>Ga0209593_10001114_pt1 | contig 11654 bp, 8 predicted proteins | sample PPLLaktember2015_3_FD_187260 | JGI IMG/M metagenome (GOLD analysis project Ga0209593, IMG submission 187260) | Freshwater sediment microbial communities from Prairie Pothole Lake near Jamestown, North Dakota, USA - PPLs Lake P7 Core (6) Depth... | ecosystem: Environmental > Aquatic > Freshwater...
AAATCTTTCACCCAAAACGGCCGGACGTTTCCAGCCGGGAGCCTGATCATAAAGGTGAAAGGAAATCCCGGGGACCTGTACGGGCAACTGGTAAAAATCGCGCGCGAAACGGGGGCTGACGTCTACGCGACGGATACTGCGTGGGTCGACGAAGGAGTGAATTTCGGCAGCGGGGAGGTGCAGTTTGTCAAAAAGCCGAACGTGGCTCTGGCCTACAATCTGCCTACTGACGACAGCTCCGTGGGCGCTCTGAGGTTCCTGATAGAGCAGGTCTACGATTACCCGGTCACGATCATACCCACCCGTTATCTCGGGTCGGCAAATCTGAAAGACTTCGATGTTCTCATCCTGCCCGATGCCTCCAACTTCGGCGGAGGTTATCAGGGAGCAATTGGACCTTCCGGAGTGCAGAAATTGAAACAGTGGGTTTCCGCCGGAGGTACTCTGGTCGCGATAGGAGAGGCCACTCGGTGGTTGACTGAAGAGAAAGTCGGCTTGCTGGCCACTTCCAGGGAGTATCGGGACGGGAGCGAGGTGAAAGCCAAGCCGGCAGCCGACGAAGAAGAGAAGCCTGACGCCCAGGCGGAAACGAAACCCAAGGAAGAAAAACCGCGAGCGGACTCCCCCGAAAAGAAGCCGTTCGACCTGGAAAAAGCGATATTGCCCGAGAAAGAATTGCCTGGCAGGACTCCCGGCGCTCTCGTTCGAGTTCAGTTAGATCCCGAGCATTGGCTGGCTTTCGGCTACGACACGGACACCTCGGTCATGGTAAGCAGCCGGAATATCTTCAGGCCGCTGAAACTCGATAAGGGAAGAAATGTCGGGCTCTATGCGAAGGCAGACCAGCTGATGCTGAGCGGGTTCAGCTGGACGGATGCCCGGGAGCAACTCGCAGAGAAAGCCTATCTGATGAATCAGCCGCTGGGAAGCGGCCACATCGTGGCGTTTGCCGAAGATCCGGGCTACCGGGCGTTTTGCGACGGGTTAAACATCCTGTTGTTTAACGCGATCTTCCTCGGCCCGGCGCACTGAGGGCGTTAGGAAGCGCCAACGAATAACACGAATGGCACGAAATCGATTCGTGTCATTCGTGTTATTCGTTGGCGCTTCCTCCGGCGGTTCCAACATCTCCGCGATTCTCCGAGTGACTTGCAACTAATGGTTGCCTTCAGTAATCTACTAGACTGAATATGAGCTGGCTGCTATTGCTGTGCATGCTGTTTGTGCCTCAACAGGCGCAACAACCTCCGAAGCCCAAGTTGGAAGCGCCCGCTGTCCAGGAGCCGCAGCTGCCGCCTCCTGGCGAACCGCAAGTCGTTGCGGTCCTATCATTCGACGGGAAGGAATTCGTCAAAGCTTTCAATGCCACGGCGGATCGCGCCCGTATCGTCATGGTTCTTGCGCCCACTTGACCGCATTGTGTTCGGGGGGCCTCCGAAGTCAGAGCTGTTTTGAAAGAGATGCCGAATGCGCGGGTCAAGGTGTTCGTGATGTGGACGCCGATCATGCCGAACGACACCAGGAACGCCGCCGTCGTTGGGTCCGCTTACCTGCCCGACTCAAGGGCCGAGCATTATTGGGACTTGTGGAACTTCACGAGCAAACTCCTGACGCAGCAATTGAAGTATCCTCCGGAAGAGTTCGCTTGGGATATGCTTGTAGTGTACAAGCCGCACATCGTGTGGCGTGACCAGCCGCCGGAGCCGACTGCCTTCCTGCAGGCTCGTGGGCTGAAAATCGGCACTGAATTCAGCCAGGCCGCTCTTAAGGCCGAGCTGCAGAAGTGGGTGACCGATTAGTCTGATTGGATTGATATGGAATTTTGGGCGCTCTTGGCATTCCTGGTCATATATATCGTCATCATGAAGTGGGTCCTGCCCAGGCTAGGCGTGTCCACTTGAATGTCCAATCGTTGTGATCTGCCGGGCGCAGAAACACGCGAGAAAAAAAGCGACGGTGACGAGAAGCACGATCTCACCAGGCACCTGCACTGAACTACCACTCCCCTCCTTAAAAAAAGTAGAATTCTTGGAAAGACAAAGGAGGAAGCACGATGACCGAGCGACCGGAGGCCGTTACTCTCAAAGGCAAACCACTTACGTTGTTGGGGTCCCAACTGAAAGTCGGTGACAAGGCACCGGACTTTGTTGCTGTCGGAAAGGATCTGAAACCGGTCAAGCTGGCCGATACCAAGGGCAAAATCCGCGTATTTAGCGTGGTTCCGTCACTGGATACGCCCGTGTGCGATGCGCAGACCCGCCGCTTCAATCAGGAAGCAGCGAATCTGCCGGGCGTCGGTGTTTACACCATCAGCATGGATCTGCCTTTTGCGCAGAGCCGGTGGTGCGCCGCCGCAGGTGTCGACAAGGTCATCATGCTCTCGGATCACAAGGACGCTTCTTTTGGGAGCAATTACGGCACCCTGATCAAGGAACTGCGCCTCGACTCACGGGCGATTTTCGTCGTCGATGAAAATGACGTCATTCGCCATATCGAGTATGTCCGCGAGGTGGCCACCCATCCCAGCTACGACGCAGCCCTCGAGGCGACGCGAAAACTGACGAATTCCAAATAACCTCGTTTGAGGGACAGAAGCGACAGAAGGGACACAAGGGACACAAGGGACTTGGGTGGTCTTTATGTCTCTTGTGTCCCTTATGTCCCTTCTGTCGCTTCTGTCCCTCAAAACGCGTCCCACTTCGTCAGCATTTGTCCGTCCTGGCTGAAGATTCTCACGGTGTACGGTCTTCCCGGGCCGATTCCTTCCCCGAGCACGATCTCGTCCCGGCTGTCTCCGTCGACGTCAACGGCCGCAATGTTGCTGCCGTATGTCTTGGGGTCGTTAAAGGCGAAGAATTCACCGATTTTATGTCCCCGAAGGTCAAGTATCTGGATCAGCGGGGGATAGCCATTAAGCGGGCCGGGCGCAACTGCAATGCCGGGGTGCCCCGAGGACAGACGCAGCGTCGTCAGGTTCAAACCAAACGTCGTCGGTAGTGTTTCAAACGAGTCAAGACAATCGGGCTGGGTATCCGAGAGGAATACGCGGGACGGGTTGACAGACACCGGCGACCCCCAGACGAGGAGTCGCGTGCAGGCGTCAGTCTTAGCGCTGGTCTGCGGTTCGCTGACGGTTGCACGGACTCCGTTCTCAAACCCACAGTCAGGTTCGCGTCGGCTGAGCACCTGTCCCTCCGGTGACAGCTCCACAATCAGGTTCCCGTTGCCTGGCCCGGGTCCCTGTGCGGCATAAATCCGCCCGCATCCGATCGCAACCCAGGCGCCATACCCGCGGTTGGGCAGCGCCTGCCCGATCTCTTTCAGCAGCTCGCCTGAGGAGCTGAAAATCTGGATGAGCGGCGGATTACGCGGGCCGGGACCGGCCGCGACCACGATCTCATCCCCCGGTCCCCAGCCAAGCTCTCCCGCGGCCACCTGGCCTGAAAAATCAAGGTTGGGCAGTGCCGTCCATTCGGACTTCATTTTCCCGTCGATATCGAACACTCGGATTCGGGCACGCACGCCCTTGTCCGGACCCGGCACAGCGACGACAAACGGCTTGCCCTGAGAATCATAACCACCGGCCACGTTCACCCCGCCGCCGTAATATTCGTAACGGTGTCCGGGCTTTCCAACCTGAAACTGGTTCAGCAGGCCGTGCTTGAAAAAGAGAACCAGGCACCCGGTCAGCACTGCCTGCGAAAGCCAGGCGCCGGCGAAGTTCGGGACCCGCATAAAGAGCGCACACCAGACGAGCGCGCCAAGAAATGAAGCCGCGACAAGCGGCAGGTTGGGCAAATGGTAAAGGGCGAACAGAGCAGCTGCCGCCACCGCCGCCACTCGATGCCCGCGCCCGAGAATGTCTTCTGCACGCAGCCGCAGAAAGTTCTGAAGGAGATGCTGCTGAAGGGCCGCCCAACCGATGTATAGGTAAAGGTCCTCCCAGCGATCCAGGCGGGCCTGGCTCTTCCCCAGTCCAATCAGAACGATCACCGCCGCCCCGACGAGCGTCAGCAGACCGAAGGTTCGAATCGCTTGCCGGTTGTTGTCCGATCGAAACCCCATGTCCCGCCCGCGATCACGATGGTAAAGGTGGTTTCCGAGGACAAGGCCGATCCCGACGACGTAAGTGATGACGAGAAGGAGGTTATGCTCATACTGGAATTTGCCCCACCAGAGGTAGGCAAAGACCAGGGTCGTAAACAGAAGCAGCGAGAAAAATGAGACGAGCTGCGGCGCGCGACTCACTGGTTGTCCCTCGTCAACTGGCCCGTCTCGCCGGGCCCCGCCTCACCGCCCATCGCGACCGTCGGTTTCCCGGTCATTGGATTTGGGTAGACCGTGATGTCGGGCCCGTAGACTAGATGGATGACCTCGGGTCTGACCACTTCGGCAGGAGCGCCGTGTTTGATCAGCATCCCCCGATCGAGCAGCGCCAGTCGCCGGCAAAAAGCAGCAGCGGCAGTCAAGTCATGCAACACGAGAACTATGGTGATCGTTCGTTCGAGGTTTAGTCGCCGGAGAAGCCTGAAAACGTTCAGCTGATGATGGAGGTCAAGGTGAGCGTCGGGTTCGTCCAGCAGCAGGACCGCCGGCTCCTGGGCTAACGCCCGCGCTATCAGGACCCTCTGCCTCTCGCCCGAAGAAAGATGCGAGATGGACCGGTCGGCAAAGGAGGCCGCATCGGTCAGGGCAAGGACCTCGTCGACCACCGCATCGTCTGCTGACGCCAATCGCTGACTACGGCCCGAATGGGGAAACCGCCCCATGGCAACGACATCACGGACCAGGAAAGGAAAATCGAAATACTGTTCGGCGGAAATGACGGCCATCCCCCGGGCGAGCTCCATCGGGGAGAAGGAGGTTACAGGCCGCTTCTCCAGAAGGACTTGTCCCTCCTCGGGGCTCAGCTCTCCACTCATCAGGCGGATCAGGGTGCTTTTCCCGCTGCCGTTCGGTCCGATCAGGCCCAGGAAGGAACCGGAGGGGATATCGAGGCTGATCTTCCCCAGCCGGAAGCCGTCACGGTAGCTGAAGGAAACGTTATCGAGGCGGAGGTCCATTTTTTAAAACTGCCCGTGCCGATGACGGCGACGGAGCAGGTACACAAAATACGGTGAACCGACGAGCGCGGTCAATGCCCCCACCGGGATCTCGATCGGCGCGACCACCGTCCGCGCGATTGTGTCTGCGACAATCAGAAAGGCGGCGCCGCCCAGTGCCGCCGCCGGGATCAGCACACGATGGTTGGGTCCCACAATCATGCGCAGCATGTGAGGCACGATCAAGCCCACGAAACCAATCATCCCTGCCACGGCAACCGCTGCGGCAACCATGCACGAGGCAGCGGTAAACAGCACTTTTTTCACCGTTTCCACGTTAACACCCAGATGCTGCGCCGTCTGCTCACCCTGGGTGAGGATATCGAGATCCCGCGAAAGGTACCAGCAAACGCCCAGGCCCGCGGCAATCAGCACGGTCGAGATCCCAATAAGAATCGGGTCCGCTTCAGTGAGAGTGCCGAGGAGATAGAACAGCGTGTTGAACGACTCTCGGTAGAAGATGGAGAAAAAGACGAAGACGGCGGCATTGAAAAAGAGGCTTACGATGACTCCCGCCAGAATCATCGTCTGAATGGGCGCGCGCCCCTCGATCTGGGCGATCCGGTACACCAGCACGATGGACAGGAGAGCGAAGGCCAGCGCCATGAAATAGAGCGACGCATAGCGTCCGAAATGAAAAGCACCGGCAATCATGACGCCGGCGGCCGCGGCGCTCGATGTACCGAGCATGAAGGGATCGGCCAGCGGATTCCGGAGGACGCCTTGAAAGACCGTACCGGCTGCCGCCAGTCCCGCCCCCACAATGAGACCCATCAGGACGCGCGGAAGACGTATCTGCCAGATGATGACCGCTGACGCGTCGGACACGGGTCCGATGAAAAGCGCCAGCACGCCGGAGGCAAGAAGAAGCAGGAGGAGGATCGCGAGTGTGGTTCCGGTTCGAGTTTTCATTGGTGCTGTCCGGTCATACTACTGCAATCTCTCCAGCCTCTGCTGCAACTGCTCTATCCCTTCAACAAGCCGAAACGTTCCTCGCGAGAGCAGATCGCGGTTAAAGTTGTCGATGATTTGCCCTTGCTTCACGGCTTTGATTTCCCCCCAGCCGGGCCGCGCCTGGATGTCAGCAGCCTTCGCGGCAAAACTGAGGATCACGTCGGGGTTCTTCTCCAGCACCTTTTCTTTTGACACCAGAAGAGAAGGCCGGTCAATATCATCGAAGAGGTTACGCCCGCCTGCAAGAGCGACAGCCTCGCTTGTGTAACTTCGTCCGCCCACCGTCCAGGAGGGTGGGTCGATTTCAACGTAGACCGAGGGATGACTTCGGAACGTGCTCGACCGTTGCCTTGCAGCGTCTATTCGCCGGCGCATCTCGTTCACCAGATCGCCCGCCTGTCGGCTTCTCCCCGTCGCGTCGCCCACTTGCCGGATCAGCAGGTAAACCTGATTGATTGAAGCCGGGCTGACTGTTTCAAAGACCCGGAGATCGAGCTGGGAAAGGCGCCGGGAGACTTTGGATGAGCTCCATTTTTCGAGCACGACGATATCCGGCTGAAGGCTGACGATCTTCTCGATGCTGGGATTGATGAAATCGCCAACCTTTTCGCGTGATTGTGCCTCCGGCGGGTAGTTACAGTAGCTCGTGACTCCCACGACTTCGTCCCCGGCGCCAAGCGCGAACAGGGTTTCAGTGAGGCTCGGCGCCAACGAGACGATGCGGTGGCCCGTGCCGCGAGCAGGCGGCGCCGGTCGGGAGCAAGTGACCAGCAGGGCTGCGCCGACGAGAATCAGTAGAATGCGTCTCATAATGTGAAGCCTCGCGTACAGAGCCGCGCACGCAGCCCTCCACTTCGTGCGCGGCTCTGTAACGCGGTTGATCTAAAACCTTACCCTCACCCCGGATCGGAAATTGAGCTTGAGCGCCGGGTAACCCAGGGCTTCCGAATACTCCGCATTAAACAGGTTTTGAATGGCCGCATAGAACTCGGTTTGCTTCCCGATCCGGACGCTACCGTTCAAATCCACCCGCGAATAGCTGTCAACCTCACGCAGGTTCAGCCCGTAGAAGTCGTTGTCTGTCCGATTGCCGACGAAAGCGGCGCGCGCTCCCAGGCTCCAGCGTGACTGGTACCAGCCGGCCGTTATGAATCCGGAATGCGCAGGCCGGCGGAGCAAAGGCGAGCCGGCGCGCAGCACCGGGTGAAGCGGGGCCGCGCTCTCCAGTATTCTTGAATTCAGGTACGTGTAGCCGCAGGAAATCCGCCACGGCTCGTCGGGTCGAAGCTCCACGACGTGCTCGATCCCCCACGCCTGGCTGCGTCCAATATTGAAGTAGGAGGCGTCGAACGTGGTGTAGTCGGTCGTGAGCAGGTCGATCTGGTTACGGAAATAGTTGTAGAAGCCGTTGAGCTCGATCCTCACCCGATTACCCGCCAGTCGTTGTTCGATCCCCGTCTCCAGACTCATCGTTCTTTCCGGCTTCAGATCCGGGTTGCCGCGATAGTAGGGATTGGTGCTGAAGGACTCGAGTAGACTGGGCTCCTTGATACCCAGGCCAAAGTTGAATTTCGGCCTCGTCATACCCCAAAACCCCGCTTCTTGTCCGGCTCTCAGAAGCCAGGCCAGCGAAAACCGCGGGGTGGCAGCGAAACCGAAACTGCCGTTGTGATCCAACCGCACCCCGCCGGTGAGCGACAGGCGGCCGTGCGTTATCAACTGGTCTTGCAGATAGTACCCGTAGTTGGTCCGCGAAGCCCGTACATCACCGACCGTCCCGCGTTCGTTCTCATATTCAAGGCCGGTTGTGAACACGTGAGAGGAGACGGTGAAATCAGCCTGGTAACCGGCTGCCTGGCGTCGAGTGGCGTTCAGGAATGAGTAAAGAAAATCGAACGATGGGAAGGCGGCGATTTGCCCGCGGTAGGAAGGGATGAAACTCCCGGAGTCGACAAGGTCCTCAGAGAGTTCGTTGATCTGAGCCTGCGAGTAGCTCAGACGGTGGCTGGCCGACGGCGTCAAACGTTGGTTAAAGCTGGCGCCGAACAGCGAGTTCCTTTTCCGGTAGGATTCCTCGAGGTCCGGGGGACCGAACAGGCTCGCTCCCGGCACTCCGGAGCCGCCATACTCGCCTCTGCCGAGCAGAGTCAGTGAGGCTGTTTTGCTGAGCTCCACTCCGGCCGTGGCACTGAGACTGTTATTGTTCAGATAACTGTTGGGAACCGCGTTGTCGGTCTGCCAGTGACTAAAAAGGCCGCCGTACGTGAAGCGGTTGCGCCGGCCGTGAACGCCGCCACTCGCTCCCAGCTGTGAGTAGCTACCGGTTTCCAAGCTCAGTTCAACCTCTGGACGATTGATTTCTTCGTCCGGCTTTCGGGTGAAAATCTGAACCACGCCGGCAATCGCATCGGAGCCGTAAAGCGCGCTCTGTGGTCCGCGTACCACTTCGATTCGGTCGATGTCGGCCGTCGTCAAATTCGACAATTCTGCGTACCCGCCAGGCTGGTTAATGGGGATACCGTCAAGCAGAACCTTACTGTAGTCGGACTCGCCGCCCCGAATATACAGGCTCGTGACCGAGCCGGGTGCGCCCGTCTGCAGGAGGTGGACACCGGAAACGGTCCGCAAAACGTCCGAGACCGTTCGCGTCGCTTTGATCTCGTCGGCCGCAATCACGGTGACGCTGTTACCGAGCAAGCTGGTGGAAACGTCGTTGCGGGTCGCAGTGACCACGACCGTCTCCTTCAGGAGCTCAAGCTTGAGGACGACGTCGCGTGTGCTGTCGATGGATGGTTCGAGACTGACGTCTTCGCTACGGGACTCAAAGCCGAGCTCGCGCACGAAGAGCTTGTACGCACCCGCAGGCACGGCCTCGAACCGGTAGTGACCCGATCCATCGGTGGTCGCTGTCGAGGTATGTTCAAGTCCCTGGAGTTGCAGGTGAATCCCGATCAGCGGCTTTCCCTGTTCATCGCGAACCTTGCCGGCAAGGGAGCCGGCAAGGGCAGCGGTGCAGAAGAAGAGGGGAAGCGCGGTGGCAAAGACTCGAATGAAAAGCATAGGCCCTCCCGGGCGCAAAAGCACCCAAGTGGCGCCATGGGTTTGGAGGAAATCACGAGACTTCCAACCCTTTGACGCGAAGAGTTGTGGTTTCAGGTCTGCGAGGCAGGTATCCTGACTCTCGGCTCGAGCGCGGACATCAAAGTCTTCCCCCGCGTCGCGGAGTGACTGGTGGTCTTTCCACCGGCTGAGGTCCACTCGCCGATCACAGTGGCGCGACCGTGCGGGATTTACACCCGCTTCCCTTTCGCACCTCGGCAGATCCAACTGTTACAACAAGAGGAGCGTAGCAGAAGAAGGGAAGGACTACAACCGGGACGTGCGAGTCCCCCACTGGCGCGCGGCCGGTATCCAAACCCCTTCGCACCAAGCCCCTGTTCCGGTATCCTTACCAGCGAGGAAAAGACCATGAGAAGAACCTTTCTGGCCCTGATGCTGCTCCTAACTCCGGTTTTCGTCCTGGGCGGCTCATCTGTCTCGTCCGAGCTCCAGACGAAAGCCTGGCCGGCCCGCTGGGTTACGTACCCGGGCGCCGGGTCTTCCTTCGGCGTCTACCATTTTCGGAAGACTCTCGAGCTACCGCAGAAACCGGCGTCATTCATGGTTCACGTCTCCGGCGACAACCGTTACGAGCTGTTCGTCAACGGGAACCTTGTCTCTCAAGGCCCCGCTCGTGGAGATCTGTATCATTGGCGTTTCGAGACGGTGGACCTCGCCCAGCACCTGGTCGCCGGTCGAAATGTGCTTGCCGCCGTCGTCTGGAATTTCAGCCACCTGGCGCCCCTGGCTCAGATGTCGCATCGCACTGGCTTCGTAATGCAGGGGGACACCGCGACAGAGTCGGTCGTGAATACCCCGTCCGAGTGGAAGGCGATCCAGAACAAGGCTTACTCGCCTGCTCCGCCGGGGGATAATCTCCAGAGTTATATCGTTATCGGGCCCGAGGAGAAGCTTGATGCTTCGGTCTACCCATGGGGCTGGGAGACCCCGGCTTTTGATGATTCCGGCTGGAGCAAGGTCGAGGTGCTCGCCGCCGCCGCTCCCCGCGGCATGCGTGATGGTCCCTCGCGCTGGTTCATGGTCCAGGACGCCCTCCCGCCCATGGTTTATACCGAAGAGCGATTAGAGCGAGTGGCGCGTCAAACCGAGACGGTCGCTCCGTCCGGTTTCCCGGCCGGAAACTCCCCGTTCACGGTTCCCGCGAACAAGGAGCTCACGATCCTCCTGGATCAGGGCCGCCTGACGACTGCGTATCCGGTTATCCGCGTGTCAGGCGGACGCGGCGCCGAGCTGGAGCTCAAGTACGCCGAAGCTCTCTGGAAACCGGTTTCGGGTCGGCAGAAGTGGGAGAAAGGAAACCGCGATGATATCGAAGGCAAAGTCATGCGCGGGGTCCGGGATGTGTTCGTGCTCGATGGCCAGGCGCGCACCTTCCGCCCGCTTTGGTGGAGAACCTATCGATATGTTCAGATGCAGATCAAGACGGCGGGCGAGCCGGTCACGATCCAAGATATGAAAGGGATGTACACCGCGTATCCGTTCCGGCCGGTTGCGTCTTTCCAGACTCCTGATCCGATTCACACGAAGATGTGGGAAATTGGCTGGCGGACCGCGCAGCTTTGCGCCCATGAAACGTACATGGACTGCCCTTACTACGAACAGCTCCAGTACGTGGGCGACACCCGCATCCAGGCGTTGATCACGCTTTACATGACCGCCGACGACCGTCTGGTCCGCAACGCACTCGAGCAGATCGATGCATCTCGAATCCCGGACGGGCTGACTCAAAGCCGGTTCCCGAGTGAATTGCCTCAGATCATCCCGCCTTTTTCGCTTTTCTGGGTCAACATGCTGCACGACTATTTCATGCTGCGCGACGATCCCGCCTTTGTCCGCAACATGGTGCCCGGCACACGGGGCGTCATAAGCTGGTTCGATAACCGCCTGGATTCGCGAACGGGCCTGCTTGGACCGCTCCAGTGGTGGAATTTTGTCGACTGGCCGGACGGGTTTGACTTCGGGACTCCCAAAGGCGTCGACGAGGGCGGATCGGCGATTGTGAGCCTTCAGTTTGCCGGCGCTCTCAGGGACGCTGCGGATTTGGAAGAACATCTGGGAGATCGGGAATTGGCCGCCCGTTATCGAGCCCGGGCCGACGGGATCGTCAAGGCGGTTCGCTCACAATGCTGGGACGCTGGACGCAAGCTTTTCGCCGACACGCCCAGCAAGGCGAGCTTCACCCAACATGTGAACATCCTCGCAGCGTTGGAAGGGGTAGTAACCGGCCGGGAGCGTGAGGAGTTGCTGCGCCGGGTCATCGACGACAAGTCATTGATTCCGGCCACCATGTATTTCCGCCACTACCTGGCCCGAGCACTGAATAAAGCGGGGCTTGGAGATCTGTACCTCGACAACCTTACCCTTTGGAAAGACATGATCGATCGAGGCCTCACGACTTGGGCCGAGAAGCCCGATCCGGTCAGATCAGACTGTCACGCCTGGAGCGCGAGTCCCAACTACGAATTCCTGGCCACGGTG
>Ga0209593_10001115_pt1 | contig 11648 bp, 13 predicted proteins | sample PPLLaktember2015_3_FD_187260 | JGI IMG/M metagenome (GOLD analysis project Ga0209593, IMG submission 187260) | Freshwater sediment microbial communities from Prairie Pothole Lake near Jamestown, North Dakota, USA - PPLs Lake P7 Core (6) Depth... | ecosystem: Environmental > Aquatic > Freshwater...
TTGGCATATGGAGGTCCGTCATGCAGAATAAATTTCTTTGCGCCTTTGCGTGCCTCCCTGATACGTTGATAGAGCTTTTTATCCTGCCATGCTTTCAACCACGCCGGTTCGCGCTTAGCCAGATCTCCACGCATAGGAAATTTAGTTTCTGGCAGGTTTAATTTGTATTTTGATTCTTCTGTCATTTCACAATCCATCAATGTTACTAGCCACAGATGCCCACAGATAAACGCAGATAGCGAACCCTAAATTAGGTTTTACTGTTTTACCCGTGTCAATCCGCGTGTATCTGCGGCTAAATAAAAAATTCCCTTGCAACTTCAACATCTATGGCTATCTGCGCTTTTAACGCATCCAAACCATCAAACTTCATTTCATCACGTATCTTGTGAAAAAATTCAACATGTACATGCTTGCCGTATAAATCATTATTAAAATCAAGTACGTGCACTTCTAACGACAACTTGGGTACGCCGGCAATTGTAGGGCGTACACCCAAATTTGCTACCGCATTCAAACCGTCTAATTTTACTGCATATACGCCAGTTAAGGCAGGCCGTTCATGGCGCATATGTACATTGGCAGTTGGAAAACCCAATTGCCGCCCACGTTTTGCGCCATGCACCACTTTACCGCTGATGCTATAAGGTCGCCCCAGCAATATGGCTGCCTCATCCAGCTTGCCATCAGCCAGCGCCAATCGCACTCGCGTACTGGATACCCGAACGCCATTCAAATCAACCTGAGGTAGACTGATTAAATTAAATCCAGCCTGTACAATGTCTTGCGTTGAACCGGCACGCTTTGTACCAAAGCGAAAATCCTCACCAACCAAAATAGCTTCGGCATGTATCGACTGCAGCAGAATGCGTTGCATAAAATCTTCTGCACTGACTTTTGCAAAACGTTGATTAAACGCGCACACATACACACGTTCAACACCAGCATCAGCAAAGTGTTCAAGCTTTTCTCGCATCGAGCATAAGCGTGCTGGTGCGCTTTGCGGTGTAAATAGCTCTCGTGGATGCGGCTCAAAAGTCATCACGGCAGGACTTAGTTGCAAGTCATGCGCAGATTGCACCAGTTTTTTTAGCAATGCCTGATGCCCTAGATGTATGCCATCAAAATTACCGATAGCAAGCACACATGGCGCCTGCAATGTAGCCGGGATATGTCGAAAAATCTGCATCTATCGATCCACTCGGCGGATATAATCCCGCGGACGGAAACCCAGCAACATGAGTGTTGCGAAATAACTCACACCACCAAGCACTACCAAGCCGCTGATATAAAGCAAACGCTTAATTAAACTAAAACCCAACCATGCGCTCGCATCACCCATTGCACAATAAAGCACCGCAGCCATAACAAGTAATGCCACTAGCAGTTTAAGCAGAAACAAAAACCAGCCGGCCTGCGGGTTGAAATAATTAGCGCGGCGTAGATGGTAATACAGTAATGAAGCGTTTACACAGGCGCCTAATCCGATTGCCAACGCGAGACCGGCATGTTGCAGATCAAGCACGAACACAAACAGCACATTCATCAACTGTGTAATCACCAGTGTGAATACACCGATTTTTACCGGTGTTTTAATGTTTTGGCGCGCATAGAAACCCGGTGCCAGAATTTTCACTAAAATCAATCCTAGCAGGCCTACGCTATAAGCAATTAAGGCTTGCTGCGTCATGGCAACATCAATAGCCGTGAATTTACCGTAGTAGAACAATGACGTTACTAAAGGCGCTGCCAGTACAGCCAAAGCAACGGCCGCTGGCGCAGCCAGAATGCAGGTTAGCCGCAACCCCCAATCCAGCAATTGCGAATACTCCACATCATCCTTACCCGCATAAGCTTTAGATAAACTAGGTAACAATATGGTACCTAATGCCACTCCCAGCACCCCGGTAGGAAACTCCATCAGCCGATCCGCATAATAAAGCCAGCTGACACTCCCCGTGACTAAAAATGATGCAAATATCGTGTTAAGAATCAGTGAGATTTGCGCAACGGAAACCCCCAGCACTGCAGGGCCCATTAATTTCAAAATACGCCAGACACCTTCATCATCGCGTTTAAAATCAAACTTTGGCAATAGGCCAATCTGCTTTAAAAAAGGCACCTGAAATATCAACTGCAAAAAACCACCAATAAATACCGCCCAGGCCAAAACCTTAATTGGCTCATCGAAATAATCAGCAAAAAACAACACCGCTGCGATCATCGAAACGTTGAGCCATACCGGCGTGAAAGCCGGGATTCCGAAGCGGTTATAGGTGTTGAGCACACCGCCCGCCATAGAAACCAGTGAGATAAAGAAAATATAAGGGAATGTGATACGTAGCAACTCAACTGTAAGCTGCATTTTTGCCGCATCCGCTCTAAATCCAGGAGCAATCAGGCTGACGATCCAGGGCGCTGCCAGCATACCCAGCAACGTCACTATAACCAGAATGATTCCTAGCCAGGTTGCCACACGATTAACTAGTCCGTGTGTTTCATCAAAACTGCGTCGGCTTTTATACTCTGCCAGAATTGGCACAAAGGCTTGACTAAAGGCACCTTCTGCTGAAATACGACGCAATAGATTAGGTATTTTGAAGGCAACAATAAAAGCATCACTGAGCATACCTGCACCGAATACCCGAGCAATCAAGGTATCGCGCACAAAGCCCAGAATACGCGAGACAAAAGTCATGCTGCCGACTTTAGCCAGCGCTTTAAGTAAATTCATGCTTTATCGTTTGAGTAAAAAAAGGTAAAAGTATTGTATTAACAACATATTGCGCGATTTTAACATGCCCAGTGTCATCACGTAGCAATTGCTGATGATATTTGTAATATTTTAACTTGCAATATATTTATATAATGCTATTATTACGGGCTTCGTATTTTGAATAGCTTTTAGGAATCCTTTAGGAAAAGACAAGATGGCAAATACCGCACAAGCAAGAAAACGTGCTCGTCAAGCAGTAAAGCAACGTGCTCACAATGCAAGTTTGCGCTCTACTTTGCGCACAGCGATTAAAAAAATTATTAAAGCTGTAGAAGCTGGTGACAAAGCCGCTGCTACTGTTGCTTACACAGAAAATGTAAGCGTGATTGACCGCATTGCGGACAAAAATATCATTCACAAAAACAAAGCATCACGTCATAAAAGCCGCTTAAACGCTGCGATTAAAGCAATGGCGTAATTGCTTGCTTAAGCAAGAGCTTAAAAAGCCGAACAAATGTTCGGCTTTTTTATTGCCACTAACTCTCAGCTAGTTTTGCCTGCCACCTAAATTTACCAGGGGAATCGAACCGCCAGTCACTTGCGGTAAACGGCCATCCCACTTATCCAAAGCCACACGCTGATTTTCAATCTCGCGTAATTTCAATAGATCCGGGGTAATTTCCTGCTTTTGAAGTCGCAACGACTCTGCCTCCGCTTTAGCTGATGCAATTTTCTGTTCTGCTTCCACGCGGATACGCTCCAAGTCACGCTCCGCTTTAAGTTTAAGTTGCTCAGCCGTGGTTTTTGCTTCAATCGCCTGATTAAAGCTTTCTGAGAATCTGAAATTCACAATACTGAACTCATCAATTGCAATGCCATGACGTAGCAAGCGGTCTTTCATAAACTGGCTGATTTGGTCACGCACCTCTGGGCGCTTGCTAATCAACTCTTCCGCCGTATATTTTGCAGTTGTGGCTTTAAACGCTTCCTGCACAGCAGGAATAATGATGCGATCTCCCACAGAGTTTAAATCGCCAATCAATTGATAGGTTTCAGCTACCCGCCCAGGAATAAGGTGATAATTGAGTGCAATCTTGGTGTGGACTTGCTGCAAATCACGCGAAGCAGCATCCCCATCACCTTCCGCTTTTTGAATTTGCACGTTAATTTCAGTGACTTGCTGCATCACCGGAATACGAAAATGCAGGCCTTCTTCCAGCACAGTCTGGTTAACTTTACCAAAAGTGGTTATCACGCCACGGTGACCGGCATTGATAACAACAAAAGGATTTAGCCACGATAATAAAATTAGCAAGCCAATAAGAATTGCGATGTATTTCAACAGTTTTGCGATTCCTGTCTGTGCAGAATTGATACGCTCACCGATTGGATTATTCAATACAGCCATGCTTCCACCTTTCGTTTTTTTAACTTATTCGAGGGAGCTATACCTTATCACAACTAATTCCCTATATTCAACTCCGAACGCACTTGCATAGCCTGCTTGATTGCTTCATCCCGGCTTGCATTGAGCACTGTAAAGTGCCCCATCTTTCGACCTAGCCGCGCTTCATGTTTGCCATACAAATGCATTTTAAGTTGCGCATTATCGTACGCAATCTGCCAATCTGGCTCACCCTGCTCACCAGTCAGGGCATTATCTGGCCAGATATCTCCAAGCAAATTCACCATCACGGCTGGGCTATGCTGACGGCTGCTACCTAAAGGCAAGCCCGTCATCACGCGTACCTGCTGCTCAAACTGGTTGGTGATACAAGCATCAAGCGTGTAGTGACCTGAGTTATGAGGACGAGGCGCAATTTCATTCACCAGCAATTCACCGTCACATACAAAAAACTCCACACCTAAAACACCGGTATACTCAAGCTTCTCTGCAACGCTAATAGCCAATTTTTGCGCCTGATGGTTTACTGCGTCACTGCCACGCGCCGGCACAATAGAAACATCCAGAATACCATTCAAGTGACTATTCTCAGCTGTAGGGAATGTTGCCACATGACCATTCGCATCACGCGCAAGTACTACAGAAACTTCATAATCAAGTTTCAGCATTTTTTCTAAAACGCATTCTTCTTGCGAAAATTCCGCAAAAGCCCTTTTTGCCTCGCTCAGATTAGCAACACGTGCCTGGCCTTTTCCATCATAGCCAAAACGCGCCACCTTAAGGATTGCTGGGTAAATTTCACTGCTATCATCAGGCAAATCCGCTTTGGTATCAATCACGGCATAAGGCGCCACTGGCAAGCCTGCATTTTTGAGGAAGTTCTTCTCACTGACACGGTGCTGCGCAATTGCAACGCTTTTCCCGGAAGGATGGACAGGAACGCTATTCGCCAGCGACTCCAATGTAGATGCCGGTACATTTTCAAATTCTGTTGTCACTGCATGGCACGTTTCAGCCATTTGTTTTAACGCAGCCGCATCATCATATTTTGCACAAATATGCACATCTGCGATTTTCCCGGCAGGACTATTTTTATCCGGATCCAGCACCGTAACTTTATAGCCCATTTCATGGGCAGCAATCACAAAAAAGCGGCCAAGCTGACCGCCGCCCAGCATCCCCAACATTGCCGGTGGAAGAATTACATTACTCTGACTCATGGTTCTACTCTCATTTTACTGACGGCTGGTCAGTTAACTCCATGTTATATACTTTTTCTGTCTGTTTTTTTCGAAACTCAGCAAGTTTACTTGCCAAACTTGCATCATGGTTTGCCAGAATTGAAACGGCAAATATCCCTGCATTGGCGGCACCGGCATCACCAATAGCAAAAGTTGCCACTGGAATCCCTTTCGGCATTTGCACGATAGATAATAAAGAATCCTGCCCCTGCAAGTGTTTAGTAGGCACAGGCACACCAAGCACGGGTAATGTGGTTTTAGCTGCAACCATACCGGGCAAGTGTGCTGCTCCACCCGCTCCCGCAATAATCACCTGGTAACCTGATTTTGCTGCATTCTCAGCAAATTCAAACATCAGATCAGGGGTGCGATGCGCTGAAACAACTTTAGCCTCATAAGCCACACCAAAATCTGCGAGCATTTGTGCAGCATTTTTCATTACCGGCCAGTCACTGTCCGAGCCCATGATAATAGCTACTAATGGTTGATTATTTGCCACAAGCTTTCCTTTTCAGCAATCTTCACAAACTTTATAACAAAATTAAGTTATCGCGGTGAATCAGTTCTGCTTCATCCACATAACCCAAAACACTCTCGATCTCACTGCTAGGCTTGCGCATAATTCTTGCCGCCTCGCTGGCCGTGTAGTTCACCAGGCCACGCGCAATCTCTTTACCCTCTGTGTCCACGCAAGCAACAACATCACCACGTTCAAAATATCCCTCAACAGCAATCACACCAATTGGCAACAGGCTTTTACCTTCTGTTCTCAGCACTTTAACTGCACCCGCATCCAGCACCAAATTCCCGGTCGTACGCAAATGGTCTGCCAGCCATTGTTTACGTGCTGCAGTTTTCATTTGCGTTGCTTCAAGATGCGTACCAATGGCTTCACCATTACTTAAACGCACCAATACATCTTTTTCACGGCCAGAAGCAATCACTGTATGGGCACCGCTACGCGCAGCACGCTTTGCTGCCAGTATTTTAGTCAGCATACCGCCTGTACCTACACTGCTGCCAGCACCGCCGGCCATCTGCTCTAAGGTAGCATCTCCAGCCGTAGCATGCTGTATGAATGTAGCGTTAGGATTATTACGTGGATCGGCAGAATAAAGCCCTTGCTGGTCCGTTAAAATAACCAGGGTATCAGCTTCAATTAAATTTGCTACCAGTGAACCCAAAGTATCATTATCACCAAAACGAATTTCATCCGTAACTACGGTATCATTTTCATTGATAATTGGAATAACTTTCATATGCAGCAACGTACGTAATGTACTACGTGCATTAAGATAACGTTTTCTGTCAGCTAAATCGTCGTGCGTGAGCAGCACCTGTGCCGTGTGCAGATGATGCTGACTAAAGCAGCTTTCATACATTTGCACCAGACCCATTTGACCTACAGCAGCAGCAGCTTGCAGTTCGTTCACGGCAGTTGGACGTTTTTTCCAACCAAGTCGTTGCATGCCCTCAGCCACAGCACCGCTGGATACCAATACAATCTGCTTGCCCTGCTGCGCTAACGCAGCAATTTGCGCCGCCCAGCCGGCAATCGCGGCTTGGTCCAAGCCATTGCCATTATTAGTGACCAGGCTAGACCCCACCTTCACCACAATTACTTTTGCATCAGCCACTAATGATTTAAATTCAGGCGACTTCATTCTTTGACTCTGAATTTTTAGGTTCTGGATTCTCTGACTCTTGGTTGATCAAATCCCTGTTTTCTTCAATATGCTGCATGATGGCATAAGTCAGCTCTTTGCAGCCAAGACCGCTGATTGCTGAAATTGCAAACACGCGACCTTCCCAGCCATAATCTTTCACAAAGGCTTTTACTACGGCTTCTGAGTCAGGCAGCATATCTATTTTATTCAGCACCAGCCAGCGCGGCTTATCATAAAGAGACTCATCATACTTCCTGAGCTCTTCAACAATTGCCTTCGCTTCATGCACAGGGTCAATCGCCTCATCAAATGGCGCAATATCCACCAAATGCAGCAATAAGGATGTTCGTGCAAGATGGCGCAGGAACTGGTGTCCCAACCCGGCACCTTCAGCGGCACCTTCAATAATGCCTGGAATATCGGCAATCACAAAACTGCGCTCAGCATCCACACGTACCACACCCAAGTTAGGGTGCAGGGTTGTAAACGGATAATCCGCCACTTTAGGCTTAGCTGCAGATACAGCACGAATAAAGGTGGACTTACCAGCATTAGGCATGCCCAGCAAACCTACATCGGCTAAAACTTTAAGCTCCAAATACAGCTCAAGCTCTTCACCCGGCTCACCCTTGGTACATTGGCGCGGAGCTCGATTCAAGCTTGATTTGAAATGCACATTACCCAAGCCGCCATTCCCGCCCTTGGCCATCTGCGCACGCCGCCCATGCTCACTCAAATCCACCAGCAGTTGACCACTGGACTTATCTGAAATCACCGTACCAACCGGCACGCGCAAGACCATGTCTTCGCCCTTGGCGCCATAACACTCTGCACTACGGCCATTTTCACCGCGTTGCGCCCTGAAACTCCGAGTATACCGATAATCTACAAGCGTATTAATGTTACGATCAGCCTCAATAATAATTGAGCCGCCACGACCACCATCACCGCCGCTAGGGCCACCCATAGGCTCGTATTTTTCGCGACGAAACGTAGCAACGCCGTTACCGCCGTCACCTGCGAAAATTTTAATCGTTGCTTCGTCAATAAATTTAATAGCTGCCTAAATGCTTCATCAAATTACGATGTTAGAGTGTACCAAATAAAAAAGCCCCATCAAAACGACAGGGCTTTTTAGGTTTTCGTAAAAGTTAAGCTGGAATAATATTCACAGTTTTACGTTTTAATGCACCCTTAATGGTAAAGCTCACTTTGCCGTCAGCTTTTGCATATAAAGTATGGTCTTTGCCCATACCAACGTTTTCACCAGCATGCATTTTTGTACCGCGCTGACGCACGATAATGCTGCCAGCTGAAACAAATTGCTCACCAAATGCTTTAACACCTAAACGTTGGGCATGTGAGTCGCGACCGTTACGTGAACTACCACCTGCTTTTTTGTGTGCCATGATCTAATCCTTAATTCTTTAGCTACTTATTTAGCAGCAATTTTATCAATTTGAATTTCAGTAAAACTTTGGCGATGGCCTTGTGTTTTACGATAATGTTTACGACGACGGAATTTGAAAATCATTACCTTGTCACCACGGCCATGTGAAAGCACTGTTGCTTTTACAGTTGCACCTTTAATGATAGGTGAGCCAATGGTTGTTTTGTCGCCATCTGAAACCATTAGAATTTGATCTAGCGTAACAGTACCGCCAACTTCAGTTTCCAACTTCTCAACTTTTAATCTTTCGCCAGGAATTACGCGATATTGTTTACCACCAGTTTTGATTACTGCATACATGATTATGCCTTTAACTCATACTTCACAAAGAATCGCGCATTATACGCAATTTATCCCGCAAAGCAAATCATAATCTTAGCAAAATTAAAAAAACTTAGTGCGCGCATTAACAGTACTAATTATCTCACCTTTATCAACAAAACTACATCGGTATATTCAATTAAGCTTAATGTAGGCTATGATAAAATAATTTACTTATTTTTTGGGTTAAATAACGTGGCACTTAGCATTATCCACTCCTGTATCGCTGACGATATGCGCATGGTGGACGGCGTCATCCGTCAATCCTTACATTCTGAAGTTGCCCTTGTTAACCAAGTTGCTGAATATATTGTCAATAGCGGCGGCAAACGCTTACGACCAATACTGGTGCTACTCTCTGCCGGGCTGTTTGGGAACATACAGACACAGCACCACCAGCTTGCCGCCATCGTTGAGCTTATCCACACCTCCACCCTGCTCCATGATGATGTGGTGGATGAATCCTCTAAACGCCGAGGGCAAAGCACTGCTAACGCACTCTTTGGCAACGCAGCAAGCGTACTGGTCGGTGATTTTGTTTATTCCCGCACCTTCCAAATGATGGTTTCAATACAAAATATGCGCGTGATGGAAGTGCTAAGCAATGCCACCAATGTGATTGCTGAAGGTGAAGTCTTACAGCTGCTGAATGTGCATAATGCCGACATTTCCGACGAAGCTTACCTGCAAGTCATTCACTACAAAACTGCCAAACTGTTTGAAGCGGCCACACAGCTCGGCGCAATCATCAGCCAGGCCAGCGCACATGATGAAGCTGCTCTTGGTATTTATGGCATGCATTTAGGTACAGCTTTTCAGCTGATTGATGACATTCTCGATTTAAGCGGCAACAGCGATGAGATTGGCAAAAATTTAGGCGATGATCTGGCAGAAGGTAAACCGACACTGCCACTGCTTTACGCAATGCGCAATGGTAACGCAGAGCAAAGCCAAATGGTTAGAAATGCGATTGAACAAGGTGGAATTGAGCAACTGTCGCAGGTAATTGAGGCGGTTAATAATTCCGGCGCACTTAATCATGTAAAAAAACTTGCTGAGACTGAAGTGTCAAAATGCTGCGAGGCAATTGCACACTTCCCTGACTCTAAATTTAAGCAGGCATTGATTGCATTGGCTGATTTTTCAGTGAAGCGGAGCTTTTAACTCCGCCCCGGCCGCAACCAGCAACGGTGTTAATTCAATGTGATTTTCTCACCAGTATCGGCATGATAATAAGTCAAATGCGCGCAATTGCTAGTACCTGACGTGAGTGACCCATCAAATAATGCCTTACCTTCCACATCCACCACGGCATAACCGTTGTGATAAAGTGTCACTTCAGCAAGCAGAGGTGTTTTTGCAGACATTTCACGCATAGCAAAGCTAATGCAATTCTCTTCTTCATCTTCTGAGTAAACTTCCCAGTCTTTACCGCCTGCCAGTTGAGATAACCAACTTGGCAGATCAACCTCAACGCGACAAACAATAGGCTCATTCCACTCCGGATGGTTTATCTCGGCCTGTGTAAGCTCAATTACGTCATGCTGGTTAGTTATATCTGTCATTCCATTTCCTTCTTACTAATTGTGTTCATTATAATATTGAATACAACACTTATGTTTGCGGCGTCATCTCAAGATTTCAAGTCCTTATATCAAATAGACATGAAAAAATATTATTCGTTGCCACATGTATTTAACGATGGGATGATGCATTAAGTTTACAGCCATTTAATGGCACGCTATAGTTTTGCTAAATTAAGAAAATCAAAGGAACCGTATGCCCATTGGATTCACCGAAATATCCAGCCTATTGCAAGAAAACAATACGTTATTCATTACGGTTTCTGTTATTTTTGGCTTAATGGTAGGAAGTTTTCTAAATGTTGTAATCTATCGCTTACCTAAAATGATGGAACAAGAGTGGCACAACAACTGCCTAGAATTACAAGGCAAAGAAATCCCGGTACAAACGCAATACTCCATAGTAAAACCTCGCTCTGCATGCCCTCACTGCGGCCATCAAATTTCCGCACTGGAAAATATCCCTATCATTAGTTACTTAGTACTAAAAGGACGCTGCCGCGCATGCAAGGCGCCTATAAGCATGCGCTATCCATTGATTGAAGCGCTCACTGGCGTTTTAATTGGATTGATTAGCTGGAAATTTGGTTACTCCACCATCACCCTGCTTGCCTGGATATTTACCTTCGCATTAATTGCACTCACTTTTATTGATTTTGACACGCAGCTATTGCCAGATGACATCACCTTACCCTTGCTTTGGCTAGGGCTACTGTTTAACCTAAATTTTGGCTTTACTGATTTAAAGTCAGCGGTAATTGGCGCAGCAGCTGGTTATTTAGTGTTATGGTCAGTCTACTGGCTATTTAAGCTCATCCGCGGCAAAGAAGGTATGGGATATGGTGATTTCAAGCTGCTCGCTGCCATTGGCGCATGGTTTGGCTGGAAGCTGCTGCCTGCGGTCATTTTGCTATCATCGACGTTAGGTGCAGCCATCGGCATCGCTTTAATTGTTCTGGCAAAACGCGGCAAAGAAGTACCAATCCCGTTTGGCCCATTTTTAGCAATTGGCGGAATTGCTGCATTATTCTTCGGGCAGCAACTTGCTGCAATCTATCTGCCATAAGATGTACATCATAGCGCTCACAGGCGGCATAGGCTCAGGGAAAAGCGAAGCCGCCAGACAGTTTGCCAAACTAGGCGTACCTGTTGTTGATACAGATGCAATTGCGCATGAGCTAACCGCCGCCGGCAGTCCGATACTCAGCATAATTTCTCAGACTTTCGGTGCTGGTTTTTTAAATGCGGATGGCTCACTCAATCGC
>Ga0209593_10001116_pt1 | contig 11638 bp, 10 predicted proteins | sample PPLLaktember2015_3_FD_187260 | JGI IMG/M metagenome (GOLD analysis project Ga0209593, IMG submission 187260) | Freshwater sediment microbial communities from Prairie Pothole Lake near Jamestown, North Dakota, USA - PPLs Lake P7 Core (6) Depth... | ecosystem: Environmental > Aquatic > Freshwater...
AGCTTCATGGTTATCTTTTTAAACAGTGGCGCTCCCAGGACATACTGGTCACTACCAGGGCAAACGGGGTAAAAACCCATAGCCGAGAAGACATACCAGGCCGATGTCTGCCCGTTGTCCTCATCCCCGCAATAGCCATCGGGAGTGGGGGTATACATGCGGTGCATCACCTCGCGTACCCATTTCTGGGTTTTCCAGGGCTCTCCGGCATAGTTGTACAGGTAAATCATGTGTTGGATGGGTTGGTTGCCGTGAGCGTAATTGCCCATGTTCATGATCTGCATCTCGCGTATCTCGTGAATCACCTGCCCATAGTACGATTCATCGAATATGGGGGGGACCACAAATACGGAGTCGAGCATACCAACAAATTCCTTTTTGCCACCCATCAGGTCAACCAGCCCTTGCACATCATGGAATACTGACCATGTGTAGTGCCAGCTGTTTCCTTCGGTAAAGGCATCGCCCCATTTAAAGGGGTTAAAGGGCTTCTGGAACGATCCGTCCTGGTTTTTGCCCCTCATCAGTTTAGTCTCCGGATCAAACACATTGCGGTAGTTTTGGCAACGCCGGGCAAACAGGTCAATTTCAGCCTGGGGGCGTTTCAGTTCTTTGGCCAGCTGGTAAATGGTCCAGTCAGCAAAGGCATATTCAAGGGTGCGGGCTGTGTTTTCGTTGATCTTTACATCATAGGGAACATATCCCAGCTTGTTGTAGTAATCAACTCCCTTGCGGCCTACGGAAGTCAGGGGGCCTTCTGTGGTGGTATTTTTCAGCACAGCTTCATACAGGGTGTTGATGTCATACCCACGTGCCCCTTTCAGGTAAGCATCGGCTATGATGGTGGCTGAGTTGGAACCTATCATGCAGTCGCGGTGTCCGGGGCTGGCCCACTCGGGAAGAAACCCGCTTTCCTTGTAGGTGTTCACCAGGCCTTCCTGGATCTGCGCGTTCAGCGAAGGGAACATCAGGTTAAAGAACGGGAAGACAGCCCGGAAGGTATCCCAGAAGCCATTGTCGGTAAACATGGCTCCGGGCAATACCTGCCCGTTGTAGGGACTGTAATGCACCATTTTCCCATCTCTATCGAATTCGAAAAACTTGCGGGGAAACAACATGGTGCGGTATAGGCAGGAATAAAATGTACGCACCTGGTCGGTTGTTCCACCTTCAACTGCAATGCGCGAGAGCTCCTTGTTCCAGATGTCTTTGCCTTTCCGGCAAATCAGGTCAAAATTATCAGAACCCAGTTCTTTTAGGTTCAGCTGGGCCTGGTCAAAGCTGATAAAAGAAGAGGCAACGCGGGCATGAACCTTTTCACCTTTGCGGGTGACAAAACGAAGGGCTGCACCCACATGGTCATCATTCAATTCACTCTTACCAGAAACAATCGATTTTCCGCTCCACACCTTGCTTTCAGCAAAAGAATGATCGAAAACCACCACGAAATAGTTTCTGAAATTCTCAGGCACCCCGCCACTGTTTCGGGTGGTATACCCGATGATCTTGTTTTCTGAAGGCATCAGCTTGATGTATGATCCCTTGTCGAAGGCATCAATGATTACCCATGACTTTTCATTTTCCGGGAAAGTAAAACGGAACATCGCTGCCCGTTCCGTGGGTGTAATTTCAGCGGTTACGTCGTAATCGGCCAGGTAAACTGAGTAGTAATGCGGAGAAACCGTTTCAGCCTTGTGCGAAAACCAACTGGCACGCTCATCGCCTGCAATTTTCAGATCTCCTGTCATGGGAAAGAGCGAAAACTGGCCGTAATCGTTGATCCACGGGCTGGGCTGATGGGTTTGCTTGAACCCTTGTATGTGGGTGGCATCGTACGAATATACCCAGCCGTCACCCATTTTGGCCGTTTGCGGGGTCCAGAAATTCATGCCCCAGGGCATGGCAATGGCCGGGTAAGTGTTCCCGCTTGAGAGGGAATAGTTGGAGTCCGATCCCATCAACGGGTTGACGTAATCGACCGGTGATATTTGTTGTGCAAAAGAGGAGGACGATATAAGGAAAAGGAGACTGAGAACAAGGGATTTCATGGTCGTTGATTTGTAAATATTTCAATAGCGAAATTAAGTAAACTTTGGGTAACGTCGATGGATTTTCATGAAGATGCCCATTTCTTCCGCAGAATATTTTATTTTTGTTCAAGATAATTCAGAAATTACAATATTCAACCCATGAACAAAATCCTTGTATCAGCCATTGCTGTAACCACATTATTTACTGCCTGTGGAGGCGGTGGCCCGAAAACAGTTGTAAAAGTAGAAGAAGTGAACAAATTTACAGGAGCCAAAGGCGAAGTCAAGCTAATGACCCTCGATCCGGGGCATTTCCATGCTGCACTGATTCAAAAGTCGATGTATGAAGAAATTGATCCAAACGTGTATGTATATGCCCCTGATGGAGCCGATGTAACCAATCATCTGGCCCTCATCGATGGTTATAACAAGCGTGAAGCAAACCCCACCACCTGGATCGAAAATGTTTATATCAAACCTGATTACCTGGAAAAGATGCTGGCCGACAAGCCTGGCAATGTGGTGATTCTTGCGGGGAACAATGCCAAAAAAATTGAATACATCCAGAAATCAGTGGAAGCGGGCATCAATGTTTTGGCCGACAAACCAATGGTAATTAATCCGGAGGGTTTTCCTGTTCTGGAACAAGCTTTCAAAACGGCTGAAGAAAAGGGTGTTTTACTTTACGATATCATGACTGAGCGAAGTGAAATCACTACCATCATCCAACGTGAACTGGCAAAGATTCCGGATGTATTCGGCAGTTTGGTGGAAGGAACTCCCGAAGATCCAGCCATTACGCAGGAGAGTGTACATTATTTCTCAAAATTGGTATCAGGCAAACCGATTATCCGTCCATCCTGGTTTTTTGATACCGCTCAACAAGGCGAAGGAATTGTAGATGTAACCACTCACCTTGTAGACCTTGTTCAGTGGGGAGGTTTCCCTGAATTAATCCTCAATAAATCGGATGTTCAAATTATTTCAGCTAAACGTTGGGGAACTGAACTTACTTTGGCTCAGTTTGGAAAAGTTACCGCACTTACTGAATTCCCCGAATCTATAAAAAAGGATGTGGAGAATAACAAGCTGAAAGTATATGCAAACGGCGAGATCGTCTATAAGCTCAAAGGCAAAGTCGCAAAGGTTTCCGTTACCTGGAATTTTGAAGCTCCCCAAGGTGCCGGCGATTCGCATCACAGCATCATGCGTGGAACACTTTGCAATGTGGTGGTTAAACAAGGGAAAGAGGAGGCATACAGACCAACTGTTTATATTGAAGCCAACATTACCAATGATTTGGCTGCTTTTGAAGGTGGTTTAAAAAAAGCAGTGGATCAGGACATCGCTACCAAGTACCCTGGGTTAAAACTGGTTAAGCTGAGCGACAAACGCTGGATGGTTGAAATTCCTGACCAGTACAAAGTGGGACACGAAGCCCATTTTGCTGAAGTCACCGAGCGATATTTACGCTTCCTCAAAGGAGGCAAGTTACCTGAATGGGAAGTTCCCAACATGATCACCAAATACTACACCACCACCGAAGCCCTGAAATTGGCAAAACAGTAGAGCGGTAAGGTTATAAAAAATGAAAGGCTATCTGGATTCAGATGGCCTTTGTGGTTTTCAGAAGAAAGTATTAATTTTGAATATAAAATTGATAGTATGAAGAGCGTTGCCAACCGAATTTCCCTTATTCAGGGCGACATCACCAAAATGGAAGTGGATGCCATTGTAAATGCAGCCAACTCCTCACTGATGGGTGGCGGTGGTGTGGATGGGGCCATTCATCGGGCTGGTGGACCTGCTATTTTAGAAGAGTGCCGCGAAATCGTCGCCCGGCAGGGCCGTTGCGAAACAGGCAAGGCAGTAATTACAACTGGGGGCAACCTCCCGGCTAAATTTGTGATTCACACCGTTGGGCCGGTTTGGCATGGTGGTAATGACAACGAACCCCAATTACTTGAAAACGCCTATTTCAATTCGCTCAAATTAGCACTGAAAAAAGACCTTGGAACCATCGCGTTTCCAAATATCAGCACCGGGATTTATGGATTCCCGAAGGAAAAAGCTGCCGAAATTGCCGTAAAGACGGTCACTCAGTTTTTGTTAGGAAACGATCAGATCAGTAAGGTTTACTTCGTTTGCTTCGATCGGGAAAACTATGAATTGTATGATAGAATACTACATTTCATGTAGCGCCTCAGCTAATAGGACGAATCTGGCTTTGGCACTCCCGTACGGAGCGTCATGCCGAACTTGTTTCGGCATCTTCTCAAATACGCTCAGTCTACCTAAGAAAGAGGAGGGGATCCCGAAACAATCCTGAAACAAGTTCAGGATGACTCGGGATGACGCTCTGATTGAAAATTGTCCAAGATAATAGAAGCGTCTCATTAGCCGTGACACGACAGAAATAATCCTATATTTAAAAATTTAGTCGGTCAGTAATGGAAAGAAAATTAGAATGTGGCAATAGACAATAAAACGGTCAGCAGGATAACATCCAAGTTAAGTTCTTTTCTTCATCAATTTGAAAGGTAATACTTATTAAGTGTCGATTTTAAAAAACGGCACCCTGACTTCAGGTGTGGCAGGGTCCAAAATGACTCAGGGAAGCAAACCGCACCTTTGGCGGAGTCCAAAATGACTCAGGGAAGCAAACTTCACCTGTGGCGAGGTCCAAAATGACTCAGGGAAGCAAACCGCACCTTTGGCGGAGTCCAAAATGACTCAGGGAAGCAAACCGCACCTTTGGCGGGGTCCAAAACGTCTCAGGGAAGCAAACCGCAGCTTTGGCGGGGTTGAATTCACCGAATGCAAGCAAACCAAAGGTGTGGTGAAGCTGAATTCGCCGAAAGCAGGCAAACCAAAGGTGTGGCGGGGTTGAATTCGCCGAAAGCAAGCAAACCGCACCTGTGGTGGGGTATAAAAATCTGGAATCAAGGAGTATTCCTCATGTCCATTGCAGAATTGAACGACAAAGGGGTTGACTTTGATGATCAAAAGCTTAGTGGCCTACGTATTTGTGTCGCTTCAATTAATTAAATAGGGTAAATGGAAGTCTTTTTTCAGAAGCTCCATTTTAACCTTCCAAAGGCGAGGCGGCCAATGTCTCCAAATTCGGTTCCGGCATCCCCAAAGAAGAGTTGCCCCGTTAGCATCAGTTCAAGGTTATTTAAAAGCGAATAAGTAAATGCCGGTCCAACATAAAAGGATCCATCCAGCGGATTAACGATGCCTGAAAAACTTCCTGAGAAAAGAGGCGTGATTGGTTTTGAAACCTGCCCAAAGAGTGAATAACGTGCAACTGACAACTGTTTGGCCGATAGCTCAGGATTAAAAAGCACGTTCATCCCACCGGCTTTTCCTGTTTTACCCGCGCTGTTGTAAAGGACGCTCGTGTGAATGTACCAACTGTTTGAAAAGGTATAATCTGCTGACACGGATGCTACTGTGGCCTGAGAGGACGAACTGTTCCTGGGTTCAAAATGGGTAAGTTCTCCACGGAACCCGGCCCCACGTATATCGCCCGACCAGCCAGCGCCAAGTACCCAGTCGCTGCCAGCCTGTCCACCGAGGAATTGGAAGTCGTAATCCCATTTCGAAAACCGGTACATGCCTGCCAGTGCAGAACGTTCAATGTCGCGTCCGGGTTTGTAGACCAGTTCGGCTGATGAAGTAACGCCCGTATAATACTGAACACGGACGGCATCGGTTCCCGGACGCTCTTCATAATCGAAATCAAAGTACGAGAAGGTATTGAAAATATCATTGGGGTTCCACACCAGGTTTACCCCCCAGTTGACGCGCTGACGCCCCACCTTTACCTGCCATTTACCTGATGAATAATCCAGGTAGGCCCTGTCGATTATCGAATGCACAAACCAACTGTCGCCCTGTGCTGAAATCCACGATAGATCCATCAGTCCGTTATCGACATCAACTGTTGCCTTATATGAAGGGAAATCTTTGATGAGGTTGCCAAACATCAGCCGGTTGCGCATTTCGGCCACAGCTGTAAGTTTCGCAGTGGCATACCATTTAAAGTTGAGTCGGTTATGAATGATATTGCTCCATAGGTAATCCACCTCAGTTCCCGGCAGGGTAAATTCCGGAGAGTAAAACATGTACAATTCTTTCACATAGCCGTTGAGGCTGACTTTGCTTTCCTGCATAAATGCCTTGAATGGCAGAAGCATTAAAAGGATTGCCACACTGGAAGTAAATAGAGGCTTTCGGAATCGTGGTTTTTTTAACTTCATGGCAAATGACAAATTTAAAAGCGCTGGTTTTTTTTAATATCTATCATTAAAAATTGTAACAGTCTAATTTGTAACTTATTTTGTTTTATAATTACCCGCATAATCAATCACACACATTGCCCTATAGGTGGGATGATTGCCTTTGGCTACTCCGGCAAAGCGGGTACAGGGGTTCAGGATGTTTTTCCGATGGCCACGATTGGGAACCCCATCGTCGATTAGCAGGGATATCACAATTTGCCGGGCTTCTTCACTTCCGTAGGTGATGTCTTCCGAGGCACAAATATCCCATTTGCCGTATTTTTCAATACGCTTCTGCGGGTTGGCGCCTTTTCTCGAAATGTGACCTATTCCTCCATGTGTTTGCTGGTCTTCCACCAGTTCCTCTGCTGCTTTTGCCAATCCTTTGGCAGGTTGAAGCAGGGGTAGTGGATCAGCCTTTTTCAGGACTCGAATACATTCTTTCAGAGGTTGTATGCCTTCCTGTGTTTTGATCGGAATTTCTGATCCCGGAAGAGTGAATAGTTTGCCATCAAAAGCAGTGAGGAGTTCTTCCATATATTCTTCGGCAAAGCGCTTCGGGTCGCTCCTTACTTTGTTGAGTTCATGAATGACCTCTCGCTCCAATTCATTCATATAGGCTGCATCTTTGGCCGTGTTTAGTTCTGCCGGCCAATTCTTTTCCATGGATGGTTTTCCCGGAGAACCAGCGTCCATGAATGTTATGAATAAGATGATGAATATATTTTGCATCTGAATTTTGTTTTACGTTCTGTTTTTCGTTCGTTTGTTTGGAGGAGGATTTGTTGGTTGCAATCTCCAACGGGCGACCAAACATGTTCGCCCTACACCTTTCCCTGTTTCCTATCTCCCGTCTCCCTTCTCCATGCCCTTTGTTCCCTACTACTTCCTCACATCGCTGATAATTCTCCCATCTTCCAGGGTAATGACCCGGCGTGCTTTGTGGACCACTCGCTGATCATGGGTACTGAAAATAAACGTGATATTTTCCTTTCTATTGAGCTCTTCCATGATTTCCAACAAGTTTTCAGTTGATTTACTATCCAGGTTGGCTGTTGGTTCATCGGCCAGCACAAACTTTGGTTTTGAAGCCAGTGCACGTGCAACGGCCACACGTTGCTGCTGACCTCCTGAAAGCTTATTGGGGCGGCTGTTTTCGCGTCCTTCCAGCCCAACTGCTTTCAACAGTTCCATCGTACGGCTTTCCCGTTCTTCCTTGGGACGGTTCTGCAGCTGCATGATAAACGCCACGTTTTCCTTGGCTGTCAACACGGGAATCAGGTTGTAGGCCTGGAATACAAAGCCTATATTGTGAAGCCGGAAATCAATCAGCTGCGATGACGAGAGTCTGCTGATATCAGTTCCACCAATTGAAATCTCACCGGAAGTTGGTTGGTCCAATCCGCCAATCATGTTCAGAAAGGTTGTTTTCCCGGAACCGGATGGCCCGACGATGGCCGTAAATTCACCTTCTTCGATGATCATGTCGACACCATTCAGTGCAAATACCTTCACTTCCGAATCGTTGTATATTTTTGAGAGCTGGTGTACTTCAATAACTTTCATATGATACTGATATATTAAACGATAAACATTAGTCGATAATCTTTAAACCTGTTTTTACATGTCAATCCGCAGGGCATCTGCAGGATTTAACTTCAAAGCCTTCATGGCCGGATAGATTGCTGCAATGATACCGGTTGCAAAAATCATCAAGGCAATTTGCATGGATGTGCCAAAGGATAGCTTGGTGTAAATCATCGTATCGAAGCCCATCGAGCGGTAAGCTTCTGACCACACCGAAATATCAATTCCATAAATGCTGAAATAGATGTTCAACATCCATCCCACACCCATTCCAAGCAAACCCCCAAACAGGGAAAGAAGCACCGTTTCGAGCAGGATCATGGTAAATATTTTCCGCTTTGTCATTCCGATGGCCATCAGCATTCCCAGTTCCTTGGCCCTTTCCAGGACAGCCATCAGCATGGTATTGATAATGCCAAAGAGCAAGGCCAGTAAAATGATAATGATAAAAATGAACATCGTAATATCCAGACTGCTTTCAATCAGGTTCATCTCAGGCATGATTTGCCTCCAGTTTTTCACTTCCAGCTTTGGAAGTTTCGCTGCAATAAGGCTGGCAACCTGCAACATTTGGTCGTTCGTGTTGAGTAAGACTGCAATTTCATGGGCTGATTTTTCGTCGAGCAATAATACATGGGCGATGTCGTTGCTCCGGACAAAAACATTCATCTCGTCAAAGGTTGTGTTGGCCGATTCGTAAATCCCTTCCACCCTAAACGAGGCGGCAGTCATGTTGCCTTCCATGTCCTGAAGGGTAATGACAACTTTAGACTTCAGTTTCACTTTCAGCTTTTCAGCCAGCTTTTTACCAATCAGAATCGGATTTCTTTTGCCTGAATCCAGGTAATTTCCTTCAATTACCTTGGTATATAGATTGGTTACCGCTTTCTCTTTTTCGGGATCAATGCCCATGATCCTAACTCCAGAACCTGCCGTTGGCGACTGAATCATCGTATTCAACATGATTCGTTTACTAACTGATTTGACTCCCGGAATGGCTTCAATCTGTTCTGCGATCTGTTCCGCATTGTCTATTTTAAATACTTTCTCCGGATTGGCCAGATAGGAGGGATGGTGAACCTGGATGTGCGAGGCTTCAGTTTTAATCACTGTTTCAATGCGCTGATCGACCATTCCGTAGTAAAAAGCCATGTTGAATATTCCGGCAGCCAGTCCCAGGCAAACAGAAATCAGGATCACAAGGCTCCGGGTTTTATTTCGCCAGATATTTCTCCATGCTACAGCTATTAACATCATCGGTGAAAAGTTAGAGTTTATGAATGTAAATCCTTCGATACTTTTATCCGTACTATTTTTACAAGCGGGTATATAAACACAGTCATGGTCATGGCAAAGATGATCAGTACCTGTTGGGTAAAGACAGTCCAGTGGGCCGAAAAGTACATGGCAGCTTCAAAGCCGTATTGCTCATACACTTTTGCCGTTTCGCCGGTAAGGGGGATGGGATGGTAAACCAGCCATGCAATCAAAGGTAAACTTACCACGAAGCCTATCAGTACGCCCACCATCCCGATGAGTGTTGTTTCGAAGAAGATGATTTTACCCAGCTTGCTTTTTTGCATTCCGATGGCTACCATGACTCCCAGCTCTTTGCGCCGTTCGGCCATCATCATAATCACAGTGCCGAAAATGCCAAATCCGATCAACACAAAAAGGATGGCTTTGGTAATCATATTTTGTTCCCGGTCGGCTTTTATCATGTTATTGGTCAGAGGGTCCATTTCATCCCAGGTCATGAGTTTCAGGTGGGATTTGATTTTCGACTGAAGGGAATGGCGGATGTGTTTGACTTTAGAATTATCGGACACCATCAGAACCATTGAAGTATATTTATCGGGAGCCGAATAAAAGGCCTGGGCTGCCCTGATATCAATAAAGACACCCAGGTTATTCATCGTGGGAGCAGGAAATTTCAGGATCGCCTTCACGGGAAAAAGGGCAGCGGCGCTTGCCCCGTGGAATCCCTGGCTCATCAGGACCAGGGTATCTCCCACATCGACCCCCAGATTTTTAGCTATGTTGATAGGAACCAATATGCCATTGTCATTGGCAGTGAGGTAATGGCCCTTTTCAACCCAATGCGAGAGTTTGGTGATCTGGTTTTCTTTTTCCGGATCGATGCCGATCAGGGCAACCCCCTTGGTGTTGTTCTTGAACGAAAGCAATGTGAAGGATTCGAGCCTTGGAGCATACATCGTCACCCCGGATTCATTTTCAAGGATATTTATAAGCGTATCGGAAGGAGTAAAGGTATTTTCAATGGTCTTGTCTTCCCAGAAGTCCGGATGGTGAACCTGTATATATCCTGAATAGAATCCTACCACATTTTCGATCATTTTCGAGTATGTTCCTTCCTGCAGGGAGGTCATCAAAGTGCTTAGCAGTACCCCGAAAAAAATCGAAGCCACTGTAATCAGTGTCCGGCGCTTATTTCTCCAGATGTTGCGCCAAGCGAGTTTGAGGTTTGTAGTCATTGGGAAAGGATTGAGGGATTGAGGGATTGGAGGGTCATGGAGAGAGTTTGCGCTTTTTCAGGATGCAATGAAACTCTATATTCAGCATTGTACGGATTGCATTTGGAAGTACCAATTAAATTAAAAGCAAATCCCCTTTGCCTAACTTTGAATTCTTTCTTATATGTAATTTTGTAAACAGTTTTCATTTTTTCTTATTCATTAATTCCAAGTCTTTCAGCCCCAACCCCTCAATCCTTCAATCCCTCAATCTATTTTATCTTCTTCATGTTCTGTATAGAGAAAAAATCCTCTTTCAGCGGTACATCAAAATCAGTGTTCTCGAATACCATCACGGTTCGATGTCCTTTTTTGTCGTCAGGAATCATTTCCATGCGGCAGGGAAGGATGCGGTCATCCATTTTCTTTACATCACTCAATATTTCCGTGTTGACCAACACGCCCTCTTCGTCATAAAACTCGGCCTTCAGCCACAGGTAGTCTTGTTTACTGACCCACATCACCACTTTACCCCACACCACCGCTGCCTCCTCAAGGGGGATGAGTTCAATTTTATAACATGGGTAATTGGCTACGGTTTCCTCGCGCAGCAGTTTGTGGGTATAATCCTTCACGATGGACGATTCGCGCACCAGATCGTCGTTGGTAAAGTCGGAGCCCATCCACGACTGCGACATCATCGAAGGTGGAATTTTGATCATCCGGTCAATGGAAGGCACCCAGTTCCACATTTCATTTTTACGCTTCAGGAATACCTGGCCTTTGTCTTTGGCAGGGGCTGTGACATAAATCAGGGAGTAGTCGTTGCCCAGCGTCCAGCTTTTCATCGAAATGGTGCGTGACCAGGTAGGCCGTTCGATGGTCATCGAAAAAGTGCCTGTACTTGAGTTGCCACGCATTTTCTCATCTGCCTTGCGCACAATTTCCTTGATATCCTGTGAAAAGCCGGGAATAGTAAAGAGCAGCATCAGCAATAATATCCTTGTTTTTAACATTGAAATAGGTTTCATTGTTAGCGTTATTGTCCTCATGGTTAATTTGGATTGTTAAAATTATTCATCGTTTTATTTTGAATGTATTGATGTATTTCCTTCACAATGTAGGCTTTTTTGATCAAATACATTCTATCATCCCATCTTTTTTGAGCTGGAATTCCAATTTTTACCATAAATATTGTGCCAAATTTTAACTTGGCAGATCGCTTGAAGTCTCCCGTGGATTGAGGCCTATTCGCCCCCTA
>Ga0209593_10001117_pt1 | contig 11632 bp, 7 predicted proteins | sample PPLLaktember2015_3_FD_187260 | JGI IMG/M metagenome (GOLD analysis project Ga0209593, IMG submission 187260) | Freshwater sediment microbial communities from Prairie Pothole Lake near Jamestown, North Dakota, USA - PPLs Lake P7 Core (6) Depth... | ecosystem: Environmental > Aquatic > Freshwater...
CGCCGCGCGATCCTCGATACCGTCCCGCTCACCAGCACCTCCGGGACGATCGGGCTGGAGATTGTCAAACGCTTTCAGGACGCCGGATACCGGTTTGCGGAAGTGCCGGTCAGCCATCATTTCCGCAGTTACGGGGATTCGCAATTCTTCCGTCCCCGCCGCCTGTTGGGGATGGCGAAAAACCTCGCGGCGCTGTGGATCCAACTCGTCCTGCGCAAAGGCCGGCCATGAACATGCCCTCGATCGAAAAGGATTTCGCCGGCAGGCGCCTCCTCATCACCGGAGGGCTGGGATTCATCGGCAGCACCCTCGCCCGCCGGCTGGCGGACCTCGGCGCGGAGGTGACCCTGTTGGATTCCCTGCCGGCCGGGATCGGCGGAAATCCTTTTAATATATCCGGCTGCGAACAGCGGCTGCGGGTGCTGGCCGGCGATTTGCGGGACGCGGCTGCAACCGCCGACGCGGTCCGGGGGCAGGAAATAATTTTTAATCTCGCGGGGCAGGTCGGCCATGTCCAAAGCATGGAGGATCCGCTCGCCGATCTGGATATCAATGTCCGCGGCCAGCTTTCTTTCCTTGAAATCTGCCGCCGGGAAAACCCCGGCGCCAAAATCCTCTTCGCCGGCACCCGCCAGGTGTACGGACCGCCGCGCTACCTGCCGGTCGATGAAGACCATCCGGTCAATCCGGTGGACGTCAACGCGGTTCACAAACTGGCGGCCGAGCGCTATCACATCCTCTATCATCACGTCTACGGATTGCGATCGGTCGTCCTGCGGATGACCAACGTGTACGGGCCGCGGATGCGGGTGAAGGACGGGCTGAAAAACTTTTTGGGGCTGTGGATCCGGCAACTCCTGCACGGCGAGGATATCACCGTTTACGGGGACGGCCGTCAGCAGCGCGACCTGTTATACGTTGAGGACTTGGTGGATGCGCTCCTGCTGGCCGCCCGGCATCCCGGGGTCGAAGGACAGGTCCTCAACGTGGGCGGACCGGAATCCATCACCCTGCTGGATCTGGCGAAAAAGCTGATCGGGATCCACGGCGGAGGAAACTTCCGGTTCATCCCCTTCCCGGCCGGCCGGAAGCGGATCGACATCGGCTCGTTTGTATCCGATATTTCCAAAATTCATTTGGAACTCGGGTGGGAACCCATCACCCCGCTTGAGGTCGGCCTGCGCGCCACCCTCGAATACTACCGGCAGCACGGCGAACACTATTGGTGACGGCGCGATGATCCCCGTGGTGGATATTGCCCGGCAGGATAAAAGCATCCGCCCGGAAATCGAGGCGGCGATCGCCCGGGTTCTCGACCGGTCGCGATTCATCCTGAACGCGGAAGTGGAGGCGTTCGAGAACGCCTTCGCCGCATACTGCGGGGTTTCTTACGCGCTCGGCGTCGGCTCCGGGACGGATGCGCTGCAAGTCGCCCTGCTGGCGTGCGGAATCGGTCCGGGGGACGAGGTGATCACCGTTTCGCACACCTCCCCGGCCACCATCGCCGCGATTGAACTGACCGGAGCCGGCGCGGTTCCGGTCGACATCGATCCGCGCCGTTTCACCATGGATCCCCACCGGATCGCCGCCGCCTGCACGGCGCGCACGCGCGCGCTGCTCCCGGTCCATTTATACGGCCAGCCCGCCGATCTCGAGCCGATCCTGGAGGTCGCCGGGCGCCGCGGCCTGCCGGTGATCGAGGATTGCTCGCAGGCGCACGGTGCGCGATACCGCGAAAAAAGCGTCGGCGCCTGGGGGCGGATCGCCACATTCAGTTTTTACCCCACCAAGAACCTCGGCGCCTACGGCGACGCCGGAGCCGTGGTCACCGGCGATCCGCAGCTGGCCGAGCGGGCACGCCAGATCCGGCAGTACGGCTGGGATGCCAGCCGCGTCAGCCGGCGCAAAGGGTTGAACAGCCGGCTGGATGAAATCCAGGCGGCGATTCTGGGGGTAAAACTGCGCCGGCTGGATGCATGGAACGCCGAACGCCGCAGGCTGGCGGACCTGTACAACCGCCGCCTGTCCGGAAAAGACCTGACGATCCCGTACGCCGCGCCGGATTCGGTGCACGTGTACCACACCTACGTCGTCCGTCATCCGCGCCGCGACGCGCTGCGCGCGCATCTGGCGGCGCGCGGGATCGGCTCCGCGATCCACTTTCCCCTTCCGGTCCACCTGCATCCGGGTTTTTCCAACCTGGCCGGCTTTTCCGAAAGCCTGCCGGAAACCGAAGCGGCGGCGCGGGAAGTCCTGACCCTGCCGCTCTTCCCCGGCATGCGCGAGGACGAACTCCAGCAGGTGGTCGACGCCGTCAATTCCTTTTAAGCCTTCCACGAAGCCCGCCCCGGTTGGTGTGGGCCGGGGGACACGAAGGATTTTTTATTAACAGGGTGTTGAAAAGGCTGAGGATGTCATTGCGAGGAGCGAAGCGACGAAGCAATCTCCTTGTTTTTCCGAAGGGGGAGATTGCTTCGCTCCCTCCGGTCGCTCGCAATGACATCTGTTAATTCCTTTTTCAACACCCTGTTAAAACCTTTGTGCACTTCCGGTCTTTCTTCGTGCCCTTCGCGGATTCTTATCCGACCCCCATCACTTCTCCATATTTACCGCTTAAAATGAGCTTGACTTTTCCCAAAGCCGGCCTTATTATTTAGCGCTCTTAACTATTTAGAAAGGTTAACCTATGACCGCGAGCGATCTTTTTTTAGCCGCGATGCAAGAATGGGCCGGCGTCTTCATGCGGAACTCGATGCGCAATTTCCTCCTTTTCTCCAGGGAAAAAGGCGTATCGATGCCGCAGATCGGGGCGCTATTCCGGATCCGCAGGGGCGATTGCAGCGTGTCCGATATCAGCGGCGAACTGAACATCACCAACGCCGCCGCAAGTCAGATGCTGGAAACCCTGGTCCAGCAGGAATTTATCCGCCGGACCGAGGACCCGAACGACCGCCGCGCCAAAAAACTCGTCCTGACCGAGAAGGGCCGCAAACTTCTCCTGGACGGCATCCGCGCCCGGCAGGGCTGGATTATCCATGTGGTCGACCTTCTGACCCCGCAGGAACAGGCACAGATCACGGCGGCGTTGCGGCTGCTGGCGGAGAAGACCGGCGAATACGAGAAGCACGCGTGGCCCGATCCCGCAGCGTGAAGGCGGAAGCGAAAGTTCAAATTCAAGGAGCAGGGAAATCATGATCCGCATTCTCAAATATTTGAAACCTTACCTGTTGCTGATTCTGATCACGGTTGGCCTGCTGTTCGTTCAAGCCAACGCGGACCTGGCGCTGCCGGATTACATGTCCAAGATCGTCAACATCGGCATCCAGCAGGGCGGCGTGGAAAACGCGGTTCCCAGGGCGATCCGCCAAAGCGAGATGGACAAGCTGGCCATCTTTCTGAACGCGCCCGACAAGGAGTTCGTGCTGGGCAGCTACACCCTGATGGAAAAATCCTCGCCCGACTACGAAAAATATCTCGCGGAGTATCCCTCCCTTGCGGATGAGTCCCTTTACATTCTGAAATCCGTCGACGCCGCGGAAATCAAGAAACTCAACCCGGTCATGGGCAGGGGCTTCCTGGCCGTAACCGCCATCAAACAGGTCCTGGCCGACCCCGCTAAAGCCGCCATGGCCCAGGCGTTCGGCTTTGATCTTTCCAAGCTGCCGCCCGGCATGGATTTGTTCGCCCTGCTGGCCAAACTTCCCGCCGAACAGCTTGCCAAAATAACCGCCGCCATGGACGCCAACTTCTCCGCCCTTGGGGAAAGCATGATCAACCAGACGGCGGTAGCCGCCGTTAAAGCGGAATACGCCGCACTGGGGATGAACACCGAAAAGCTGCAGACGGACTACATCATCCGGGTGGGGATCCTGATGCTGCTCCTGACCCTGCTTTCGGGAGCGTGCACCATCGTGGTCGGCTATCTTTCGGCCCGCACGGCGGCCGGGGTGGCGCGCGACCTGCGCCGGTCGGTCTTCCAGCGGGTGGAAGGTTTCTCCAGCACCGAGTTCGACAAATTTTCCACCGCCTCGCTCATCACCCGCTCGACCAACGACATCACCCAGATCCAGATGGTGGTCATCATGGTGATGCGCATGGTCATCTATGCCCCGATCATCGGCGTCGGCGGCGTCATCCGCGCGATCGGGAAAAGCGCCGGCATGTGGTGGATCATCGCCCTGGCGGTGATCGTGCTGCTCGGCCTGATCCTGACCGTCTTTGTAATCGCCCTGCCCAAATTCCAAAGCATCCAGAAACTCATCGACCGGCTGAACCTGGTGACCCGCGAAAACCTCTCGGGCATGATGGTCATCCGCGCCTTCAACATGCAGCCGTTCGAGGAAAAGCGTTTCGACAAGGCCAACCAGGACCTGACCGCCACGATGCTGTTCATCAACCGGGTCATGGTGGTGATGATGCCGGTGATGATGATGGTCATGAACGGGGTGATGCTGCTGATCATCTGGGTCGGCGCGCACCAGGTGGCCGAATCGAAGATGCAGGTCGGCGACATGCTGGCCTTCATGCAATACGCCATGCAGATCGTGTTCTCCTTCCTGATGGTCTCGATCATGTTCATCATCCTGCCGCGGGCGGCCGTTTCGGCCGACCGGGTGGCCGATGTGCTTGATACCAAGCCGTCGATCCGCGATCCCGAAAGCCCGAAGCGCTTCCCCGAACCGTTCCGGGGCGAGGTGGAGTTCCGCGACGTGTGCTTCCGCTACCCGGGCGCCGAGGAGGACGTCCTCCACAACATCACCTTCACCGCCCGGCCGGGGCAGACCACCGCCTTTATCGGCACGACCGGCTCCGGAAAATCGACGATCGTCAGCCTGATCCCGCGCTTTTACGAGGTGAGCGAAGGCACGGTCACCATCGACGGAGTGGACATCCGCGCGGTGACCCAGCACGACCTGCGCGACAGGATCGGCTATGTCCCGCAAAAAAGCAACCTCTTTTCCGGAACGATCGAAAGCAACCTGCAGTACGCCGATCCGAATGCGACCCCGGATGAGCTGATGCGCGCCGCCGGGATCGCCCAGGCGTCGGAGTTCATCAACGCCGCCCCCGAGGGGATGGGGATGGAGGTCGCCCAGGGCGGAACGAACGTCTCCGGCGGGCAGAAGCAGCGCCTGTCGATCGCCCGCGCCCTGGTGAAGAAGGCTCCCATCTACATTTTTGACGACAGTTTCTCGGCGCTCGACTTCAAGACCGACTCCGCCCTGCGCAAGGCGCTTAAAGCGGAAACCGGGGCGAGCACCCTGCTGATCGTCACCCAGCGCCTTTCCACGATCATGCAATCCGAACAGATTATCGTGCTCGATGAGGGCAAGATCGCCGGCAAGGGAACGCATGCCGAACTGATGGAGAGCTGCGAAGTCTACCGGGGCATTGCCGCCGCGCAGCTGGGCAAGGAGGAACTGTCATGATGATGCATGGAGCACCCCCCGCCGCTTCCCGGGGATCCGCCCCCGGCGGACCGCTGGGCGGCGGCCGCGGCCGCGGACCCATGGGCGGCGGCCCGATGGCGATGATGAAAGGCGAAAAGCCGCGGGATTTCCGGGGCACGATGGCCAAGCTGATCCAATACCTTGGCCAGTACCGGATCCCTATACTCGTCGTGATCGTATTCGCGATCGCCTCAACGATCTTCTCGATCGTCGGGCCCAAGATCCTGGGCCGGGCCACGACCAAGCTGTTCGAAGGCGTCCTGGCCCAGATCGCCGGGACCGGCACGATCGATTTCACCTACATCGGCAATATCATCCTGCTGACGCTCGGCCTGTATCTGATCTCCACCCTGTTTGCGTACGTCCAGGGCTGGATCATGTCGGACGTCTCGATGAAAATCACCTACCAGTTCCGCAAGGATATCTCCCAAAAGATCAACCGCATGCCGCTGCGCTACTTCGACGGCACCAACCACGGCGAGATCCTTTCACGGGTGACCAACGACGTCGATACGGTCAGCCAGACCCTCAACCAGAGCCTGACCCAGATCATCACGTCCGTGACCACGGTGATCGGGGTTTTGGTGATGATGCTTTCCATCAGTTGGCCGATGACCCTGGTGGCGCTGGCCATGCTCCCGATCTCGCTCCTGATCATCGGCCTGATCGTCAGCGCCTCGCAGATCTACTTTAAACGCCAGCAGGATTACCTCGGCCATCTCAACGGGCACGTAGAGGAGATGTACGGCGGGCACGTGGTGATGAAAGCCTTCAACGGCGAGGAAAAAAGCGTCGAGAAGTTCGACGGGTTCAACAACACCCTCTTCGACTCAGCCTGGAAATCCCAGTTCCTTTCGGGAATGATGTTCCCGATCATGAACTTCGTCGGCAACCTGGGATACGTGGCCATCTGCATCCTGGGCGGGTACCTCGCGGTCCGGAACATGATCTCCCTCGGCGACATCCAGGCTTTCATTCAGTACGTCCGCAACTTCACCCAGCCGATCATGCAGATCGCCAACATCTCCAACGTCTTCCAGCAAACCGCCGCGTCGGCCGAGCGCGTTTTCCAGTTCCTGGCCGAAGCGGAGGAAACGCCCGAAGCCGCCCGGCCGATCCGGCCGGAGCGGGTGCTCGGCCGCGTGGAGTTCAAGGATGTCCACTTCGGATACGAGCCCTCCAAAATCATCATCAACGACTTCAACGCCACGGTTGAGCCCGGCCAGAAGATCGCCATCGTCGGCCCGACCGGCGCCGGTAAGACCACCATGGTGAAGCTCCTGATGCGCTTCTACGACGTGAACGACGGCGCCATCCTGCTGGACGGCCACGACATCCGTGAATTTTCGCGCGACGGCCTGCGCCGCCAGTTCGGGATGGTGCTGCAGGATACCTGGCTCTACAACGGCAGCCTGATGGAAAACATCCGCTACGGCCGGTCCGGGGCCAGCGACGATGAAGTCATCGCCGCCGCGCGGGCCGCGCACGCGGACCATTTCATCCGCACCCAGCCGGACGGCTACAACATGGTCCTCAACGAAGAGACCACCAACATCTCCCAGGGCCAGATGCAGCTCTTGACGATCGCCCGGGCGATACTCGCCGATCCGTCGATCCTTATCCTGGACGAAGCCACCAGCTCGGTGGACACCCACACCGAGGTGCTGATCCAGAAGGCGATGGACGGCCTGATGAAAGGCCGCACCAGCTTCGTCATCGCCCACCGCCTCTCGACCATCCGCAATGCGGACCGGATCCTGGTGATGAATAACGGCGACATTGTAGAGCAAGGCAGGCACGAGGAACTTCTGGCGCGCGGCGGCTTCTACGCCGAACTCTACAACAGCCAGTTTGAACGGGTGGAGAAGGGGTGAGGGCGACGATCGACGATCGGCCAGCCAGATGAAATTCGACGATCGACATCGACCATCGACGATCGTAAGGTCGACCATAGACCATGGACCATCGACGATGGGGAAAATCCGACGATAGACCATAGACGATGGCCGATAATTGTCGATGATGAAGATCGCGCAACCGAAGGAAGATGGCCGCCTCTCGATGAGAGGCGGCTTTTTATTCCGGCTGCACGGATCCATCTAAATTCCCTATTCGGCCATGGCCCCCGAAAAAACACTCAGGGACAACATCGTCCTCGGTTTGATTTTCCGATGGTCACTCATCGTTTGTTCAAGGCAGATCTTCAATCATGTCACAGCCCGGAATTCACAGGGCTCCAAAAATACCCACCATCTATGCTTTTATAAACACCACCTGGATGCAAACCTGTATATATGATAGCAGGAGCCGATGGATTAATTGCCAAAGATGGATAATTGACTATTTGTAGAGTTCCATTTTTATTTTTTTTATATCCAGGTAGCAGCCCATTGTTCATTGTGATCCAGGAGTCTCCACCGTTATTGCTTTTATAAACACCATTATTTGTTCCGATATAGAGATTGTTCGGATTGGTCGGATCGACCAAGATGGTATTTACAGAGAGAGAGGATTGATGAGCATCGATTGTCATATTTATCCAACTAATACCGCCGTCGGAAGACCGATATAAGCCATAACAAGCCGCATATAGAATATTGGCATCATAGGGATTAATATCCAAGTCATGAACAAATTTATATTTTCCGGATATTCCCAAGTTTAGCGGAAACCATCTTTCGCCGCCATCAATGCTTTTAAAAAGACCGTTTTCACCAGAACTTCCTGCAAAAAGAGTATTAGGATCGAGTGGACTAATTAGAATATCAAGGATGGTATTATCTGTTAATCCATTATTTATCGCTTTCCAGCTTTCTCCGCCGTTTTCACTTTTATAGGCGCCTTGACCTTCAGTTCCAACGAATATATTGGATGGAGATACAGGGTCGATGGACACTGATGTAATTGAGATTCCACCAAGGCCATTATTTGCCGCAATCCAATTCCCGCCGCCATCAATGGATTTATATATTCCTGCTTTGGTCCCCGCGTAAATTATTGACGGGATTATTGGATTAATCTCCAAATCTGTTACCTTGCCTTCGGAAAGACCGTCTTTACCCGCCCTCCAATTCGCACCACTGTCATTGGTTATAAAAACACCACCGCCGCCATACCAATCAGAGACCGCCGCATAGACTGTGGAAGTTTTCGCCGGGTCGATTTCCAAATCCCACACATCCTGATTCACCATTCCGGCATGAGACATGTTCCAATTATTTCCGCCATTCTCAGTTTTAAATATTCCGTTGTCCCATGTTCCCAAGAAAAGGATGGACGATGAAATAGGATTTACCGCGATTGCCGTAATCGCAGTATCGCCAAGTCCTGTATTGATTAATCTCCAGCTTTTTCCTCCGTCTACGCTTTTCACTATTATCCCCGGGGATCCTGAAGCGTAGAGGATACCAGGGGAAAGCGGGTCAATCGCTAGCTTATTAATTACATGCATGGAGGAGGGGATATTCAACTTTGTCCAGCTTACCCCGCCATTTGTGCTCTTCAGCAATTCGGTGTTTGCCGCCAAATATATAATTTCCGAATTTACGGGATCAATTGCAATATCATTAATCACGAATGAATTCCTTCCGATATCGACGATCTCCCATGTATCTCCGCCATCCAGAGTTTTAAAAACTTCTCCGGAACCCGCGCCCGTACATGCAAATATTGTCTCGGGATTTGATGGATTTATCGCGAGGGAAGAAATATTGAACTCAGTAATTCCATTGTCCTTTTCCACCCAATGCGCACCGCCATCAATACTTTTAAACACGCCGTCGATGGTTCCGGCATATAGAATTTCCGTTGCTATTGGATTTATAATAATTGTTCCCACTCCGGTTTCGGTTAACCCATCATTTATCATTTTCCAATTCTTTCCGCCATTCTCGCTTTTATAAATTCCATCATTATAATCTCCAGCATATATAGTCGAGGGTTCGGATGGGTCAATTGCTAAGGCGTATACAATATTCATATTCATGTCGTTACCTACTTCATTCCAATACCCGCCGCCATCAATGCTTGTAAAAACGCCGCCGCCTGTTCCCGCATATATCGTAGTCGGCGTCGATGGATCGATAGCTAGAGATAGAATAGGGCCGGCTTCGGTTCTATTCGTTCCTTCAATAGGCGTTGGGATTATCAATGGGGTTTCAGAATTTACAGATAATGACGGGGTAGTAATGGGTCGTTTTGGACTGGGAGACCCATTATGCATCGAAGGAGGAAAATTTGTATTGATATTCAGAGTGCTTTTTTGTTCCACTCCGCAAGATGGAACGCATAGCATCAGGAAAACCGATAGGATTAGTAATTGTTTTTTTCCTTTTCTCATCTTTACCCCATTTTACAACAGTATCTTACTACATATCGTTATAATACATCATTCCATAACTCATCCTCTCTATTCTGGTGAGGGGAAGGATCGCTGGGCAATTATCGATGGTTCGACCATCGAACATCGAATACTTCCTCCGTGGAACACAGACGATAGCGGCCCCCCCGTAAAGACGCTCGGAGCCGGCATCGTCTATCATCAGTTTTCCGATCGTCCATCGTCCATGGTCCATTGTCCATCGTCGGGTCTTGACAGGAACCCGCGTTGGGGGATAATTCCCACTCATCACACAGGCTGCGACGGAGGAAAGTAAGCGGCCCGCCCCCGACAGGGAAGAACGGACTCAGACTGAAATCCGTTCCCGGATCAAAGCCGCCGAAGTTCCCTCCCGAGCCCTTCGATTGAAACCCCTCGCAATGGAAACGGCGCGGGGCGCTAGGTCGAAGCGGAGTCCCTCCGTTATCCGGGACACCGGTCCCCTCGCTCTGCTCGGGGCGCCGGATCGAGCGGGCCCCACACCGGGGCAATCAGGGTGGCACCGCGGGAATGCACTCCCGTCCCTGAGCCGGACGGGTTTTTGTTTTAATCCGATAAGTCGGTCGAGTAGGGCGAAGCCCGTATCCCCGGCCTACCCCAACCGGGGCAGGCGAGACCGAATACACCGGCGGGTCTCGATACGCGAAGAACGCTACTCGACCGCCTTTATAAGCGAGGAAATATGCTCGAACAGCTTGAGACTATTCAAAAGGAAGCTTTGGCCGCTCTGGACGAAGTGAAGGATTCGGCCGCCCTTGCCGCCTGGAAGACGGCCTACCTCGGCCGCAGCGCCCCGCTGGCGACCTTCCTCGGCGAGCTCGGCAGCCTTCCGGCCGATCAGCGGCCGCAGGCCGGCAAGCGCGGCAACGAAATCAAGCGCGCGCTGGAAGGCGCTTTTTCCGCCCGCGAGGAAATATTAAAGGCGGCGGATCTGGAACGCTCGCTGCAAACCGAAAAACTCGACGTCACCCTGCCGGGAAGGCCGGCCCGCCATGGACGGCTGCATCCCTCCTCGCTCATCCTGCGCCGGATCTACGCGGTATGGGCCGATATGGGTTTCCAGATCTACCGCAGCCGGAATGTGGAGCTGGACGATTACAACTTCACCCTGCTCAACATCCCGCCCCATCACCCGGCGCGCGACATGTGGGACACCTTCTACGCGACCGATCCCGGCGTGCTGCTGCGCACCCACACCAGCCCGGGGCAGATCCACGCGATGCGCGAATACGCCCCCGATCCGGTGCGGGTGATCCTGCCCGGGATGTGCTTCCGTTACGAGCAGATCACCGCCCGCTCGGAGATCCAATTCCATCAGGTGGAAGGGCTGGCCGTCGGCCCGGGGATAACCTTCGCCAACCTCAAGGCGACGCTTGCGGATTTCGCCCGCCGGATGTGGGGCGACAACGTGCGCACCCAGTTCCGCGCCGACCACTTCCCGTTCACCGAACCCAGCATGGAAATGGACATCGAATGCTTCGTGTGCACCGGGAAGGGCTGCCCGGTGTGCAAGTACAGCGGCTGGCTGGAGATCCTCGGATCGGGGATGGTCCATCCGACCGTCCTGCGCAACGGCGGGTACGATCCGAAGACCATTTCCGGTTTTGCCTTCGGTATGGGGCCGGAGCGGATCGCCATGCTGCGTCACGGGATCGAGGATATTCGAAATTTCTGGGGGAACGATCTGCGGTTCCTCGAACAGTTCTGACCGACCAACGACCATCGCCGATCGACCATCGTCAAGCCATCTCCCCGTCAGTTTTATCGATGGTCGCTGGTCGACAGTCGATCATCTCGTTCCGAA
>Ga0209593_10001119_pt1 | contig 11608 bp, 9 predicted proteins | sample PPLLaktember2015_3_FD_187260 | JGI IMG/M metagenome (GOLD analysis project Ga0209593, IMG submission 187260) | Freshwater sediment microbial communities from Prairie Pothole Lake near Jamestown, North Dakota, USA - PPLs Lake P7 Core (6) Depth... | ecosystem: Environmental > Aquatic > Freshwater...
TTTGAGTTGAGGGCGCTTCTCACTTGCGAGCATATTCGTATCGTAGACGCCCCAGCATCGCATTGCCTCTCCATGGATTTGCGTTGGGAAATCCCAGACATAGCCGGCGATGTTCGAGGGGACAGGAAAGAAATCGATGTAGGCGGACCCCCACCGCCCCTGTCGGGGCACCTCTCCCAAATCCGACGATTTGAACATTGATTGCGCATCCAAAATTTTCATTGTCGTATTTGGGGGAGGCTGGGAGGGGGTCAGTACCTCCAACACCCTCGCGGTATTGACGGGCGCCCTGGGGAAGATGCAGCGGCGTGTGACACCATTCGATCCATCTGCGCCAACCACAACCCGGGCGCGGAAATCACCCTGGTCTGTTTGAACAATGACATAATCCTTCAGCGCTTGAATGTTCCTGACTGTGACCCCCTCCCTGATCTCTACTCCACTATCCTCTGCCTGCCTCGCCAGCCAGTGATCGAACTCGTCGCGGCGGATGACGCGCAGTGCATGTCGTTTCGGTACGCGGATATTCAATCCCTTTGCACCAAAGTCAAAATGGATGCGCTCCGCATCCACATGCGGCACTTCGCCTACATCCAGCCCGAGGCGCTGAAGGATGACCTCCGCGTCGATGACAAGTCCCCCGGCACAAAGCTTGGGGCGTGGATAACGCGCCTTTTCCAGGATCAACACGCGGGGTAATAAGTGCGGAAAGTTGCTTGCAAGATGAAGTGCAGTGGAGACTCCCGACGGTCCACCGCCGATAATAATAATATCGCGTTCGTGCATGCTGCTTAATGGTGCAGGATTTGTGACAGGAATAATTTTGTGCGGTCGTTCTGCGGATCATTGAAGATCTGCTGAGGCGTGCCCTGCTCGACGATCTCGCCTTTGTCAAAGAAGATCATGCGGTTGGCGACCGCTCTTGCGAAGCCCATTTCATGGGTTACCGCGACGATGGTCATGCCGGTTTTGGCAAGCTCGATCATCACATCCAGCACTTCCTTGATCATTTCAGGGTCGAGCGCCGAGGTGGGTTCATCGAAAAGCATGATACGCGGCTGCATGGCCAGCGCGCGTGCAATGGCAACGCGTTGCTGTTGCCCGCCAGAAAGCTGAGCGGGATATTTATCGGCTTGTTCCGGAATGCCCACGCGTTTGAGCAGTTGCATGGCCAGCTCATGCGATTGTTCTTTGGGCGTACGGCGAACCCAGGCGGGCGCAAGCGTGATGTTCTGGATCACCGTCAAATGTGGGAAGAGGTTGAATTGTTGAAACACCATGCCCACTTCCTGGCGGATTTTTTCCACGTTGCGAATGTCGTTGCCGAGTTCGATACCGTCCACAATGATCTGGCCCTTTTGATGTTCCTCCAGGCGGTTGAGACAGCGAATGAACGTGGATTTGCCCGACCCCGAAGGCCCAAAGATGACAATTACCTCACCCTTTTGAACGGTGAGGCTGATGCCTTTAAGCACATGAAAATGATCGAACCATTTGTGCACATCACGGCAGATAATAATTTCTTGCGTACCGTTGGTTTCGCTCATGTAATTCTCCAATTATTCATCACACCTGCACTGCGCGCAGGCGCAAGTGCCGGGGGTGCAGGTGTGACGGCAATATCATTAGCGCTTGCCCACCCCAAGGGCTTCTTCCACGCGACGGTTGCCATAGGTGAGTGCCAGATTGAATACCCAGTAGATCATAAACGCGAAGAGGAACACCTCGCGATGTGTGCCAAGCCATTCCGTCTGTGCCAGGATCGAGCGTGCAATTCGCACGATCTCGAACAGGCCGATGAGGGCGACCAGGCTTGTATCTTTGAAGAGGCTGATGAAGGAATTGAACAAGGCCGGAATCACCATCCGTAAGGCTTGTGGCAGGATGATCAGTATTGTAGTTTGTGAACCGTTCAACCCCAGGGCATGTGCGGCTTCATATTGCCCGCGGTCCACGGCCTGGAGCCCGCCACGCACGTTTTCGGCTTGATAGGCGGCCTCGAACATAAGGAGTCCAATCATGGCGCGGATGACTTGTTCGGGGCGCATATCAATCGGAAGAAAATAGGGCAGCAGTATGGCTGACATATAGAGGATGGTGATCAGCGGGACCCCGCGAACAAGCTCAATATAGCCAATACTGAAGTATCGAATGACGGGAAGTCTGCTGCGCCGGCCGAGCGCCAGTAAAATGCCAAGCGGAAGGGCGCCAAAGTTGCCGACAACGGTCAGCAGCAGGGTGAGAAGCAGACCACCCCAGAGGTTTGACGGAACAGGTGGCAGCGCCGCGATGTATTTGCTTCCCGCGATCACCAGGAAAATAAATGGAAAATATAGAAACCACGCCAATCCAGCCATGAGCGCGCCGCGCGGCAGATAGAGCCCGATGAAATAAAAGATCAGGAGGATCGCTTCTGCGATCAGCCATTGCGTCCAGACATCCCACCGATAGAGCAGGGCGATCAATGTGAATGCCGCGCCCGCGCTGAGCGCGATCAATGCAAAGCCGCGCGCTGCATTCTTCCAGACACCCCATGAAAGTCCGATTAATCCTGCCAGGACAAAGACCGTGAGCCAGACGCGCCCGATTTGGCTGCGTGGATATTGCCCGACCATGAAGAGTGTCAGGTTCGCTTCGATCACTCCCCAGCGCGCTTCCGTGGCTCCCCATTGGATGGCTGGTTTGAGAAGTGCATACAGCAACCAGATGGCAAGCAGCGTCAGTCCGACGTTATACCAGGTGCTGAAGAGATTTTTTCGGATCCATGCCAATGGTCCAATGCTGAGAACGGGGGGTTTCACTGCAACCACGGCCATGTCAACGCTCCACCAGTTGAATGCGGCTGTTATAGATGTTCATCAGGAGAGATGTAAACAGGCTAATGCTCAGGTAACTTAACATCATGATCGTAATGATCTCAATGGCTGCACCGGTGTTGTTGAATGTTGTCCCTGCGACGCTGAACAGATCGGGATACCCAATGGCAATCGCGAGGGATGAATTCTTGGCGAGGTTCAAATATTGACTTGTGACCGGCGGGATCATGATGCGCAATGCCTGTGGAAAAACGATCAATCGCAGTGCCTGGCCGGTCGTCAGTCCAAGCGACCGCGCCGCCTCGACTTGTCCCTTTGCCACCGCCTGGATTCCCCCACGCACGATCTCTGCAATGAATGCTCCGGTATAAATCACGAGTCCAAAAACCAGAGTGGCAAATTCGGGTGTGAGACGTAATCCACCTCTGAAGTTCAGACCTGTCAATTCGGGGATTAGGGGTCGCAACGGGGGTTCGGGTTGAAGGGCTGCACCAAGCCAGATCAGCAGGGCCGGGATCAAAAGATAGGCCAGATTCCACCAGGGTGATAATGGAACTGCAGCTCGTTTTTGCATGGATCGCAATACAAACCAGATTACAAAAATGGAAATAAATGCAACGATGAGATAGATACGCCAGGCAGGGAATGTAGCCGTCCCTTCTGCCCAGGTCAGGTAAACACCGCGCTGAGTCAAGTAAACGGGTCCGGGTAACCTGATCGCCTGCCGCACGCCTGGCAGTTGAATAAAGACGCCGAAATACCAAAACATTAACTGCAGCAGGAGCGGTGTATTGCGGATCACTCCCACGTAGGCCGCGGCGAACTTGTTGATCAGCCAGTTGGACGACAGCCGTGCCACACCCGCCAGTACGCCCACGAATGTGGTCAGCACAATTCCAAGCGCGCTGACCACCAGTGTATTCACCAGCCCGACCAGCAATGCGCGCCCATAAGTATCCGAAGGTTGATAAGGGATGAACGACTCGCCGATGCCAAAACTGGCAGGATTCTTGATGAACCCATAGCCCACTGTTAATCCCTGGCGGGCGAGGTTGGTGGTGACATTCAGGTACAAATACCCCGCAGCCAAAGCCAGCACAATGATAAAGATCATCTGTGCCAGGATTTTCAAAAAGCGGATATCACGCCAGAGTGCTTTGATGTTCATATTGTATGGATCGGGCGGTCTGGTATCAGCCGGACCGCCCGATATTCAAAATCTCGATTTAGCGGAAGGGCGGCGCGTACATCAAGCCGCCGTTCGTCCACAGTTCGTTCTGGCCGCGTGCCAGGTTGAAGGTGGCAAGATTGCGGTCGTACACTTCGCCATAATTGCCAACGAGTTTGATGACACGGTAGATGAAATCGTTGCTCAAGCCCAGCATGGCACCCAGTTCACCCTCTACGCCCAGCAGGCGGCGGATAACCGGATCTTCACTGGTGAGGAAGTCATCCACATTCTCAGAGGTGATCCCAAGTTCCTCCGCCTGGATCATTCCAAATATGACCCAGCGAACGGCATCTGCCCACTGGTCATCGCCCTGTGCTACGGCGGGACCCAGCGGTTCCTTCGACATGACTACATCCAGGATCACATGATCGGCAAAGTTCTGGAGGACGGCCTGGCCCTGGGTGGCGAGCTGGGAGCGGTCGGAGGTGATGGCGTCACAACGGCCCTCATCATACGCCTGGAAGGCCGCGTTCTGATCCTCGAAAACGACTGGTGTGTATTCGACTCCGGCTGCACGGAATTGATCGGCAAGGTTGAGTTCGGTGGTGGTCCCGCTTTGGACGCAGACGTTCGCGCCTTCCAGCGCTTCGAGACCGGCGGCAGGATCGTTGACAATATCCGTGCGCGCCATGATCGCCTGACCATCATAGAAATTGACGGCGACGAAGGTGAGACCAAGTTCGACGTCGCGCGCCCAGGTCCAGGTGCTGTTGCGGGCGAGCACATCCACTTCGCCGGATTGCAGGGCTGTGAAGCGCTCCTGCGCGCTCAAGCCGCGGAACTCAACGGCATTGGCATCGTTGAAGAGCGCTGCAGCCCAGGCCCGACAGAAATCCACATCGAAACCGGTCCAGCTGCCATCGCTCTCTACAAAACCAAAGCCCTGGAACGTCCCGTGCACACCGCAGATCACCTGGCCGCGATCCAACACGGCTTGCAGGCGTTCACCTCCCGCGACGGGAGGTTGCGTGGCAGCCGGTACTTCACTGACGGCTGTTGGCGTTTCATCAGTTGCAGGAATTTCTGTAACAATAGGGGTGGCGTCTTCGGTAATCGGGGTGACGTCTCCGGTCACAGGTGTAACAGTCGCGGCGGCCCCACATGCCGCAAGCACGAGGCTTGCGAGCACCAGCAGACTGAAGACAGGGAACAACTTACGCATAATCTCTTCTCCTTTGAGCGAATCTTTTTTTGAAAAACAAATCACAAACGACACAAACTCAAATTTGCGCAGACACCTCCAATCTCTTTTTATTTCACAGGATCACACACCTCCAGTTGATCTGTGAGTAAGACGACATTATATGAAAATTGAAAGTCAGAGTCAATGAGTGGGATGTGGACGCCGCGCCTGAGGGCCGATCAACTTGCGCAGCGCGTGGAGCGATGCTTCGTCTTTTAAATATAAGCGCCAGACCACGTTTCCAGGAGTTGGCCGGCGCGCTCATCATCCTTGTAGAACGTCAGATAAGTGAGCGTTTGATACTGGACGAACTTTTGCTCGGTAGGATCTTTCACCGCCAAATTGTAATAAGAACGCCATGTTCCGGAGTTGATGTAGAGTTGATTTTGCTCATGGGGCGGCTCACCGTCCGAATCAAGCGCGACAATCTCATGATGATGAGTGTGGCCATACACAATAAAACGCGCCGAGTTGTCGAGGAAGGCTGGTTCCTGCAAGGCATGCCCGGCTAGGGAGCGCTCGTTTTCGTGCAATCGGTCACGCACCCAAACGACGATATCGTTGACGGTTTCAAATGATGTGCGCTTTGATATTTTGAGCAGCAGTTGCAGGGCGTCGACGATATCGAACTTGAAGGCCTGGTCCTCTTCGCGGACCACAGGGAGCTGGAGGAATTCATCACAGAGGTTATCCCACACTTTTTTAAGTTCTGTTTCCAGGCCGGCGCTGCCCGCGTGACGTTTGATCTGCCCGCTGATCCAGAGAGGTGCTGCCAGTGCCGGGCGAACGTTTGTGATTTGACGCAGGCTTTCTATGATTCCGCCCGGCAGTTGATCACCATAACGTCTCTGCACTTCGACCGGGAAGCGATTGCAGACGTCCATGGTAAAGACATCCCCCAGCGTGGCATGATCGCGTCCTTTTTCGCGGTTGAAATTGAATTTGTCATAATAGTCACCATGCCGGGCGAAGACCCGGTAGGATGCCAGTATTTCGCGCAGGCCAGGATGTTCATCCAGATCATAAGGGAAAGGACCGATGTCATTGCACAGGCCCAGGGAGGTGATGAGAGTTTGGCGGATCTCATCGAAAGCCTTCCCCGGGATGTGATAGTACCAATCGTGGTTGCCGATCATGTAATGAATGCGGGCGCGGATCGCTACGCGTTCTTTTGAATCGGGGTCGGGTTCGCCGCGCGCATTGGCTGGCGGCAAAAGGATGATCTCGCCGTTTGCACAGCGTTGTAATATTTCAAGCGACTCCTGGTTGACGCGCAAGATGGCTCTTGTGGTCTCTGCGAGCGTCCCCGCAAAACCTGGATTGCTGGTATTGGTCCACGGCCGGGTGTAGGTCAGCGCCCCGGGTGCAGTATCCAGCCAAAGGGTGGAATGGAGCGGGTCGAGGATGTCGCCCATCAGCAGCAGGTCGAGGCTTTCGATGGGGCGATAGCTCCCGTCCCGGCGGAAGGAGGCGTAATAGGCTGTTTCGCGCAAACGGTTGGAAAATAAATGGAACGCGCTCGGCGAAATCGAACTGGCAGTTGTACCATCCCCCAGGTGAATATCACTGACAATGACGAGCATAACGGTTCTCCTGAACGGTAGCAATGGCCGGTAGTTGAATTATAGCCATTAATGCGATTTCAGCGCGGAATCCAAGGGCTGCTTTGGAAAAGCTTTCCTTCTCATGCTTTCTTCAGGGATGTGCAGGCGTATTGACGTATAATTTTAACAACCCTTTTGTGGGGAGCAGGTAGACTTTTATTCAACGCTTGCGCTTTCAACTGAACATGCTTGAATCTGCTCAAATAAGGAGTTGGTATGGTTCGCAAAATTTTTTCCGGTTTATTGATCTCGTTAAGTGTATTGTTTCTGGTGTTGAGCGTGGTGGGAATGGGTGCTATCTGGTTCTATAACGAGCCACTGACTCGCGAAGTGACCGGCCAATTAAAGGAAGTCGATATCGAGTTGGCGCAGGCGGAAGCCACCCTGATAAGCTCGGAAAAGGAATTGGAACGGGCCCTGGGTATTGTGGACGCCGCCCAGGGAGCGTTGGATAAACTTACGCAACAATCCGAGAGCGCGGAAAATCTTTTTGATAGCATTCAAAATACACTGGATGACAGGTTGCTCCCCGAATTGAAAACGACGCGCAACAGGATCGACTCCGCGCGGGCTACATTGGAAAATTTGCAAACGCTCCTCGCCCAGGTGAGCAGTTTTGTTCCCGGCGTTGATTTGAATGTATTCGACAGATCGTTGACAGACCTGATCTCCTCTGCCCGGGCATTGGATACCGAGATCGCGGATGTGGAGGTGCTGGCAACGCAGGCTTCCACGTTCGTGAGCGATACATCCTATCTGCTGGGTGGTGACCTGACCGAGACGCGCGATAGCCTGCAGGGTTTTCTCGCCTCCATACAGGATTATGAAAAAAAAGTGGTTCGCTGGCGTGAGCAGGATCAGCAGCTGATCGAAGGCGCGCCAAAATGGATTGACCAGGCGTCCATTATCCTGACGGTTTTCCTGCTCTGGTTCGCTCTTTCGCAGTTCGGCTTGCTCCTGCATGGACTCAGTCTCCGGGCTGGAGGTGATCCGCTTTTGGTGTTGAGGCGTACGCCGCGGGATAAGTCCGTCCCGGCCGGGGACGATATCGATGTAGAGCTTGAAGCATAGAAACTTACACAACAGGGGAGTTGCTTTCGCCTGCTTGACTTAGAACATCTGTTCTAATATAATATTCAGCATGACTCTTCTCCGGCGCCTCATCGAAACACTATTGCAAAAAAAAGATGCCGTGGAAGAGTCGCGTGTTTTTCTACAGGATGAGGAACTCATCGCGGTCATCAAAGATGTTGCCAGGCAGCAAAAGCGTGCGGAAGAAGACATCGTTGCGGATTTTACAAAGGTTGGATTAAATCAGTTCCTCACTCAAAATGAGTTGGAGGAGCGCTGGTCATCACTTTCCCGCCGCGAGCAACAGGTTGCTGCCTTGATTTGTCTGGGTTATCGAAATTATGAGATCGCAGAAATTCTGGTCATTGCGCCTGAAACCGTGAAGACCCATTTGCAGAGCATATTCAATAAATTCAATTTGCGCAGCAGCAAAGAGCTGCGCCTTGCCTTAAAAAACTGGGATTTTCGCGAGTGGTGGGACCACAACCGGCAGGAGTAGGGGGATCGTTTTTTCCTTTCCAACATCTAGGTCAACCGTTGGGTGATCCAAAGTTCCACCTCTAAAATCCCCCGACGGGGGATTGTTATTTAAGTTGTCTACATGAGATTATTTGTATATTCTGTAGATCGGTCTCATTTTGTTTATCACTGAAAAGAATCATAAACGTTTTTATTTGAACGATGAGCCAAGCGGCTTGCATTTGATGTATTGCAAAGGATCGATCGATGAAACTATCAAAACAACTCCAGGTATTTCTTCTTTATGCACGCGGGGATAGAGAAGTTGTTCAGCGCCTGTATCAACGTCTTGTCAAAGAAGGTGCAAATGCCTGGCTGGACCGGGAAAGAATACTCCCGGGTCAGGACTGGCAATATGAAATTCGTAAGGCCATCCAGGGCAGTGACATTGTGGTGGTTTGCCTTTCGCGGCAATTCAATAAACAGGGAGGTTATCGCCATGAGGAGCTAAAGATCGCTCTCGAAAAAGCCCACTCGCTCCTGGAGGGTGAAACCTTCATCATCCCGGCCCGCCTGGAGAGGTGCGACCTGCCTGAGCCCCTGCGTCGCTGGCAGCGCGTAGACCTGTTTGAAGCAAATGGCTATAAAAAGTTGATGAGTGTTTTGAAGCGACAGACTGCGCTGGCGTAGCGTGGATTTAAAAGTTATTTTGGCATCTGTGGCCCCCTGGATACACGGGAATTAATCAGCCTACGTCGAAGACACCCATTTTCATCACACCGGACGTCTTCTAGCTTGTTTATGTTTATACATGGCTGCGTCTGCCTGGGAGAGCAATTCTTCCATGGTAATCGAAGAATCCAGGCTCACCTGGATGGCGCCCAGGCTGAAAGCCAGAGCATAGCCGGGTGTGGTTTGACGGTTATGAGCATCCACATTCTGCTGCAAGCGGGCCTGGATGCTCATCAGGTCGTCTTCAGCTGCCTCGACCGTCAGAACTACAAATTCGTCTCCACCCATCCGGCCAATAACATCTGAGTCACGAAACGTCTCAGTCAAAATATGGGCAAAACGAGTTATGACTGTGTCCCCGGCGGCATGACCAAGTCTATCGTTAATAGCCTTCAAGCTATCCAAATCGATGTAGAGCAGACACAAAGGATGATCAGCCCGCCGGGCAAACTTCAACAGCGCGGTCGCCAGGACCATGAAGCCGCGGCGATTGTTCAAGCCGGTCAACTCGTCGGTCAGCGAAAGGTTATTGAGACGGTCATTGGCATCCTCCAATTCTGAGACTTTTTGGTAAAGTTTGTCAGCCAGCAATTGGAGGTGTTCGCGCTGGAGTTTCCCCGTTTGAGGCAGCCTGGCGGATCTCGTCGGCCGTTTGAGAGTTTCATTGATCGCGCGCAAGATTTCCTGTGGATCGGCAGGCTTTGCTAAAATGTGCTTGACGCCACTGGCTTGCGCGAGTCGTTGTATTTCTGATTCGAAATAATTGACTGTCTGGAAGATCACCGGTACACCGGCCAGGAGAGGTTCGGCGCGCAGGCGGCGTACAAGCGTAAATCCATCCATGTGCGGCATGATAATGTCAGTAATGACCAGATCAGGCAGTTCGGTTCGGGCCACTTCCAACGCCTGGACGCCATCATTAGCTTCGAGCAGGCGATAACCAAAATTGTTCAGTAATGTGGTGTATGTCCGGCGCTCGATTGGATTAGCGTCTACGATCAGGATGGTGGCCATTAATTTTACCCATGTGATTAGCGATAGGAGAGAAATTCCAAAGAGCCTGGATTACTGTGGAAATGGAAACTGGTGCAGAAGTTCCCAACGTTCAGGGGCTTTCTGTACTGTCCATTCGAAGGACCTGACTGTGAAAGTGATCCTGCTGCCGGCTCGAAAGGTTGGATCCTTTATCTTTGTCGATGTGTTTTCTGGTAATTTGACAATTTTTAGATGGGGCAGCCAATCTTTGGACTTGTAGGGATAACTGGCGCCTCCCAGCTCGCATGCAATCTGGCTAAGATCGTTATACATTTTTTCGAGGTCAGGAGTCTTTTCTGCCAGTAACCATAACCTGCCCTGTTGATTGTTTATATTCATTCTGGCAACATGTCTAACCTTAATTTCAAAGGGACGTAATTTCAGGCAATATTCCTCCAGACGCTGTTTCAGAGTATCAAAATTTTCAACGTTGTAAATTGCCTGTACAGTTAGGTGCAAATCCATGATGGGTGTCCCCTCTACAACACGCGCCGTTTCTTCTGAAAACCTAAATAGACTGGAATAATCCTCGCTTTCCGGTCTGACGATGATAAATGTTGATTTGCCGTTCGAACCAGATGCTTCCATGCTTTCTATGTCTTTGATTCTGTTTCTATATAGATTGACGTGTGCTTCGAAGTCATTTCTTCCTACACCGTAATTCCACGTGAGCAGCCCATGATGTAAGTCTTTTTGCCAGGCTGTACGGATTTTATCTTCCAGCTCTGGCGTGCCAAGTTCTGTTGAGATGATCTTGAATTCATCGCCGGCACGTTCGGATCGGAGCAGTAAAAAGCCTTCACTTCCAGGGAAACCCGCCAGGAGCATATTCGAAAAGCGTATGAGGTCCTGATCGATTGCAACACTCCCATAGCGGGCATTCCCTTCATGCATATCGAGCATGTCTGTTAGCGCCACGCTTTGAATAGCTGCGTTATCAAGGTACCATTTTGCCCCAAGAGCATTGAATGCGCATGTCAGGGCCTCCCGGGTCACGATGGTTGCCACGACATTTTTGACAGTCTCGAGTTGCTCAATGGTTTCCTGCTCCAGGAGGCTGGGCAACCCTAACGAATGAATTGTATCCGCCAGTCTTTCATAAGGCATATTAAACTCATTCCAACTTTCGCAGTTGCTGTTTTCCTCCATGCGTCTGGGAATTTCAGAGTGGCTTTCCAGGATGGTTTGTCTGATCACCACGGGTCTGAAGAGTTTGCGTTGCTTTTGCAGGTTATTTTCCGCCTCGGTTTCCGTACAACCTGTACCAAAATCCCAGGTGATCAATAAGTCTGTCTCCTGGTCGATATAGGGTTTCGTTAACAGAAGCCTGATTTCCTGAGGCGTTTTCGAGGTCGATAATATTCTGAATTCATCGCTGCCCGGCGACCGGCATACAAAATCACCTTTATCTACGGTAAAGATCGTCATAAGCTGATAAGCCAGTTTATGCAATTCAGCGTCCACCACCGAGACCCCA
>Ga0209593_10001123_pt1 | contig 11577 bp, 6 predicted proteins | sample PPLLaktember2015_3_FD_187260 | JGI IMG/M metagenome (GOLD analysis project Ga0209593, IMG submission 187260) | Freshwater sediment microbial communities from Prairie Pothole Lake near Jamestown, North Dakota, USA - PPLs Lake P7 Core (6) Depth... | ecosystem: Environmental > Aquatic > Freshwater...
CCTGTTCGGAGCCTGACTCTGCCCCGAAATGGACCCGCACCAGGCCGGCCCGCCGATACAGGTCGGCTTGGTCCCGGGTAAGCCTGGCCCAGCAATCCACGCGATCCTGGATGTACCATTCGAAGTGGAGCCCCGCGCGCAGGAAGCCCTCGGCCATTTCGAGGCAGCGATCCCTGAAGGCGAAGTAGATGTCATCGATGATTCCGAGCAACTGAATGCCGTGCTTTCGGACCAGGTAGCCAACTTCGTCGACGACCTGGTCGACGGGGAGGACATCGAGGTTTCGCCCGTAAACGGAGGCGTTGGAGCAGTAGCTGCAATTGTACGGGCACCCGTGGCTGGAACTGTACATGGCCCAGCGAAGGCCCGTGAACCGCTGGTACTTATCGTAATCGATCAGGTCGTAGCCCGGAATCCTGCTGGGAAGCTCGGCAACCTTGGGATACGCTCTCGGAAGGTTCTGCCGGATCTCCCCGTCCTTCTTCCATAGGATTCCATGGACATTTTCAAGTCCGATGCCCTGCTCGAAACAATGCACAAGCTCGCGAAACGTGATTTCCCCTTGCTTGAGCGCCACGACATCCACGAACGGCGCGGCAAGCGTTTGCTCCGGCAGGATCGAAGGATGCCACCCGCCCAGGACGACGGGGAGGTCCGGGAACCTTGCCTTAACCGCAGTCCCGATTTCGATCGCTCCCCTGATCATCGGGCCGGTGATCAGCGAAATTCCGACGCAAGCCGCATCGGCTGCTTCTGAGAGGACGGCCTCACGGTAATTCGGATCAATCGTTTGGTCGACGATTCGGACCTCGTACCCCTCGGCGACGAGCGGCGCTGCGACGGCGATGCAAGCCAGCGGCGGGGAAGCCTCCTGGCTCGAGTATGACGGGAAAAAGAGGACGACTTTCTTAGTTCTTTTCATAGTCGCTTCAGAACCCGCTCGTTTCCGGACGTTGATAAGCGAACCAGCGCTGCAGTGCGCGAAGCTCGAGCGGAAGCCAGTAGAACCGCATGTGATAACGCCAACCGCCGGCTGCGCGGAGGAGCGCGCGTTTGGGACCGTTCAGACGAACATCGGTGCTGGTCGGGTAATAGGCGTTGAGCACTCTCTCGAAATTGCGAAGCCTGGTCAACTGCCTGGCGTCAATCCAGGGGAGGCGGCTGCTCCTTCGCAGCGAAAACTCGCGCCAGGCGGGAGAGATCCACTCCTGGAGCGTCCGAGGGAAGCCGAACCCGGACTTCTGAGCCTCCTCGTACAAGCTGCCGGCCAGTGGAACAGGCGTATAGAGGTACAAGACGATCTCGCTCCTCGGATTGGCTTTCTTGACGTCTCGTATCAATTCCAGGGTGTCGGCGATGTCCTGCTCCGGATCCGGCGGATTGCCTAGGATAAAGGAGAATTCCGGTATGATCGCGAAGGATCGCATCTTCTGGGCGATCGCCAGCGTCTTTTCCCGCGAAGCCTTGCCCCCCTTGTTCATCTGGCGCAGCGTTCGGTCCGATCCGCTTTCCGCGCCCAGGAACACCATGGCGAGGCCCGACCGGGCCATCGCTTTCCACGTGCTGTCGGAAAAGGCGAGTAGCGTGTCGATCCTCCCCTCGCCCCACCACCTGATGCTCAAGTTGGATATTCGCTCCGAAAACTCCCGCACCCTTTGCTCACTGACAAAGAAGTTGTTATCAAAGAACTCGACCGCATCGAGATCCCAGTTCCTGACCAGAGACCGAGTGATCTCGGCAGTCCGTTCGGCTGACTGCGCCAGCCACCGCCCCGAGCTCAAGTTGACAACAGCGCAGAAGTTGCAGAGGAACGGGCAGCCGTAGCTCGAATGATGGGACAGCGTTCGACCCATGAAGGTGTTCCGGACATACCGGTCCATCGGAAGCCGATGGTAAGGGAATCCGCCCGGAACATCCGGATCCGGGAGGGACGGGACGCGACCGGGGCAGACTGTCGCGGTCGCGGGCTCGCGGTAAGCGAGCCCTGGAGTGCGGGCGCCATCTTCGCCCGCGCGAATGCGTTTGACCAGTTCCAGGAACGTGTGCTCGCCGTGTCCGCGGACGACGAAATCCACAAAACCGCTCTCAAGGCACGCCTCATAGTGCTGCGAGGGGAAGTACCCGCCCCAGACGATCATCAACCGAGGATGGCAGCGCTTGATCTCCCGGGACAGCGGCACCGCCTCAATGAGTTGAGGCCCTGGCATGACTGTCATTGCGAGTATCTTCGCGTCTCGCTCCCGTACAGCCCGATCCAATGTTTCCAAAGGACTGCCGGTCATAAGATTGCCGTCGATGAGCTGGTACGGAATGCCCTCATGCTCGAGCAACGCGGCAGGGGCGAGCAGTGAGAAGGGAAGCACCGGCTTTTTCAGTGGCGAGCTGACCGGATTGTAGAGGATTACCATGGCCCTGATCTCACTGTTGCTCCGGTGCCTCGGCGACGCTTCGCTTGACGCGGTAAAGTCGCAGCACCTCGCCGAAAAGGTGACGTGAGGCGACCTCCGAGCTCTCAAATCCTTCGGCCTTCAGCTGGTCCAGAAAAGCGGCTTCGGCGCCGGCGGACGAAAGAACCAGCAGAGCGTGACCGCCGGGTGCCAGATGCCGGTCAAGCCCGCGCGCAAAACGCTCGGCCATGTCGGGACTTTTCATGGCAGCATCCAGAGTGTCTACTGGAGCCCCGGCGAAGTAGGGAGGATTGAAAAGGATGCGGTCGAACCTTTGTCCTGCGACCGGCTCGAAAAGATCCCCGAGGCGGATGTCGATTCTCTCGTCCACCTGGTTCAGAATCGAGTTGATCCGGGCGCAGCGGACTGCCGCGGGATTGCAGTCCAGGGCCACGACGTGCGGCGTCCAAGCCGCTACCGTCACCGCCCCTACACCGCTTCCGGTACCCAGATCGAGGACGTGGCAATCACCTGCAAACATCTCCTGCCGCAGGTTCTGAGCGAGGAATTCCCCGCTCCAGAAAAGGCTCGGGTTGAAGACGGCCGGGAGGATCAGGAAGGGCTTGCCTGACACCCTCTCCAACACCAGGCGTTTGTAGCGCCAGCGCCCGGACAGGTGAAAGCGGGCGCGCAAAAACACCCGCCACATCGCTCGTGCGCCTTCTCGAAAGCTCCCCTGCATAGACTCTTCCTCGAATTCTACTCCGAACGCGACCGGCAACTCACTCTAGCGAGTGCCGATAATCAGGAGGAAAATGGCGGGCTCACGTCGCTGGAGGAGCCTGGCCCAAACAGGGCGCAGGGCCCACGACCAGCCGTAGCGCGGCTTGATGAACTGCCAGTGCAGGCCGAGCACGCATGCGAGGCGCTCGAGCTGAGCGCAGGTCAGGAAACCCCGGGAGGGCAGGGAGTCGGAAGCGAGACCATACTTACGTTGAAAGAGCCTGGCTCGCTCGCGCAGCATCTGAACGCCGCTGTCGGAGTCGCTGTAAATCGGGGAGTCCATGACGACCAGGAATCCGTCTGGCCGCATTTGTCTCATAGCAGCGCCGAGTGTTGCCTCGTAATTGGTCGAGTAGTGGAGGGCACCGTTGAATACGACAAGGTCAAACTGACCGTCGGCAAAGGGAAGCCGGTCAAACTCCGCCTGAACAACCCGAAAGGAGGTCTCATAGTGGCCATGCGCTCCGAGGCCGTCCTCGACGTCGTCCAAGAGATCAACGGCGGTGGGGACGTGGCCGAGCGTCGCGATTCTGTTGGAAAACCAGCAATTCCCGGCGCCCAGATCCAAGACTTCCAGCCGGCGTCCAGTGCTCTCCCTTTTGGCGAGGACTTCGCCGACGAACGCCTCGTAACTCTTAGCCCGTATATGCCATTCTCGCGTGAAGTTGCGGCTCAAGTCCCGGAACGGGAGCGCGCGGTAGTATTCCGGGTCACAGGAGCCGCGGCCTTCGGCCTTTCTAACCGTCAGGTAGTCGCTTGAGAAACGGTCGTAATAAGCGGCGCGCGGCGGGGTGAGAAATCGCCAAATCCCTTGCTCGCGACGGTATGTGAAACCTTCTGCGGGGCATGATTGCGTATCAGGGTCGAGGCTAACCAGTCCGCTCCCACAGTTTGGGCACCGCCATGCCAAATCCTGGGGATCGCCTGACTGTCTCACGTTAATATTGTCGCGCGACCGATGTTCCTTTGCGAAGGGAAGAAAGGCAGGGGCAAAGGGGATCTCAGCGGCGGTTGAGTGACTCGCCGTAGTAACGAAGGGTGGGTTTCGAATCCGGCCGCCGTTTTTGCGGGCGGATTGAAACCCACCAAAACCAACGAAACGACATAATAGCCCCCGCCTTCCACCGCCAAACGCTTCGGCTTGAGGGCGTAATAGTGCCGGTGGTGGGTTTCAATCCGCCCGCAAAAACGGCGGCCGGATTCGAAACCCACCCTACGTTGGCGCACCTGCCCGTCAGCGAACGTAAGCTCGTCTGCCCCCGCCTTTCTGGCTTGTTTCTGCAAAAATTCTCGGATAGGCTGTATTTCATTTGACGCTTGGTGCCTTCGCTGCTAAATTATACGCAGTGCGACGATAAGGTCAGAAAAACGGGGGAGGTAGAGTGAGCTGGCTGACCTGTCTGGACTCTTTTCAGAACATCAGCGCTCTTTGGGTGCGCTTCTCCTACGATTTTGCCTTCAAGAGCCTCCTGTTCCTCCTCGGGGTTTTCCTCGTCTACCAGGCCGCCCGGCACTTACCCTCTGCTTTTCGGCATTTTGTTCTGAGCCTGGCGTTTTTCTGCCTTTCGATATTGCCCGTAGCCTTGATCTGCGGGCCGGAATGGCGGTTTCCTTTTTTGTCTGCGCCGCGTTTTCTCGGAAGCGCGGGCCAGAATGGTCCAGGGGTTTGGCCATTCCTCCTGCTCGGTGCCTGGATGGTCGGTTTAGCAGCTGTGCTCTCGCGACTTACGGTCGGCATCTGGGTCACCTGGCGCCTGAAGCGTGAATCGTTGCTGCTTGACGACCCCGACTGGTCTCGCGACGTGCAGACTTCAAGTACAAGACTTGGGCTTCGGCGCAAGGTTCCGGTCCTGATCCATCACCGCCTGGGTGCTGCGATCGCGGCGGGGATCATCAGACCCTCCGTGATCCTGCCCGTGGCAGCGCTGGAATGGTCCGACGAACAACGCCGGACAATCCTTTATCATGAGCTCGGGCACATCAAACGACGGGACAACCTGACCAACCTGTTATCGCTCGTGGTCTGCGCTGTTTACTGGTTCAACCCACTGGCGTGGTGGGCCGCCGCTCGGCTGAGGGTGTGCCGTGAAGCGGCTTGTGACGATCTTGTTCTGAACTGCGGCACGAGGCCCTCCCGCTACGTCTCTTACCTGCTTGAGGCAACGTCGACTCCTCCAGCACGGTTGATATCGGTGACCCTGTCGCAAGTCTCCGTCCTCAAGAAACGCCTTCTGACGATCCTTGACCCGCACGTAAACCGTCGGGCGATTCGACCGGTGCAGATTGTGGCATGCTGCTTTTTTGCCGCCACGACCCTGCTGTCATTGTCGGCCCTCCAGCCATGGATTGTTCCGGGCTTCACCGCCGGCCTGAGCGAAAAGCTTGGACTCGCGCAACTGCCCGGTGTGCGCTTTGCCTCCCGGCTGTGGTTTTCCCCGGATGGCGCCGAAGGGCGCGGAGCCCTGCAAACGAATCCCCAATCGGCCCTGCTGGGACTTCCTCCGGGCTTCACACCTGCGGGTCAGCCGCCCGTTTTACCTGACCGATACCCAGCCCAGGTGATCAATATCGGCCTGGCCGGAAACAGAGCGACTTCCGCTGGAGCCGTTGCCAGTTCCCGACGATCGGGAAGCCTCGCTCCTGTCGCCTCTTCCTTTGCGCCCGGCTCTCAGTCCGCCAAAGGCATATCGTATGGGCCTGGCGTAAGCAGGCGCACTGAGCCGCCGCCTGAGCCGCCGCCCGACCCTCCGCCCACCAATCCTGACGTGCCGCCTGCGAGCGATCCGGATGACCTCAAAGTGACGCGACGGAGCCTCGGGACGCTCGGCGGCGCCTTGAGTGTGGCGAGCGACATCAACGAAGCCGGGCATGTGGTTGGGGCGAGCACTGACGCGGTCGGCAAAAGCCAACCGTTCGTGTGGAGCAAGTCACACGGCATGGCCGATCTCCCGTGCCCCTTGGACGACTGCCATGCGATCGACATCAATAACTCGGGACAGGTCTTACTCGTCGCCACCGACAAAAGCGGGGCGACTTCAGCCAGTTACATTTGGTCGCCCGACGGCACATTGACGAATATTGGCAATCTGGGCGGAAAATCGACTCGCGGTCTGGAGATTAACGACCAGGGACGGGTGATTGGGGCCGGCGAGAGCTCGCTCGGTGTCGAGTGCGCTTTTTTCTGGACTCCCGAGGTGGGAATGATCAATCTCGGCGGTTCCAAGGCCATAGCCGTAAACGAACGGGGGCAGGTGGTCGGAGCCGGTTCCTCTTATGCTTTCTTCTGGGATGGCGCGACGGACACCTTCCTGCGGATCGGCGAATTGGATGTCAAGGCCCAACCGTACGACCTGAACAACCAGGGCGAGGTTGTCGGCTATGCGCATATCGGCAAGAACAGCCAGCCGAAGGCTTTTTACTGGCACCCGATAGACGGAATGACCGAGATCGAATTCCCCGGTTCCCCGGTCTTCAGCTGTGCGTTTCGCGTTAACGAAGCCGGCGAGGTGTTGGCCATAACGAGAGACGCCTTGAACATGGAGCGTACTTATTCCTGGCGACCAGGGCAGACCCCCCTGGAACAGAGCGTGCCGGATTTTCTGGTTCCGCAGTTCGATTGGCAGCTGATGTCCGCCTCCACGTCTTCATCGGTCGGCTTGATCGGGTCCTCGGTTCCCAGCGCTAAGGTCGCCGAGGAACTGGCAAGAGTGGACTTTGGGGCGAAGGATGAGCCGACATCCCTGGCTCAGCCAGTCAGAATGAACGGACGAGGCCAGATAGCCGGCAATCTGGTGCGTCCGAAGGTGCGCGAGAGCGAAGCGGTCCTTTGGGAAATTCGGCTGCCGAGAGTAGAAGCTACGATTCGCACGGTTCTTGGCCAACTCGAGGGTGTCAGTCCTTCGATCGAACTGAGGTTGGCACTGAACAACGCGCTGTACGCTCTGGCCGACAATGACTATCAGACGGCCGCGTCAAACCTCTCCACGTTCCTTGCCACTTTAGCCGCTTCCGATTCCTCCATCCCCGCCACCAAGCGAACAGTTTGGATTAGATCCATCCAGGAAAGCTTGACCCGCATCGGGCAGTTTACCGTCCTGGAATAGAAAGTCCGGCCTTCCGCATAGATAAGCTGGTATCGCCGTCCGTGGAGCTACACACGCAGCAGGGCTTTTGCGGGCGTTGTGCGAGCCTGGACGCTGGAGTCGCGTTACGAGCCGCGCACGCAGCGGAGGGCCGCGAGCGCTTTATGCGGAGCGAGTCCCGGAGCAATGTAAGCGGGACCACCCAACGCGCGATTAGGGCGCGTTGGGTGGTCCCGCTTACTCCGCTCCAGGCTGCTTCGCCAAAAACGCTCCGCAACCCTCCACTCCGTGCGCGGCTCTGTAGCGCGACTCCAGCGTGCCCTGTTGTAGTAAGCGTTTAGCTTGTCTGTCCAGCCGGGACTTCCGACTAAGGCGCAAGCGGGCCTGTAACGCGACTAGGGCGGTGGAGGGAAGTTCAGTGGTGAAGATGATCTCTTCGGCTGAGTAGGCGGCTGGTCAAGCTTAGACCGACCAGACTTCGAGGGGGGTGAGAAGACTTAGCCAGGTTTGGTAAGCCAGCCCCAACTCAGCCGAAGACATCATCTTCCTCCGGGGAGGAACTTTAAGGGCATCGATGCCCAGGTGATGACAGCAGTAGAAGGAAGAACGACAGAACCCGTTGCGGGTCCCTTCCGCTCCTTCATGTAATTGAAAAGATCCGAATTACCGGGGTCAACCAACACGGGAATGCCGTTCCAAACGCCGGATGCGGGCATCCTAGTCCGAGTGAAGACCGACATCGTTTTCAATGCGTCATCGGCACTGAAACTGGTCCCCTCGAGCCCCGCTGGCAGATAGACCTGGTTCCCAGAGAGGTAGTCGAAGACGATCGGGAGAGCGTTGAAAACGTGGAGATTCGCGGCCGAGAATCCCGATGCCTTTCCGGTGTTGCGCGGCGTCACGCCGCAGACTCCAATCATTGCCACCTCTTCCGGGTACAGGATGTCGGGCTCGTTGTTTGAGTCGGCGTCAACAGCACCCACTGCCATGACAGACAAGACGAATCGACCGGACCCAAAATCTGCCGCGGGTTTGACATCCGCGGAACCCGGCAGCCCATAGCCAAACAAGAGGTTTGAAGTCTTTAAGCCAGCGCCGGGAATCTCGAAGTCGAAAGGATCAAACGTCAAGCTCTCGTCGCACCTCAGGACCAGCAGAAAGTCTAAGTAATCGCGGCTTTTATCATTCAGGAAAAAAACATGCACGGTAATCGCCTGGTAGCGATTGTTGTTCGCGATCTTTATGGCGGTCGGATTGGCCCCCTTAGTCCGGCCGGTCAGCTCATACACCGTCTTGGACTTCAGCTCCGCCTCCGAGTACCCGCCCGCGGTCACATCGATCCCGCTGTCAATGAAGTACAGGAGCTGAGACCCGACAATCGGCCCGGTGGAAACAGAAGCGGGGAGCGCCGCGACTGCGCCGTTGGGCCTCTGCCGCAGCCCCAGGATATAAAAGGGGGAATCGGAAGTGGCTTCAAGCGTACCGATAAAATGCTCAATTGCGTCGGCGAAATCCAGAAAACCGCTTTCCTTCTCGCCCGGAAGCAGCGTTACCATAGTCTCGCCGATGTTCAAGCCCCGAGAGTCCAGAACCCGCAGCGAAACTGATATAGTCCGATCGCCTCGGTTCAGGATGGCGTATCCGGAGTTGCCGTCCGGATGCCTTTCGACATAAACACGCGCCGAAGTCGTAGGGCGGCAATCGGGTACCGACAGGTCGAATAGACCGTTGACCGTGTAGATCAGGTTGCCGACCAATGAAGAAGCGGCGTTCTCCGACATCACCAAAGCGTAACCCACCTTCGGCTCTGGTTCGTCACTTCCGGAGATCCTGCGCTTCCACGCCCCTCCGGGCGATATGAAGAAATCGACTTTGGACGCGTGCTCTCCGCCGGACATGAATAGGGGCATCATCTTTCCGGTGTTGTCGAAGAAAAGCAGGGATCCTTTCTCGATAGTGGAGGAGGGATTGATGAGGTTGATTTCAACCTCGACGCCGCCACCGCAGGCAAATTGCGGGAAAGTCAAGCTCGCCTGTTGGGCGTTAACAGGCGTGAGGGAGAACAGGCCGGCGCAGACCGCAAAGGCGAAAAGAACTGCTTTCGTGATGCGCTGATCCATGATCCCCCCAGAAACCCTTTACGGCACCGCCACAATCGGCACCAGTCGTTAAAAATCTAGCAGGTCCTGCAACTCCTGTCAACAGGGTTTGCGAAAATTTTCGCAAGGTCATTCGTAACACTTGACTGGCTCATAGAGGAGATGCTAGCTTATACGCACCTGGCGAGGTATAAGGACCAGGAAAGTTTTTGAGGAGGAGGGGGAGTTATCCCCATGTCAACCGATCTGAGAATCTTAAGTCGGCGCGAACGGCAAATCATGGACATCCTGTATCGCACGGGCAGCGCGACCGCGCTCCAGGTGATGCAGGAAATGGGACCAGAACCGCCCAGTTATTCAACTGTGCGCACCCTGCTCGGAATCCTGGAGCGAAAAGGGCACGTGAAGCACTCCAAGGAAGGGCATCACTACACTTACATGCCTATCACTCCGGCCGGGGAAGCGCGGTACTCTGCTCTCAATCATCTGATGGACACGTTTTTCAACGGTTCCGCCTCGGCCGTGGTTTCCGCCCTGATTGACCTGAAGCAGGACAGGCTGACTTCCGGAGAGTACGACGAAATTCTCGAGCTTGTCGAGAAGAGTCGTAAAGAAGGGCGTTAAAGCGCTGACAACTGACGGCTGACAGCTGACTAAAAAGCAAAAGCGTACCATCTGCGTCAGCTGTCAGTTGTCAGCCGTCAGTGCCTTGATTCTGCTTTCACCTCAACGGCGCGCTCAGGTGGATGGCTGTTCCGCAGCCGGGCGCGCTGCGCACGGTCATCGAGCCGCCAAGGATTTCCAGCCGCTCCTTGATCGAATAGAGTCCGAAGCCTTTTTGAACGCCGGCCTCCATCTTGGCTATGTCAAACCCGCTTCCGTTGTCCTGAACGATGAGCTCCAGCCTGTCCCCGTTGGTCTCCAGAACCAGTCGCGCCTGGGCCCCGGCGGCGTGCTTGACCACATTGAAAAGCAGTTCTCGCACCGCCTGGAACAGGAAAATCCGCACGGTCTCGTTGGTGGGATTGGCGGCCGGGTCTGCAGAAACCTGCACTTCCAACTGGTGTTGTTCCAAGCTCCAGGACCCGAGCCACTCCAGAGCCGCAGGGAGCCCCGCCTCATTGAGGATGGGAGGGCACAGTTGGACCGTCAGTGAGCGCGAAAGGGCGATCGCCTGTTGCAGCAGCTCGTCCACTTGAACACATGCCAGCTTGTGCGGTTCGCTATTACTCGCTCGGCTTCGTTCGGCCGAAATGTGAAGCCTCGCCGCGACCAGGAGCTGCTGCAGATGATCGTGAAGGATCTCGGCCAACCGGCGGCGCTCCCGCTGCTCAGCCTCGGTTAGCTGGGAAGCAAGGGTCCGCAGCTGGACCATGCGCTTGCGGGCTTCGGCCGTCCTCTCGGCGACTCGTCCCTCCAGCTCCGCGTTGATGACCTCCAGCTCGGCCTCTCTTTTCAGCAAAGCCTCCTCGCTGGCTTTCAAGTCGCGGAACAGCAGGCTGTACGGACGGGTCAACCCGGTCTCGATAACGGCCTTATATATGCAGAAGAAGGAAACGATCTTGAGGTAATGGCCAAAGAGGTTCGCTGTCCCGTAGGGGCTGGAGTAAAGCGTGAAAACCATTTCCGAAGCGATCGCGGTTCCTAGAGAAGCGAGCACCAGTTTGACGACTTCGGGGTCGAAGCGCCTCCTCTTCTTCCACAGCAAATAACCCGCCAGTGCGAGTGCCAGGCCGATAAAGTACTCGCTGACGATCTTGAACGGAGTGAGGCGGCCTTCGCTTTCGGAGTAGGCAGTGGGAAAAGATCCGAGGTAGAAGACCCAAATGACAAGAAATGCAAAGGCAGCCGAAAACGCAGTCAGGCTGGCTTTCGCGCTGACCGGCCGGTCTAGGAAAACGGGTGCCAGCAACCAGGCGCCTGCTGTCAGGAAACGCGCACAGAGCCACAATTGAGTGGCGAGGTCCGTTCCTACATTTGGAAACACTCCCATGCCTTTGTAGGCCAGGGTGTGGAGCGTATCCATGGCAGCGACGAATAGATATCCCAAACCGAGCCAGAGGAGTGCACCGTTCTGGAAGTAACGACGGGAGTTCCAAGTGACTATGAAGACACCGGCTGCGACAACGACACTAAAGAGCTCTCCGAGGCCGTGGAATAGCAGGTAACTGTGCAGCCGCGCCAGATACAGGACGGCCAGCACCCCGGCCAGGAGCAGGTAGGTCC
>Ga0209593_10001124_pt1 | contig 11574 bp, 17 predicted proteins | sample PPLLaktember2015_3_FD_187260 | JGI IMG/M metagenome (GOLD analysis project Ga0209593, IMG submission 187260) | Freshwater sediment microbial communities from Prairie Pothole Lake near Jamestown, North Dakota, USA - PPLs Lake P7 Core (6) Depth... | ecosystem: Environmental > Aquatic > Freshwater...
AAATAAATAAAGGTTTGCGCAGAATAGACATTCTGCGAAGTTTCGCAGTTTGGCTATTCTTCCACACACCTTTAGGCAGTGTCTCACCACGCAACCACTTTACATGACCATGCCTGGTCAAAACAGCTTCGGGTAATTACTCCGGGGCTGTGTGGTGACTGCGTAATTTGTAATCAACATATTAGATTATGAATCTTGCGATTTGTTGTTTTTCGACAATTAACGAAATCCGAAAACTGTACTCCATGCATGGAGTACTGAAAAATAGTGTTTTGGGGGGATGTGTACTATACCCCCCCTCCGACTTTTGCCAACAGAACGCGTCTATGAGGCTTTATCGTCTGTGTCTTTCCATTTTCTTATCAAAGTGCTATATGGAATGTCTAAAATGCGACTAATCGCAGCAATCGAGATCCCTTTTTCCCGGTACTCTTTTATTTTTGCGATCGGTAGCTTGCGTTCAGGCCGCCCAAGTATCTTACCCTCACTTTTTGCCCGGGCTATTCCCAGCTTAGTGCGTTCAATCAGGCTTTCCCGTTCACGGTCTGCAACCCATGAGAAGATTGAGAGCATCAGATCACGGAGTTTGCGATCTTCGATCCTGCTCCATGACTCAGCAGGTGACAAGGACCAGATCCGGATCCCTCGGCTTTCAAGATCCTGAATGGTGCTGAGAGTATCAAGGAACGATCTTCCGATCCGGGATATTTCAAAAACATAGAGTATAGCTTCCTTCCCTTTTAGGGCATCCAATAATTCCGTGAATCCTGGTCTATCTTTATTGACGGTAATACCGGACAGATGATCTATGTAAATATTGGAACGCTTGACACCTTCCTTAAGGATCAGCTGCACCTGGTTGTCTGCGTTCTGATCTTCCCGGCTTACCCGGACATATCCAAATTTAATCATAGTCTAATGATACCACATTGCATTGCATCCTGATGCTCAATGAGATCTCCAACGCTTTTGAAGCTCCTTTTGCATTCAGGGCAGTAGCAAGGATGATACCTATACAGTTTTTTGTCTTTTGTATCAGACAATTCTTGTTCAATAGATGTATGTGTAATTACAGCGACACCCTTTTTTTTCATATCATGAAGTCTTGACACCAGAAATCACCGTTTATGATAAATAATAATGTTCAAAAAGGCATATTACTTTCGGTTCTCTTTATCGTTCGTTTTTGGTGTACTTCTTTTTCACTGGTACACCCAGAACACTCTCAACCGGCTTTGGTCGCCCAAGCAGGTGATTTGTTATTTGTGGCTTCTCAAATGGCTTCGCGTGCCAATCATCGGGACTGCGCTTCTTAATCTTCATGTTATCCCAATCGAACATATAAACCTCATGATGCTATACTAAAATAACGGCGCTGCACCACCCATCCATAGGGTATCGGAAATCATGACAAACAGCAGGCAGAACACAAAATATTTTGATTCTAAACCGGCTCCGTAATGTATGAACTCCCTCGCGGACATCGGTTCCCATTTCTCAACTATCTTGCGAAACGCCAATATGCACTCCCGAAGGTGGCGAAATTGCCTGTTAATAAGAAGTCTGCTTCCATTGTCTCTTTTGGCACTTCGTAGATAAGGTATCCGTCCAGACTGTTGCCCTTACCCATCCTGAGTATCCCGGGCTTCTCGGCAATCCAGCCCCCGGTCTCTGGATCATGACCGGAGTATCGCCTTACGTACCCGAATGGGGGCGTGATCACGGAATCATAATAATCATGGAACCCATCAAGCTCGAGAATCGTATATTGTGGGAGCACCGGCATCACATTAACCTGCAAGGCTCCACCAAGTTGCAAGCGGAAATCGTCGGCATCGAAAGCCCACATACTCGGATCGCTTGTGCCATTGGTCCCGAACACTTCCTCATGGACCCACACGATTAGGTATCGGTTGCCTGCGGATGGTTCGATTGGGTAATACTGTCCCCATAGCTGGTTGAAGTACGTCAGCTTGTCTGCGAAGGCATGACCGTACACGATTATACCGGCATTCAGGTCTTTGCCACCCTGAACATCGTACCTGTGCCACTTGAACCATTGACCCTCCCATCGCTCACCGTGCATTAACGGATCAACGTAATGGGGCGCTAATGTCGGTATGGCTTTGGGTGTTGGTATTGGGGTAGGGGTGGGGGAAGGTGTTGGTGTGGGGCTGGGAGTGGGTGTTGATGTGGGTGTTTTCATCATTTCATTAACCTGCTCTTTTGCCATTGAAACACAGCCGGTACTCAGCACGAAAAGACCCAAAAGACAGATGAGAATCCCGGCGACGATGAGTAGCTGAATAACTCCCGCCCAATTGAAGGGTGTTGTCTCTTCCGGCTCGCGGGTAATTATTGTGTCATTCATCTATCTCACTTCCTCCGGGGATATTCCAACGGCTCTCAGCCACTTCAGGAACCTCCGGCTTAATCGCCAATGCCTGAAACCGCCCCAATTCGGGGAAGCACTCCGTTTCGATTTCCTGCTCTCCTGTTCTGATGTCGTATCTTCCTTCATATACCACCCTCAAATGCTTAATCCACACCCGATCCCTTTCATCGAGTGGGTATAGTCGAAACTTCCACGGCGTGAGAGGGGGATATGAATCGCCATTTTCAAAAACGAAACGACCATGCCACGGTTTATACTGCATCGGTGTTGGTGGTGTCCTCCACTCTGCATTATGACACCACTGAGAAAGGTTGCCATTCTCATCACTGGTTACGAACGCACCCTTACAGAGGATATTAAATAACATATTTTCCCTGGCTGCTGGCGGGATATTCTTGTATGACTGTGCATACAGAACCAGACGAATACCGGCACTCCTCAGCTCCAGCGCATTCTCTGTTATCACCTCCGATGCCTTGCTCCTCTCACCCTCTGCGCTAATCCGCTTACCGGCCATCGCCCATTGTGATTCATCTACATGCAGCGAGGCCGGGAAGATATTGGGCATGGTGCTCAACCGGCAACGCTCTGCTAATTGCTCAAAGAACCCGGCGACCCAGGCAACCGCCATTTCCTTTTTGGAAAAGAAATTACGGAAGCTGATTATGGTTATGGTATCTCTTTCCGGTCTATCGTGTCTCGCACCTCTTGAACCAACAGCAATCATATCAAGGGCTTCGTTTGGGGAATCGACTCGGACTATATCGGGGTGGTTCTCTATCTCCTCTTTTTTATCCCTGATGCTCAGGTTACACCCGGATGGGATTATTATACGGACCTTTCGGTTCATGCAGAGCAACGGGAGAATCTCATTGGTCTTGCCGGTATCAAACCAAATCTGATTTTCCAGATGTTTGAGCCAATCCACATTTGCATAGCCCTTCTGTGTCTTTCCGCCGCCAGTCGTTCCGAATATGAATAGATGTTTCCCGTGGGCCGTCAGAAACTCCCAGTAGAAACGTCTGCCAACTCCGGTGAGGATAAACTTTTTCTGTTCATCCGAGAGTTTTTGAATAAAACCACGAGGAATGGCACGCCAATCGCTATCACTCAAAATACCATCTCCTCGTCCCCCGGCTTCTGTTTGTCGATTATTTTTGATATGGCGGTGATCTCGTCAAGTTCTCTGAGTATGCCCTTACATCTTCTTACAAACTCCAGCTCTGCCGGGTCAAACGTCTGTTCGTCCTCAAACTGTGAACGGTAGGCGTCCCACGCGGCATCAACAATCGAATCTAGTTTTTCAAGGCGGGGATAGATTAATGCTGTATAATCTTCCGGTGTCTTCTCAAACACCAGAGGGAGGTATGCCCGCAAATCACTGAACCACTCTTCCAGTATCCAGAGGCGTTCGATATGGTTCTCTGCCCGGTTGAAAAATATCTTCATATAGAATATGTGAGCGGGGTAGCCGACATATCCCATGCCGGCAGCAGATCTACTTGCTGCTACCATATTTTTTCCGGACGTAGGGTGCTACAATGCCGAAACTGACCGCACCGATTACAAAACCGGCAACGATCATCCATATACCCACGGCGTAAACATTGCTCTGCCATGCCTGGTTCATTGCAAGCACCTGGCTCATATTATAGGTCTGTTCAACGACTACCAACCCATTCATGAAACCCACCCGGCGCGAACGAAAGACAGGCAGATCACAAACCCGCAAATGGCGAACGCGAACAGGTCAAGCAAGAATGTTTGCCGGATGCTTGCGTAATCTCCTTCTTCTACCATCTGTTTCAAGTCTTTTCCAATATACCTTCTATAAAATTCTGACATATTTATCCTCCATTTTGCTGATTCTGTTCGTTCTTCTTTCCTTTACCGGTAGCCCATCCGAGAATTTTACCGAAGATACTCTGCTTCTCCTCCTCTGGTTGTCCAAATGGCAGGCCGTTAATGATCATCTTGGGTTTGTTCATGTATGCCCAGAAGTTGTGGAACAACTGGCCTTCGACATTGACGCTCTCCGCGGATACATTATCATAGACACGCATACGGAGAGAGCAATCATAACCGGTGGGATTGCCCGGTATAATCCCGACCAGTTTCCCATCGGGACCATAATTCAAGACGGGATCTATGTGATTGATCGCTTTAAACATCCCATACCGGACTACGAACTCTTTTGTCAGGATAGACGGACGGGGGAATCTATCCATCATCTTTTCGGCAATCTTGATCTGAGCTAACTCCGGATCAAGCTCCCACGGTTTAAGGTTGCCATTCTGCTGATTGCTCAAACCCTTGTTCTCAGGGCGGGGGAGGGCTACTGCTTGGGAATCTCTCATGCCAAAACACCATTCATAATGGGACCGATGAATAACCAGCCTGCGAGAATACCGATACCGAGAAAGATTATCTTATCTCTCATCGGAGGGTGATAGCCCATCGCCTCTGCAATATCGTCCATATTGGCACCGGTGCCTATAATCTTCTCACGATTGGGAAAGGCACTCATGCGGGTCCATAGGCCGGTGCTCTTACCCTGCTCGGACACAATCCAATGCTTTGTAGTGATGCCTTTTACATCGGTAATGTCTATGGGTCCATATTGGGGATCTTTCTCCCATCCCGTACCGTCCCACGTGCATAAAAGAGAATTGGGGCGGTCCTTGCAGGCTGCAATCATCTGGATTGCATTGACTTTACCGGCGACATCGACATCCAGTATCTTCATAACCGGGATTGCCCTCCCGGTTAATTTGAATTTCCATTTTTCGATAAAACTAATCCGCATTCGTATCACTCTGTGCTATTGGTCTGAAGTAATCGCATTTCGGATCATCCTCATATCGGCACTTGAAGAACTCATCCCGGTTCTCACATTTTGTGCAATCAAATTTCTTTATTTTCCTCATAGTATCACAGCCACTTTAATAACGCCTGGATTATTCCGCCAACCACTCCGACCACCTTGTAAACAAAGTCAATCATGAACTCCCAGAATGCCTTCTGAGCTTTGAACCACTTGCTCAGGAACTGGAATGGATCACGGCTTTTCATCATAGCATACGCCCCTGTGCCTGTAAAGTAAAGAGCGAACACCATCTTAATATTCGCAATGAAAATCAGACCGAACCAATACCACAATGCATAGAGAACGTCACCGATAACTCCCAGCTGGGATGCAAGCCACAGGGCAAACTCAAGAGGGGAGAGATTTGTACCGCCACTCTTCGTATCTATGAAATCGTAACTGTCGGAAGCTGTCGTTATGTCTATCGGAACATCGGACGTTACTTCAATCTCTACGATATGCCCAAGAACATGGGGCTCGAATGCAATACCGGGATTAATGCCACCTGTCGCCTGATTCACATTAATGGCGTACTGGCTATCGAACAGACAAAGACCATACTCGTCGGTGTCGTTGGTGGCGTACGTAATATCCTGAATCTTTGGTGCATGGCCTCTCTGGCTCCGGGTCATGCTGCCGATCGTGAGATTATAGTATCCATCGAAAAGGCAGAAGCCCAAAGCACAACCGGTACCTTCCTGAATAAACACCTGGCCGGTTACTGTGGAATTGTCATCGTATCGCACGGTGAAATCAACAGTACCGGTATTCATCTCCTTAAATTCGATGTTGGTGTATCCGATACCAAGCGCTGTGGATTCATGAAAAGATGTTACGCCTTTATGCTCTACGGTATTGTTCAGACCATACTCTGTTTGCGTAGGCTGGATAACTGCCATTGTGGGGGATACCAGACATACCCCCACCATGATAAACGCCAACAGAATCGCAATACGTGGCTTTGTTTTCATGGCATCCTCATTTACTTATCATTTTCACGCCACCAATGATGATCAGCATGATAAAGAAGGCAACCAGACCATACGCATTGTCGAGCACCAGATTGGCAACATCATCCTGCTTTTGGGTATTTGTCCTGGCGTCTGTTGTCGGGACTGCCGTACCACCAGATCCTGTCGTAGCCGTGGCTGTCGGTGTCACTGTACCACGATGAAGCTCTACTCTCACGGTGTCCGGTCCGTAATCCGATGTTGTCGTATACGCATCGGCAGAACCATAACCAGCCATATCACCAACATGAATCCATGTCGCTGTCTTATTTGCCCACTGTATATGGACGCTCCCCGTAGCATCGGTGACATCACTTTTCCTTGTCTGCCCGGTTGCATCCAGCTGTACACGAGCACCACTCAGCGATGCTCCGGTATCCGCATCATTGACAATGATATAAAGCCAAACTTTACCGGTGGCTGCTGGCGGCATATAGCCGGGATACATCAGGAGCTCGTACATCACGCTACTGGATGCAGGAAGATCAAAGCGATATGTCGGAGAGGGGGTATAACCATCAGCCCACCCATATGCGTCAATGTGATGTCCGGGGTAAGTGTCAATACACCATGTGCCATCAAAGCGGTCTGTTACATTCGACCAAGAGCCGCCCTCTTTATCGAGCAGGGAAAGGTCACATCCAGATATAGCTCCATTTGTCTGTGAGTTTACACACTGGGCCATGCTCCGGATCTTTCCCGCAACTACCGGAACGCTGCACGTGTTGGGAGTGGCGTTGAGACTGATGCTTACATAATTGGTTTTATTTTCCCAATCGCTTCCTGCGCTGTTGTTGGCTCGGAGATTGACCGAATAAAGACCGGGATAATGGGATTGCCACGAAAAGTTCTGACTGGTACTCGTCTGCCAGCCCTCTATCCCCACACTCTCTGCATCAATGGTCCATAGCCAATCCGTGGGAGTATTTGTCGAGGTATCGGTACAGACCACATCGGTATCGGGGAACTGTGATGTGGGAGTGCAAGTGAAGGATGCTTCAGGAGTGACGACATTAGTACCTGAATATACCTGATAGTGACCGGCGTTGTGATAAGTAGTTGTTGGTGGCCAAAATATAAAGGCATTTAAAGTATTATTAGCGGAACCTGCATCATCAAAACCATATAATTTATAAGTCGCGTGTTCTGCCCAATTCGTACCACCTATTTTTATAAAGGCGGCTTGTGTGTTTGGCGCTATATCGTCAATATCAATGGTAAATGTGCCATCAGAATGAAGCCCATGCAATGAAGGTACATCCCACGTTAAAGTGCCATTCCCAAGCAACGCGCTCGTATCCGCATCATTGAAAGTAATTCCAACACTGCCGGTCTCACTCATACCGGCACTACTCCGCGATATATCACCAGAATATACGATATGCGTTACATTTGAAAGGAAATCTGCACCATTCGACGATAACAATTTTGTGCCAATCGCATATCCGTATGATGAATTTGGCTGAACAAAATCATTTAAGAGGGTATATGCACTTGCCGGGGCTGCAAGCACACACACCAGCGCAAGGATAACCAGAATGCTCTTGTTCATGATCAGAACCTCTTCAATCCAAATACCAAGCCCATGGTGCTGGCAAAGATCACAATCGCCAGAACATTCGTCTGCATGAAACCAATGAAACCGAGAAGGAAACCAGACGGATCTTCAAGGGGGTTTGTGTACTGTGGTTTTATAACAATCAGGGAATCACCGGCTATCGAAACTCCCGACGAGGTTGTGTTGTACACGCCCTGCAACGTTCCTGCTGCATCATAGATGTAAACATCACGGTGTACTGAGGCATCCGGATCGGCAAAGCTGACATTGATTGCCGACACTGCCGGGATAACAATACAGGAAGCAAACGCAAACAAAGCGATTAATTTAAGACACTTGTTCATTTGGTATCCCCTTTTTGGTGAATGCTCCGTAGATCAACAATACACACGCTGTTAAAAACATCAAATCTAAAACCAAATCTCCTGTCATTTTTCCTCAATCTCCTCGTAATGAAATCCCTTTTTCTTTAACTCTTCAATTATCTCTTCTTTCGTGTATTCCCTATCACTTTTAATGAACGATCTCGAATCAATCGGCATAATCGTCATTTTCTAATCACCAAGAAGAAGCCCAATAAGGCAAGGGCGTAAGGCCAATACTGCAATAAATTTAAGTTCGCATTGCTCTCTGTGCTCGGCATAATCGGAATGGGAGTGGGAGTCATCACCAATTCATCTGTCGTGCAGTTCAATTGTCCAAAGTCGGTTTGATTGTAAATCCTGAGTCTGTGCCAGGACTCCGGAAGGTAACCAGCACCGATAAAAGAATTACTACTGTTATCGAAGGCAAGGACATACATACCGTCCTCTGCTATTTTTGTGATATTGCCGGGATCACTCCACAACCAACCGAGCGAGGTTGTACTATTGGAAAAGAGGCTCACCGTGATATTGCCGGTAAGGTTCTGACATTGAACTGATGGTACTGAGCCGGTTACGGTGATATACTCAGTAGCCGAATCTCCTGATGCACCGTTAGCAGCGTACAGAGTGACATTATAAACGCCCACATCGGTAAAGGTGTATTCGGGATTTTGCAGATCGCTGAATTTTACATCGTCAATATACCAATCCCAATCTGTCGGTGCATTGGTTGAACTGTCCGTGAAGGCTACTGCAAGCGGGGAAACTCCGGCAGTGGTGTTGGCGGTGAAGGCGGCTACTGGTGCTGGCGCGGGTGCTTCTGCTTCGAGATACGCCCATAGGAACTCCCCCATCAGAGTGTGTCCCTCGTAATTCGGATGGACGGAGTCATAATATAATGTTGAGTTTACTTCATCGGGGCTGCCATTGCCGGGATTGGAATCAATCGCATCATACATCTTGACAAAGGGTATCCCCCGTTCCGTCAGGTTTGTCTCTATTATGGTGATATTGCTATACTGATTTTCGTAAATGTTCCATTCATGCCCGTTTTCTGATTTGAGGGGATGGATAAGGACATATGCACTCGTTCCGTTGGCAGTATAACCCTCGTAAATCCCGGCAAGGTTCGCAGCAGTTTGTAATCCTGTCAATCCATAATATCTGTCGTTAGTACCAAACATTATGAATACCCGTTCCGGTTCTGTACCTTCATATTGTCCGTGCGTTGCGAAGTTTGCCAGACCCCATGCACTTGTCGTACTCCCGCCGTCAAGGTTGTTATCAGAGGTGTTGATGGCATCGTGGGTTTCGACCATCTGGGTCAGGTAAACATCTGTTCCGTTTGATGCGAGATCGTCTCCACCAGTTGCCCGCGTAATGCTGTCACCGTATGCATAATATTCAATCGCCTCCGACGGGGCACCATCCTCGTACGTGATGGTCATGAATGGTTCTTTTCCTACACCGCCTTCAGTATAATCATTCACTTTGAGAGCGGAGATCCCGGCAGATGCCCACGTTATTGCTGACTGGTTATTGTCAATTTCCGCCGCAAACCGCATCGCTAAATTGAACCGCCCCGTTTTACTTATTGCGGCTATGCCATCCTCATTAAAGGTAAAATTAACATAGGAGGTGTTTACGATACTGGCATACGGGATATCACTTGCATACCGGGTATCTGTCACGTTCGGGTAGTCTGCCGCCTGAAAACCTCCTGATGCAAGGGGCGTAATTCCGGTCAGTCCGATTGCCAGATCACCCACACCATTTTCTGCCAATACCGGATATATGCTCAATGTGGCACTCGTGATATCTGCCGTATCCGGTATTGCCGGACCATCGAAACTATACGCGAACCTCCGCATGGCAGACCAGTTATCCTGCGTAGTCAGAGCCTGCAACATCAGGACTCTGGTTGTTGCACTTGTACCATCTCCATGAACGAGGCCGGTAGTACTGCTTCGAATTGCAGTTAAGTTGCCATCGGTAGTTGTCCCGACATACCAGTCATACACATCGCTTGACAGGTTTATAGTCAGTGTAGTTGCACTCCCCACCCCCACCAGCAGCATCACCAGCAGGGCAACCAGCAGCCAGCGGGATCTCATTCTGTACCCCAGATTGCAATTACAAGACCGGCGACACCAACGATAATCACTAAAATAGCAGTTAAAAGAATATCCGAAAAATAAACCCGATTTTCGGAAAACATATTAAAGCACGATTGATAGTACGTTTTTAATATATTTGTACTTTTGTATAAGATTTTATCCAAAAGAGAAAAAAAGTTTAAAATTTGAACTTCGATCCAAGTCCGTCGCAGACGGAGATGATCAGGCCTACGATCGCCATGACGATCAGAGCCGGTACCAATGCCAGGATCAGGTTAATGATACTGGGAATCACTTCTGCGAAGGAATCAATGACCGGTCCCACGGTCCCGTTAATGTCAACGGTTGCCGACGCTGACGCAACAAGCCCCATACCCGTTGCTGCGAGTCCTGCAATCTTTACCCTGGCAGACGAGAGAAACCCGCCCACCTTTCCAACTACAACCTCTTCGGTCATAAAACAAAGTCTCCTTTTGTCCTATATAAATATATCCCGATTCTCCGACGTTGGACTTATTGTATTTTTTCAAAAAATTTCATTCTTATTTTTACTTATGTGACAAAAACCGGAAGAAACCAGAAAGATTGCGCGCGGTTGTTGTTGTTGGACAAAGTGCAACTATTGTGTGATATTGTGGCAATTTTTGGATAAATACCGGAAGAGCGACCTACGATTCAACGTACTACATACGGCGTTTATGTGCCTCGGAAGGCTTCTGATAACACTTCAACCAGCTGCAAAATAGCCAAAGCGCATCAAAACTCTACACTTGGACTACTAAGACTGTGCAAAAAGGGGGAGGTGCGGCACTATACTATATTGATAAAAAATAATGCGAATCCAAATAACCATATCGCTGTAATTATTTTCCAATCCCTATCATACCAATCCGGAAAGCTCATAGCTGCTCCTGGTGCTGCTGGCGAAGTTGTTCGATTTTCTCCAGTACCGGAAGCAACACAACTTCCATATATGCAGAGTCTTTACAGGATTGATACTCCCGTATCCATGCTGCAAGGGTATCAAGATCGTTGTCATTGCTGGCGGTGCTGTGGGAGGCACAACCGTATCTACTAATGTGAACAATCAATTCCGTTGAATCGTCGCTTGACATTGAATATCCATGACAGAAATCCATATATTGATTTTCGGTATGGAAATCGCATGTTTCGCATCGCTGCGGGTGGGGGGCGGTCATGTTCGACTCCGCTTTTCTTTTGCATTCGCTTTCTCAATCAAAGAATTATACAAGAAATCGTAAT
>Ga0209593_10001126_pt1 | contig 11566 bp, 14 predicted proteins | sample PPLLaktember2015_3_FD_187260 | JGI IMG/M metagenome (GOLD analysis project Ga0209593, IMG submission 187260) | Freshwater sediment microbial communities from Prairie Pothole Lake near Jamestown, North Dakota, USA - PPLs Lake P7 Core (6) Depth... | ecosystem: Environmental > Aquatic > Freshwater...
CATAGCGAGAGATGAGAAACCCCGTTACCGCCCCCAACCCGGTAACGGGGTTTCTCGGTTAGGAAATTATGTACGTTGATCCAATTATGGTAGCGAAGAAAATCGGTAAGCCTGGTTTGGCTGGACCCCCGGTCGATGAGTTTTTGCAATTCGCTTGTGACTCGGCGGAATTCTATATCAACGATTGGATTGGCGTAACGGTATCGATCACCCCCACTCCCGCCCCTATTTCTCTCGTTGCCCTTTCGCTTGCGATCGATCTTTACAAACAACCGGATGCGACATTCGGAATTTTGGGAGCGGGCGAAACCGGACCGGTACGAATCGCAAGGGATTTGCTCAACCGATACGACTCCCTCTTAATCCCTTTCTACGATTCCGTGAACGGTTGGGGCGTGGCGTGAGGGCCCATCTGCCCCCCGGAGCCCCTTGCGTCGCTCTACGGGCCGCACAGGGCCCTCTCCGGGGACGCTAGGGCGCCATGAGCGACTACCTAGGGCTCACGAAATACCGAGAGGAAATGGCAACGATGCTTCGGGCGGAATTGCCGCCCGATATCGGGGTATTCGATATCATCCCCGATTCAATTGCTCCGCCCGCCGTTTATGTAGCGTGGTCTAATCCGTGGTTGATTGCCACGACGTTTTGTCAATACAACGCAACCCTTCAATTGATATGCGTTGCCGCTCGAATCGAACCGGGCGGGCAATTTACGGTTCTCGAGGATTTGGTCGGGGACGTTTTCGAAACGTTGCATAGGAAACGCATTGCGATTCGGGATGCAACGAGCCCCTTCCCAATTGTTTTGGGCGGGATCAACTATCTAGCCGCAACCGTCAATATCGTTACAGAAATGGGAGAGTAGAAATGGCAACTCCGAAACCGATTAGGCTTACCGATCCATTTATTACGCTGGGCGTAGATGGCGTCGGCCCACCGGTTACGACTGCCCATTCGTTTACATGTTTCTCGAATGGCATTCATATTACGGGCGAGGCGGATGATGACCTTGCGACGTTTTGTGATCCCGAGGGATTCGCTTATACCGTTTCCCTCGATTTGAAAATGTCTCTCGGAGCGGAATCGCTCGATGAGGCTATTACCGCTCTAGGTGGACCGGGAACGGTTGTGCCATTCGAATTCGCATATACCGCCGATCCCGCATCTGCCGATAATCCCCATTGGACGGGCGAGGTTCGGTTGCCCGCTATTCCGATTGTCGATGCCGGTATTAATGAGGCTACGTCATTCACGATCGATATGGCGGTTATTGGGGAAATCACTAAGGACGTGGGCGGGGCAACGATGATCGTTGGCGCTACCGCTCCCCATACTCACGAGACGGTTGCCGCATAAGTGAATCCATTTGACGAATTGACACTAGGCGAAGTTGACGAAATGATGGAGGTTTGCCTAGAGGGTAAATCGTTCGAGGATACCTCCCCATTCAATTTGGCCGGAGGGGTTATGTTTATGCATCGCAAGCGTGACAAACCGGAAATCGAATGGGGCGAATTCAAACGCACGACGAACATGGGCGAAATCAAAGCATTCTCGGAGCTAATGAACGAGGGTGCGGAATTGGACCCTACGACCGGGGAAACTCCGAGCTAAAAGAACGTGCCTATTTCTGGCACTATTGGAGAATCACCCCTACCGAATACCGAGCCCTCACGGTTGCCGAACATCGAGCGATGGTCGATGTTATGAAAGAGGTTGCGAGGGAGAATCGTAAACGAGCATCGAGGAAACGCTAATGCCGGTAGAGGAAATCGAGGGGTATCCCGAATTCATTCGAGATACCAACCAAATCGAGAAAGCCATTCCGGAGCAAATGCGTAATGCCTCGATCGAGGTTGCGAATACGTGGGTATCCCTCGCACAAGCGAATGCGAATTCGGAGTACGCAAACCAAGCGGCCCAAGAATTCGGGGTTAGCTCCGATGGCGAGGGAGCCACAATTAGCAATAGCTCCCCCGTGTTTTTCGGTAGCGAATTCGGCGGGCGAGCTAGACCGGAAACGATGCAATTCCCCCCGTACAACGGTCGCCAAGGATATTGGTTCTATCCCGCCCGTCGCAATAACGAAGATACCATTATGGCGATTTGGGATAAGGGAATGGAAAATGCCATGAATGAGTGGGATCGACATGGCTAGTTTAATGGGCGGCGGCGGGCGAGAATACGTCCTAAAGATCATTGCCGACGTTAAGGACGCCGTTAAGGGTGTCGATGATGTAGCAACCAAAACAACCTCGATGAAAGATAAAATGATCGGGGTTGGTAAAGCGGTTGCTACGGGGTTAGCGGCGGCGGCAGTCGTTGAGTTTGGTAAAGACTGTTTGAATGCGGCGGCCGATGCGGATGACGCAATGGACGCAACCGAAAGCGCATTCGGGAGCGCATCGAAAATCATCAACGATTTCTCGAAAAACACTGCCGAGAAAATGGGTCTGTCATCGCAGGATTATCAAACGATGGCGGCGGAAACCGGGCGAATTCTGACGGGGTTCGGGGTATCGAATGAAGATGCCGCAAACCAAACGAATACCCTCGCAACCCGAGCGGCGGATATGGCGGCAATCGTCGGCGGATCTACGGGCGATGCCATGTCGGCAATTGATAAGGCTATGCAAGGGCAGACCAAGGGCCTAAAGCAATATGGCATTTCGATATCGAGCGCCGAAATTGAAGCTAAGGCAATGGCTCTCGGATATACCGATGCATCGGGCAAGGTAACCGATGCGGGCAAGGCAATTGCCGCCCAACAATTGATCCTCGAAAAGACCAGTCAGTACCAGGGGGAATTCGCTAAGAATTCCGGGGACCTAGGCTCGCAACAAGATATCTTGAAAGCGAAGATGGAGGATTTGCAAGCCAAAATCGGAACCGCCCTCATTCCGGTTATGACCAAGCTATTCGATATCATCAAACCGATGATCGATTTCGTATCGAAAAACGTGGGATGGCTCGCCCCATTAGCGGCGGGCATTATGGCGATCGTTCTCGCCGTAAAGGCGTGGAACGTAGTCCAACTCATTTTGAATTCGACCCTATTGGCTAACCCGATTTTCCAAGTAGTGGCGGCAATTGCCGCTCTCGTTGCCGGATTGGTTTGGGCGTACAATAATGTCGGTTGGTTCCGTGATGCGGTTGACGCAATGGCGGCGGCAGTCGTGGCGGCGTTCAATTGGATAAAGGATATCGTCGTCGGGGTATTCAATTGGGTTCGAGATAATTGGCCCCTATTGCTCGCTATCCTCACGGGCCCATTCGGTACCGCTGTTTATCTCATCGTTCAGAATTGGGATACGATCAAGAATGCGGTTATGGCTGTATTCGATTGGATCAAGGAGAATTGGCCGCTATTGCTCGCCATCATCACCGGTCCGATCGGGCTAGCGGTATTGGCGATTACTGAGAATTGGGACACCATCAAGAATGCGGTATCTACCGTGTTCGAATGGATCAAGACCAATTGGCCGCTATTGCTCGCAATTCTGACGGGCCCGTTCGGTCTAGCGGTTCTCGCTATTCAAAAGAATTGGGATTCGATCAAGGGATTTGCCACTACCGCAAAAGATGCGATAGTGAATACCCTATCGACGGTAGCGAATATCATCTCGGCGCCATTCAAAGAGGGAGCCCGTCTCGCAACCGAGGCGTGGAATGGACTGATAAATCTCATCAAGGGAGCATGGAACGCAATTAACAACGCTCTCTCGGGAGTGGCGGCGGTTATCAAATGGCCTTTCGAGACGGCAATTAACGCTATCAAAACGTTGTGGAATAATACGATCGGGAAGTTCTCGTTTAGCATTCCGTCATGGGTCCCCGGTATCGGGGGCAAGGGATTTAGTTTCCCGAAGATGGCGGCGGGCGGAATCGTCAATAAACCAACCATCGCACTTATCGGGGAAGCTGGGCCCGAAGCGGTTATCCCTCTCAATCGTTCGAATACGCCGGGCCTATCGGCGGGAGTTACCCTCAACGTTTATGCGCTTACCGCAAATGCCGAGGTTGGTCGGTTGGTATTCAACGCATTAAGGGATTACGAACGAACGAGCGGCACGACGCTTTTTGCTCCTTCGGCAATTCCGAGGAATTTCTAATCCGATGTTGCGAGTGAATTGGCAAGATGAGGAAATCAAGGTTCGGGCATATACAAGCCTCACCGGTGATTTCATCAAGTTAGGAACGACAACGGTCTATCCGTTCACGAGCGGCGGTACACAAGGCGCTCCCCTCGGTTGGTCGCCCTATTACGAAAACGGGGGCGTATATACCGATGTGAGTTTCACGGTAGGTCAAGGGCGATTCTCTATCGGCAACCTCGGAACGACTACTCACGCCGCCGGTCGTTACGGCATTTACAAGGATTTCCCGGTTACCCCTGGCAAGTATTATCTGATCGGGGTTGAGGCTCGCACAACGCAAGGGCGATCCAAAACGATTCGATATGTGCGATTCGCCAACGGTCCGAATCATTCGTATCTGAAATTGAACCAAATGTGGACGTTCGACGATTGGGAACCGATCGTTGTGAATGCCGCCAATTATCCAAGCTCCGGAACGTTGCGAGTAAACCTCATGGCGTGTCCCTACAATTCGGATCCGAAAGGAATGGTAACGGATGCGAATTGGGGCATTCAATTCCAAAACGTTTGGATCAACGAGCAAGATGCAACATACCCCGATCCGACATGGCACGAAATAACGTGCGATGTTAAAAAGGTCGATATCCGTTACGGGCGAGACAAATTCACGCAACGCTATAACGTGGCAACGGCATCGGTCCGTGTTGATAATAAGGATTCGTATTACACATACGACAACGGTAGCGATGACGATTTGCGACCGGGGCGGTTGTTGCGAGTCACAATGGAGCTACCGGGAACCGGTACCGAACTTCCGATGTATTACGGGATAATCGATGCATTCGTGGACACCTACGATATCGAGGGAAACGCTCTCGTGGAATTGTCATGCCTCGATATGTCGCAGTACCTTTCCACAAGTACCATTCCCACAATGTCATCGAGGGATGACATTATCGGGTCGGGATCGAGGTTTCAAAACATCCTTACCGGAGTTGCATTTCTTTGGGGCAAGTACAAATATTGGTACACCTCATTTAGTCAACAGGCAATCGTTGCAAGTAGTCGAACGGTTCGAGATGAAATCGGAATTACCGCCGATAGTGAGGGCGGTTGGTTCTTTTGCGATCGAGCCGGAACGTTGCAATTTTATGGTCGCAGATGGCCGCAATACAATTCGAAACTCACAACCGTCCAAGCGGAGCTATTAGCGACGCCGACGAGAGATATCCCACCGGTAGACCAAATTCCAACCGTGGCAAATGTCCCTGTTGTCGAATTAAGGATGCTTGCTAGCGATTGGACTCGGGATCGAATCATCAATGATCTATCGATTGCCAACCAAGATGGCACGGCGTTTCGATATCAAGATTTCGATTCGCAGAAAGCGAATGGTCCGTTTACGTATCAACGCATGGATTTCGTGAACGACAATGCGAATGAGCCTACATATGCGGATCAACGAGCTAATGATTTGATGGTCGGATATTCGTCCCCGATTATGCGAGTGAATTCCGTTCAATTGAAACCGGCGGTTGATACGTTCGCATGGTGTGCGAATGCATTTCTCGAGGAATTGGTTAGGGTTCGATTTCAACATCGAACCGCAGGATGGGGATGGGCGGTAACGACCCATATACAAGGATTGACCCATTCGTTGAGTCCGACGAGTTGGGATATGTCGGTCACTCTCGATCACCCCGAGTCGTGGAATTTCTGGCAATCATCCGATACCGGCTGGGATGTTGCGGTTTGGGATATCAATTTGTGGGACGGAACATCGACGGATTATTTCGGCTATTGGGATTCGGGCGAAGTGTGGACCGAAGCGACATGGGGCGAAGCGTATTGGGGCGACGGAAGTATTTGGAATGATCAAAATGTTGATCCCGTACAGATTTGGGGGCCATAATGGCTATTGCCGTACCGGTTGCGGGAACCGGTCTTTCCGTATCGACATTCGGGAAACCCGTCACCGATGAGCTAAACCGACTCACTTCCGTTGGTTCGGGGCAATACCCGAAATTCGGGTTCGAATTCACCTGGACCGGTTTCGCAAGTTCCACTACCCCTATTCCGTTTGCCACTACAACGTGGCAAGCGGGAGGGTTTACGCCATCGAATGCCATTGTTTTCACGGCGGCACAAGCGGGCATTTATGTAGTTACGGCAACAGGCACGTTTTCTGCCGTACCGCCGCCGCTCGCATATATCCAAGTTCGAAGAAGCGGCGCGGGAATTCCGGTGGCATCCTCTGTATTTTCTGGCGGCGGAGATGGGCAAGCTACAGCGGTTGCCACAATTGCCGCCGGATGGAATTTGAATGTGCAATCGGGTCACGGTACCGCACAAAATGTTACGTACGTATTCACAATGGTTCGAATTGCGGTGTAAGGGTTCATCATGGCTATTACCGTCCCCGCAACCGGCGATCAGATTTCCGCAACGACATTCGGGAAACCGGTTGCCGATTGGATCAACCGGAAAGCGTATTTTCGGTATACGAAAACAGCGACGCAACAGTCCGTCACCGGACAGAACACCATCACGTATCCGACCAGAGTTTCCGATAGTCAATCGCTATTCAACGGTTCACAATTCACTTGTCCCGCTGCCCTTGCAGGGTTGTGGATATTCAATGCGTCGATTCACAATAGTGTTGTTTGGTCTGACGGGTTGAACCTCAACATAGTGTTGAATGATGTTGGGATTACTTGGACCCAATATCCTGCATCGGGTGCCGTACCCATTTCTGCGGCCAGTACAGCCATTGTGAATATGGTTGCGGGTGATATTGTGAAAGCCACGTGTTATACGAATACACCCGTCGTGATTGGTGGCACTTGGACATCTTTCTTCACGGGTGCACTAGTTCAGGCAGCATAGGAAATCATGGCTATCAATCGACCCACAACGAAAACCATTATCAGTACGAATGGTTGGGGCATCCCGATTACCGACGAGGTTAACCGCCTAACAACGTGGCAATTGGCGCAAGTTCCATCGGCATGGACAAATCTCCCGCTTTTAAATGGATGGGTGAATATCGGTGGGAGTCGCCCCACAACCGCCGTTAGAAAGTTTGGCGAGTTGGTTGTGCTTAGGGTGGCGCTTATGTCGGGAAATATTGGTGGCGGCATTTCGCCGTTTACTATTCCCGCCGGGTATCGACCGGGTTATTACCTCGATGCGTGGGCCCGTTGTGGCCCTACGTATGCGTTCCTCAATATCGATACCGCTGGAACCGCGGCCATCTTCCCCGCCGCTAGCGCCGATAACTCGGGCCTTTATGCGACAGTCGTTTACCCCGTTAGTTAGGAACCCCGATGGCATTTTATGACGTTTCACTACTAGCCGCTGATAATGACTTCATTAGTCGCACGAGAGCATGTGCCACCATCGAGGGAATTGCCGACCCGATGGAATGGACGAACGAATACATTTGGCAAATGGCGGCTACTCCATCATTCGGGGATAAGTACCAATACGCCCTCGCAACCGGTATCGAGAATCCCGGTAGGCAAGAGTCCGTGATTTCTGACGCCGATATTTTGAGTGCGGTACAAGCGATTATGAATGCTCCCCCCGCATAACCGTTCGCTACCGCCCCTCGATGCTCCCCGGGGATCGCCCGTCTCGGGCGTGGGCTACGGGGGGCGGTAGCTCGAAACGGGCCCTCCGCCACCAGGGGCGATGCCACGAGAGGCGCCTAGAACGCCCGGAGAGCGACGAGGGGCCCGTTTGGGCCCATGTACCGCCCGGGGCCCGTTGCGTGGCACACGGGGCAACGTAGGGCCCTCTCCCGCCCGCTGGACTCCCCGGAACCCTCCCCGATTGCTCCCCTGGTCACGGAACCGCTCTAGCTGGGCCGATTCACCTCGAAAACCCCCTGGTACCTATCGGTATCGATTCGCTTGGTATAGAACCGCACGGAATCGAATCCGGTTGCCGCACTCTTGAATGCCAACGCATCCTCGGTAGTGAGATTGTCTAATGCCCAATGGGAATGTTCCCCTTTCGCTTTCTCGATGATTCCCTCGATTACCTTGTGAGCGGTTTCGTCGTTTGTCATTCGGCCGAGAATAGCAAAACCCCCGAGGGAAAATCCACTCGGGGGTTTTTAGGGGAGTCTGTAGTTCAGAGGATGGCTAGGCTACCTCGATTCGCTTGTACGGATCACGGGTCCCATTAGCGGCCCGCAGAATGATTGTCTCGAATGCGTGGCGAATAACCTTGCGCTTATCGAGGATGGGCAAATCCTCCCACGAATCGGAGAGGCTTTCGCATCGAGGCAAATCGAGGGGTTCATCGCCCAGTGCGATTGATTCCTCACGATCGAGCATTTCCATATAACGATCGTATTGGCCTTGCGTCATACGGGCCCGTCCGTTTTTGGTTGGCGTGAGGAATTGCATAGTCACGGCGTCTCGGCGTGAGGCAATGTCATCGATTACGGATTGGTCCCAACCTCGCCCGGTCGATTGCCATTCACGCCAAACCTCGGGCGTGACGATTTCCCATAGGGATTTCATTACGACCGATTCGGCGTTGCGTTCATCGATGCTATTGCCGCATAGGCACGTATACCGGTGGGACTCTTGCGTATACGGTTGGCGATTGGTCGGGTTGGCTTTCCATTTCCGAATCCCGACGGTTTTACCGCAACGGTCGCATTCGATGATTCCCGAGAGCAAATGCGAGAGTTGATTGCTCGGAGCGGTACGCCGATCGGGGTTCGAGAATAGAGCGTTGAGAGCATCCCACGTTTCACGGGCGAGAATTGCGTCCCAATTGCCCGGAGCGTAATCGTCATCGCTACGACGCAATCCCGCAACGGTTGGATTTGTGAGAGCCGAACGTAAACCCCGCAACGTCATCGGACCGTTTCCGGTTACCGACTGCGGTTGTAGTTCCCGCAAAACGCTACGCAAGGATTCGCCCCCGAGAATTCGAGCGGCGGCAACCTGTAATAGCTTTGCCTCTTTTGGCTCGATCGGAAGGGTTCCGTTGATTTGCCGCCCATAACCGTAAGAGCGTTGCCCGCCATTCGGCATACCGCTTTCAATTCGATCACGTTGCCATGCGAGCGTTCGTTCGCTTTTAATATCCGATTCCATTTGGGCGAACCCCGCAACCAAACCCATCATGATTTGGCCTTGCGTAGTTGACCCATCGATATGGTCGGTAACTGATGCGAACAAACCGCCCGCTCGATTGATCCGCCCAACCAATTCGTGGAAATGCGTAATGGACCGGGCGAACCGGTCAAGTTTCCAAACCAACAAGATGTTTGCCCGCTTGGTTTCGATCATTTCCATTGCTCGATTTAGTCCGGGACGGTTAGCGCCAGACCATGCCGATTTCCCGTCATCGATGCAAACCTCGATAACTTCCCAACCCCGTTGGGCCGCATATTCCCTTGCCTCTTTCTCTTGCGTTTTCGTCGAGGTTTGGTTATCTCGTGCCATCGAGATACGGACGTAAATAACGACCCTTACAACTTCCTCGATGGATAGTGATTTCTTTTTCATGATTGAATCTCCGATATTCGACATATGTTTCATGGGCGGGATTGCCCACGGGGGACTCTACCGCTTGTTGCATGGTCTACCTCACGGCAACCCATGACGTCAGGGTTGCAACTAGCATCGCCCCTGGTCACGGCCCACGTACGGGCTACGTAGGGCCCATCGAGGGGGAGCTACGGGGGACCCATTCGGGGGGCCGGGGGATGCTAGCCCACCAGGGAAGTGAAAAAGTGGATTCGACAGGTGTCGCCTAGTAGTCTTTCCCCATGGCTAGGAAACCATCGACACAACCACCGGAACCGGTTAAGGTTCCGTCAACAACAACCAAGCGAACATCCCCCGGGCGGGGGGTTGCCACGCTGACGAGCATCCCCGGAGGGAAATCCACAATGACATTCACGGCGACGCCTATCGACCGATCGGTAATGCCTGCTCCCGGTAAGCGGGGCGGCGGCCGCCAATCCAATCTTCCCGCAATCGAAGCGTTCCTCGCCTCGTGCACGGAACCGGGCGTTACATATCAGATGGGTTCACCCGATGCCGACGGCGGGCATCCCGTGAATCGAATCACGCAATTGCGGAAGCTGGCGGGCGAGAAATTCAAGATCGAGACGAGCCCGATCGAATCGGGCAAGCGGTATTACGTCTTCGCAACTCTCAACGCCTAGACCCCTCAACGAAAGGGCCCCGGTCATTCGACCGGGGCCCTTTTGCGTTCTCGGGGTTATCCGGGAATCCTCCTAATCGGATCACGTTGTAGCGTTTGCTCACTCATTGCCCCGCATGAGCATCGGCACACTCCCGAGTGATATTGCGAGAGGTTGCAAACATGCCGAACCGTTGCCGATTGCGGGGCATCGATTCGAGGGGCGATCCATTCATGACAACATGCCATTACCGCTCTCTCATTTCTCGCATGTCGGCAACGAAATAACCAACGGTTGAAATGTCGAGCCCGAATTTATCTCGGAGCAATCGATATACGATGGCGTCGGTTTCCGATGCCTCGGCGCACGCTAGGAAATTCATTGCTAGTTCTCGCAACGTATCGGGCGGCAATTGCCCGACCATCATTCCTCGGTTTTGATCGGTTGCGGTAACGGTAACGAATCCCTCCCCTGCATCGTTCACGCCCGATATTACGTCAATCGATCGTAGCTCTTGCATTTATTCCTCGCCCCTCTCGTGAGGTTTCGGGGTTTCTCTCATGATTCGGTCAACCCGTTTCATAACCTCTGTCGTTACCGCATGGGCCGATTCACCCTTTAGGGCAGAATTCAAATTCGCTTCGGTTTGTCGCAACCGTTGCCGCAATCCATCTCGCTCTAATTTGACGGCGGCCAATTCCTCGCCCGTTTCCCGAAGCTGTCTCCGCATTCGATCGTTTTCCTCTAGGCGTTGGGCGAGACGATTTGTCACGGTTTCGTACTCCGATTGCAATTGACGCAATTTGACATCGGTCACGCCATGAGAGCTACCGGTGGAAACGATCTCGATTACCCTCGTGAGCAATTCCATTGCTACTTGTGAGGCAATCTCTACTTCGATGACGGGCGAGGAAACATCGGGCGAATCGACCAACTCTGTGAAACCGGGAGTTTGCACATATGGGATGAATCTTTCCGGTGGGTCGATCGGTTGCGGTTTCGCTCCGTTGGTATCAATGGGCGTAGCGGTAAACACTGGCACGGTTGATCCCCCGATATCTAGGCGTAGTTTGCTATACCAAATTTCCGGAAGGGCAACTAGCTCGATGGCGTAACAACGTTTCCCGGTAATGTCTCGCTTAAATGCGGGCTCATTCGTGGGATCTTTCATAAGCATCGTCAGGGCGGTTGGTTGCACGACCGGCGCATCGGGATAGTGCGAGAGCATTCGTTCGAGCAATACCGCCGTTGCTCGCCCCTTTTCTTCGGTTGCGGGCCCGTTCTCCCACAATTC
>Ga0209593_10001127_pt1 | contig 11566 bp, 13 predicted proteins | sample PPLLaktember2015_3_FD_187260 | JGI IMG/M metagenome (GOLD analysis project Ga0209593, IMG submission 187260) | Freshwater sediment microbial communities from Prairie Pothole Lake near Jamestown, North Dakota, USA - PPLs Lake P7 Core (6) Depth... | ecosystem: Environmental > Aquatic > Freshwater...
CTTTGATCCTAGTACACGAACATAAATTCCGACCGGAGGAAGTACGCGAAGCTTCCGCCGTTCAGGTAGAAGCTGCCAGGGTCGAGCGTTTCGGCCAGCAGATGGCCGACAAAATGCTTGTTCACCCTGTAGTTGAACTTCGCGATCATCAGGTTCCCGCGCCAGTTGCCCAGCTTCTGCTCGCTCAGAAGCCGCGCTTGCGGCGCATACATGAAGCGGTAATTGAAATCCAAATTAGCCTTGTCCGAAAACTTGTAGTTCAATCCGGGCGAGATCATTCCGATGTTGGTCCAGTATCCCGGGCCCCGGCCTTCCTGCATGACAGTATAGAGGTACAGCTCGCTCCATTTGGGCCATCGGCTGAAGATCGGGTTCCAACCCTCGCAGTCGGCTGTGTTCGGGTCGTCCCCTGAGAGATGAGTGTAATTGAACTGTAATGTAAGTTTAGGAAAAGACGGTAGAGGCTTTTTCAGGTCGACATAGCCGCCGTAGCCTCGACGGCTGTTCGGCCCGTAGTCGCCGAATTGCACGGCGAATTCTTCGGCGTGCTGGATCCCGCCCTTCAGGAGGCCCGTGAGCCTGAAGCCGCTTGTATTCAGCCGGCTCAGAGGCAGTGTTCCGAAGCCTTCTTCCCGCTTAAAGATGTCGTAGAACTCCCCTTTCAGGTTCTTTCCGAGTTGGCGGGTGATGTAGACGCCCGCGCCCTGCTCGTCCCGCTCGAGGATGCCCTGGATCGTAGTAGGGCGAGTTCCACGGTTTATGACAGGGAGGTAGCGATCCTTGGCCGTGTTCGAAATCACGAAGCCGTCCACTGTCGTCTTGGCGCTCTTCCAGGTTGCCCGGATGGCGTTAAAGTAGTACGTCCGGGAGCCGTCGAGCGGAGAGCCGTCCATCATGACCAGGCCTTCCCCGATGAACATGTCCTGCCGACCCACTTTCAGGCTCACGTCTTTCCTGGGGGTGATCTCCAGGTACGCATTATCGAAGACCAATTCGTTGATTCGAAAATCGTACTTTTCACCCTCCGGATGGAAGTATTTACGAAACTCATTGGTCGCTCGGAGGTTGAATCTGAAGGTGTCGGACAACGGGATCCCGATCCACCCGCGGGTGCGGATTCGGGCCAGCCCCCAGGAATCGTCGACCGCATCGTTCGTATCGATGAAATTGTCGCCGGCCTTCCACCGGATTCGGTTGTCAAAACCCCACGTGATCTCATCCTTTTTCTCGGACTGTGACTGGGCGGATACGAAACCGCCGGCCAGCAGGAGAAAAAGCACGCATATCGGTCGTTTATTCACGGTTTTCCTCAGCTTAACGGATCTCAAGCTCTTGGCGCGACCAGCCTTGAGTTTGGCCCGCAGATATTACATTCGTCTGGTGACGCGGTAAAGTGTTTTTTGCCCGGGAGCATGTCTTTTAAGTACAATCGGCGAGTCTTCAGGGAGGAGAACAATGAGCGAGGGTTACCGGGAATTCCGAACGCGACGCAGTTTTCTGCGGACGAGCCTGACGGCGTTAAGTGGCGCGGCACTCGTTCGCTCCCAGGCGGCGGCCGGGAAAGAAGGAAGTGCAAGGATGTTCAAGAACCTCGGCACCGGGCACATCGGAGTGAAGGCAGGCCAGCTGCAGGCGCTCGAGTACGCGATCCGCTTCGGCTTCGGAGGTGTCAACGTCCATGCCGACGACTTGGCAAAAATGACCACGGAGCAGCGCCAGGAACTCTTGGCCCGCATGAAAGGCCGGAGTGTCCAATGGGGCGTCAGTGGACTTCCCGTTCAGTTTCGGACGACCGAGGAGGAGTTCAGGCGCACCATCGAGTCGCTGCCGGCCCGAGCGAAGACGCTGGCAGAGTTCGGAGCCGTCCGGGTTTGCACATGGATTCTCCCCGGGCATGACACGCTGACGTATCGCAAGAATTTCGAGCAACACCGGAGACGGCTCGGCGAAGTGGCGGGCATTCTAGGAGATCACGGGCTGGTTCTCGGCCTCGAGTTCGTCGGTCCCAAGCCATCCAGGGATCGCAGCCGTTTCTCCTTTGTTCACACTCTCGAGGAGCAATTGGAGCTGAACGAGGCGATCGAGCGAGATAATGTCGGCATACTCCTTGATTCCTACCACTGGTTCACGTCGGGCGGTTCGGTGTCGGAAATCGAGCGACTGGACGGGAAGCAGATCATAGAGGTCCACGTAAACGACGCCCAACCCGGAATTCCAGTCGAGCAGCTGCAGGATGGCAAACGGGCGCTCCCGTGCAGCACCGGGGTGATCGACCTGAGGGGATTTATGGCAGCCTTGGCGAAAATCGGCTATGAGGGACCGGTGACCTGCGAGCCTTTCGACCGGCAGCTGAACGACATGGAAGACGAGCTGGCAGTCAAACAGACAGCGGAAGCTCTCGGTCGTGCTTTTGCGCTGCTGGAGGGCTAAGTCCCAGCCCGACTCGCATTACAGAGCCGTTACAGAGCCGCGCACGGAGTGGAGGGCTGCGGAGCGTTTTCTTGCGGAGCAGTCCGGAGCGAAGTAAGCGGGACCACCCATCGGACACTTAAGGCGTGTTGGGTGGTCCCGCTTACTTCGCTCCGGGCTGCTCCGCAAAAAAACGCTCCGCAGCCCTCCACTCCGTGCGCGGCTCTGTAACGCGAGATCCCGCTCACTCCCTCTCGACCCCCGGCGTTTCGGCTGGAGTCGGTCCACCGATAGACGCAGAACTTGACCGAAATTTGAACCCCGGGGTTATCAAAAGATATAATGAGCCTCAGCTTCCTCAGCAAACAATCAGTCTTTCGTACACAGCCTGATCGAGCAGTTCGGTTGTGAGTGCAGCCCTGAAAGTTAACAACCTTGGTGCGTGTGTTGTTGCACAAGTAGAGACGAAAGGAGATGAGGCGTGAGTCTGAAGGACTTTTACTCGAGAAAGCTGGTAGCGGTCGTGGCGTTTGCGTTGGGATTGAGCGCAGCCGGCTATCCACTGCATTACCGATCGGAGCGACTCAAAAAAGAACTAGCCGAACTGGACAAGACAAACAATAGCCTTAAGGAGGAAAACGATCGGCTTCGCTATATTAACAGTCTGTCAGTCGAGTTCTCGATGGATCCCCTGATTGTCACTCTGGTCGACCAGTATTCCCGCCAGTACTTAAATCATTCGGCACCTGAATGGCGACTTCTAAAGACTCCCGAGTTCCTGACATACGTCATGCTTTCCTTGATTTATGCAGAATCTAAAGGCGACGCGGGAGCCGTCGGAGACGGGGGGAAGGCCCGAGGCCTGACCCAGATCTGGGTCTCGACCGCGCGGGACTACGGAAACGTCTCGGCCGATCAGCTCCTTGACCCTGAGACCAACATTGCCTATTCCTTCAAGCATTTTCATGAATTGTTGAAGAAGTATCGTGGAAACCTGGCCATGGTTCTGTACGCCTGGAACCGGGGGCCGGGTACAGTCGATCGCCTTTTGCTTTATGGCCAGTCACCCGAAAACGGTTATGGGAAGCGAGTTTACCAGGCTTCCCTCGACAATAACCGTCGCTTCGCGTTAGGCGAGTAGCCGTTTGACTCCCCCAAACGGCCGCAAGGAGGGGCGGGAGTCTTCCTCCCAAGTCATAGCCATACTCCCGCCCCTCCGTCTGAGTCCCCGAGCAAGGACCCCAAGGACCTCAGGGACCTCAAGGACCCCAAGGACCTCAAGGACCTCCAGGACCCACCCCCAGGACGACGATGTGACGTCGTAATCCTGGTGTCCTTCACGTCCTTGAGGTCCTTGGGGTCCTTGGGGCCCTTGGACTGAGTGTGGCTGGCAGCTGTGTTACTATTTCCCCATGGACATCTCCAGCATAGCGCTGGCTCTTGGGTCAAGCCTGACCGCCGGGCTTAACCTCTACATCACGGTCCTCACGCTGGGGCTGATGCAGAGGTACGACCTCATCTCTCTCCCCTCGCACTTGCAGCCGCTTTCCGACCCCTGGGTGCTTGGGGCCGCCGGCGTTCTGCTGGTGATCGAATTTGGTGCCGACAAGGTTCCCTACATCGACAACCTGTGGGACTCGGTTCACACCTTCATCCGAATTCCGGCAGGCGCGTTGCTGGCCGCGGGGGCCATGGGGGATTCATCCTCTCAGGTCACCTGGATTGCAGGTCTGCTGGGAGGAATGATCACCCTCACCAGTCACGGGGCAAAAGCATCGACCCGGCTCGCGGTCAATTCCACTCCAGAGCCTTTTACGAATTGGTTTCTAAGCGTGGCAGAAGACGTGCTCAGCCTGGGTTTACTTTGGCTCGTTTCAACGCACCCGTACATTGCGGTCATCTCGGCACTGGTCCTGCTCGTCGTCTTCATCGGCGCGATCTACACGTTCTACCGCTTTCTCAAATTCCTCTTCAGGAGGGTGCGACCCGCCCCTCGGACGGAGATATACCGACCGGGGAGGTGACGCCTTCTCCGTCAGTAGGCGCAACAGATTCTTGCATTTTTCGCGCGGTCACTGGCCTCTCGCTGGACTCCGACTCCGCTAAGTCCTTCTGTCTCAGCCGTTCGCACTTCGCTCCCGGATGGGTCCGCCGCTTGCTGGGACTCACGCCAGGAGACAAAATGAGCGGAACGTTTCAGGAATCCAAGCGTGAGCAAACCAGCTTTGTAGCTCCCTTCGAGCGATGCGCCCTCCAGTGGCTGGCCAGACGGATGCCCGCCTGGGTCAATTCCGATCACTTGACGGTGGTCGGCTTCGTTGCCTTCGTCGGGGCTGGAATCGGTTACGCCCTGACCACTGTCGGCCCTGGCTGGCTGCATGCCGTCAACGCCTGCCTTTTTCTCAACTGGTTCGGCGACAGCCTCGATGGCACGTTGGCCCGATATCGGAATCATCTTCGACCCCGGTACGGTTTCTACGTGGATCATGTCACAGACACGGCGGGAAGCTTGATCCTGGTTCTCGGACTGGCTGCGTCACCCTACATGAGCGCTGGAGTTGCGCTCGCGCTGCTGATCGCTTTCTTCATGCTGTCGATCAACAGTTACCTGGCCACACACGCGCTCGGCACCTTCAAGTTATCCTTCTGGAAATTCAGCCCGACAGAGCTGCGACTCTTGCTCGCGATCGGGAATCTCGTCCTGCTAATTAACCCTACTGCCACGCTGGGAGGAATACGCTTTCTGCTTTACGACGTCGGAGGGGTGATAGCCGTGGTGGGTATGATCGGGATGTTTATTGCGTCCGCCGTTTCAAACACAGTCCGGTTGTACCGGATGGAGCCGCGCCAAGGCGGGCGGGTATGAGCGAGGGCGGATGGACACGCTGGTTCCGTTTTAACGCGGTTGGCGCCATTGGGATCGTGGTCCAGCTGGCCGCGCTGTGGGCCCTCACGGGGATTCTCGGGATCCACTACCTGGCCGCGACGTTCTTCGCGGTGGAACTGGCCATTGTCCATAATTTTCTGTGGCACGAGCGTTGGACTTGGAAAGAGCGGCAGGGGCGCCGAGGCCTCGGGCGGCTGGCCCGTTTCAATTTGACGACCGGCCTGATGTCGCTTGTCGGCAACCTGGCGCTAATGCCGCTCCTGGTGCACGCGTTTCAGCTGGGAGTCCTCCCGGCGAACGTCCTCGCGATTGCGTTCTGCTCGCTCGCAAACTTTCTGCTGGCCGATCGCGTGGTCTTTGTTCCCTCCGGTCCCGGGCAGGCAGCGAAAGGCTTCGGCCCTGAAGTCGCGCTAGACAGCCGCGCACGGAGTGGGGGACGTTGAAAAGGGGGGCAAGTCCCGCTTTTGCGAGCGAAGCGAGCCTTCGGAGTGCGCAAGCCATGCTTGCGCCTTTCTTGCACCTTTGATTTACGATGGGCAAGAAAGGCGCAAGCATGGCTTGCGCACTCCGAAGGCTCGCTTCGCTCGCAAAAGCTCGACTTGCGTGCCGGTACTGCCCCCCGGGGCTCCTTTCGTTCCGGCTTTCGTGCTACTGTCTCTGGGTGATTGTCGCCATGGCAGGACTCCCGGCCTCCGGCAAAAGCACGATCGCGGAGGCTCTTGCGCAGCTGCTCCCCGGGCAAGTAATCAGTAAAGACGAGATTCGACGGGAATTGTTCTCAGAGGACGAGATCGACTACTCCCAGGCACAAGACGCGGTGTGTTTCGATGAGATGTTGCGTCTGACGGAAGAGACGATAGCCCGGTCCCCGGGCGGCGCATGCGCGATCCTCGACGGTCGGACCTTCTCCCGCGCGGATGATCTGGAGGAGGTCAAAGAACTGGCCGACCGGCTGGAAGAACCGCTCTATGTTATCCACTGCGTGTGCTCCGACGAAGAGGCACGAAAGCGGATCGAGGCCGACATACAAACGGCCAGCCACCCTGCCGGGAATCGAAATTACGGGCTGTACGTGGAAATCAAGAAACGGCAGGAAGCGCTGCCCTTCCCGGCCCTGCACCTGAATACCGAGCTCGATTTGAATGCCTGCCTGTCTCTTTGCCTCAATTACCTGGGGCGTCCGCTCGATCCGCGGCTTTCCTTTTCGCGTTGAGTTTTTCCGCCAGCAGGCGACACCACTCATCTACTCCTTCGCCGGTTCGCGCTGAAGTCAGGAGAAACCGCCCGTCGGGGCTCAGGGTGTTAACCTGCGCACGCACCACCTCTACATCAAAATCTACGTATGGCAGCAGGTCGATCTTCGTTATGATTGCCGCGGCCGCACGGGAGAAAATGCCGGGATACTTGAACGGCTTGTCATCCCCCTCCGTGACGGAGAGCAGCACCACCTTGAAATCCTCGCCCAGGTCATAGGAGGTAGGGCAGACCAGATTACCAACGTTTTCGACGAAAAGGATATCGGCCTCCAACCCGCCTCTTTCGAGTTCCGCCCGGACAAGTCGCGCGTCGAGGTGGCAGGCGCCTCCGGTAATAATCTGTCGCGCGGGGATACCGAGCCGCCGGAGCCGATCGGCATCTCGTTCGGTGGCAATGTCGCCTTCAATGGCAGCGAGTCGATAGGTCCCGGACATCGCGGCCACGGTGGCCTCGAGAAGAGTCGTCTTCCCTGACCCGGGGGAGGAAATAAGGTTGGGGACCAGGGTTCCTTCCCGGCCGAATTTTTCTCGCAGGAAGGCCGCCGCCAGGTCATTCTCGCTCAGGAGACGCCGGTTCACTTCGATCTGGCTCATGGTCCGGTCTCCTCATTCTCGGAGTCTGAAAGATATGTGATCTGCAGCAAATCGAGCTCGTAGCCGCCCTCGACACGGAGCGGGCTTCCGCAATCCGGACAGATCATAAGCCAGGAGTGGTCCGGACGAGGCTTGATGTCATTGCACTGCGGGCAATGCTGGACCGCCGGTTTCCAGTCGATTTCGAGCTCGCATCTGGCATCCGGGCCGTCGACGGTCGCCTCCCAGGCAAAGCGGAGGAGCTCCGGATCGATCGCCGAAAGCTCCCCGACCGCGAGCCGTATCTTCTGCAAGCGCCCGGACCCGTATTTTTCGACTTCCTTGCGACAAGTCCGATAAAGGCTCATCGCAACTCCCATCTCATGCATAACGCAAAGTCTATGATGCCAGAAGTTGAGAGTTGATGTGCGCGGGCGTAAATCCTGTAGTGGGTCAAACTGACCCACTACCCTAGATTTTGTCCAGTTTCGAGTAAACGACCATCCCGTCCTCGCATTGGAGGTCTTCCGGATGGTACCGGGCAATCGGAAACTCGAGTTGCTTGAGCTTGACGGGGGCAACCTTTTTGTCCACAACGCCGAGGGCCACGGCGACTCCGTAGACAATCGCTTCCGGACGAGGCGGACAGCCGGGCACGTAGAAATCAACCGGTATGATCTTGTCGACCGGGCCGATCACGCTGTAGCTGTCATACCAGATCCCTCCGCCGCAGGCGCAGGACCCGATGGCGAAGACAAGCTTAGGGGCGGGCATGGCCTGGTAGGCGCGTTCAAGAGCCTTCGCCGTCGATCTAAGCGCCGGGCCCTGGCACAACATCACGTCGGCATGCCGAGGGGAACCAACCAGCTTGATCCCAAATCGTTCGACGTCATAGTAGGGTGTGAGGACATTCAGGACTTCGATGTCGCAGCCGTTGCACCCGCCGCTATTGGCGTGATAGACCCAAATCGATTTCTTAAAAGCCTTCTGGCAGAGTTTGCTCAGCATATCCCTTAATCCAGCTCAATTTCGACGTCCGGCAGCCCCTCGGCGAACACAAAACTGCGGGACTTGAAGATCCATCGTCCGCCGGGAAGATCGTCCATCCGATAGCCCTTCATCATCAGCTGTTCCAGCGGCCCGGGTGCCGCAAAGCAGCGGCCGCACCGTTGGCACGTGCCCATGAAGATCTCGAGCTCCTGCTGCAGATCTTTCTTGTCATTTGTCGCCGTCTCGAACTCCGCGCTCATAGTAATCGCATGCTCCGGGCAAACGTCGGCACACCGGCCACAGTACGTGCACCTTTGTCCCAGATACCTCATCACCCGAATTTCCTGGCAGACATCGGAGAGCAGGATCTCGCGAGCGGGACAGTTGTTGGCGCAGCCGCCGCAGCCAATACAGCGCTCGATATGAAAGACCGGGCGTCCCCTGTAACGGCTAGGAACGGGCGCTGGCTCAAACGGGTATGGTAGCGTCACTTTTCCCGCTTTGAGACAGATGATCGCTTCTTTCAGTTTGCTGATCATGTTTTCGAAACCCCTAGAATCCAACCAGCGCCAAAGTCAGCGCAACCAGCGACAAAACCATAAGCGCCGCGTAGTATCGGATCGCCTGATCGATTCGATAGCGTGCATGCGTTGCCCCGAGGACCGTAATGAGCAGGACCAGTACGGCGACTTTTCCCAACAGCACTATCAAGGCGATGGGGTAGGGCCAGTTTGCTCCCCAGGGAAAGAAGACCCCGACCAGAAGTGCGCAATAGACAAAGAGTTTGCTCATCTGCGCATATTTGAAAAGTGCAAGCTTAGGACCGGAGTACTCAATTAGCGGTCCTTCCATGATCTCGGTTTCGGCCTCCGCCGTGTCAAACGGGATGCGGCCGACGAACGCCTGAAGCGAGAAAAGCAAGACGATCAGCATCAAGATTCCGGCGAGCGGCAGACCTTCGATAGAGTAAACCGAAGCGCCCAGGACCGAGCTCAACCGAAGCGAGTCGGCCTCCACTGCAGCGACGATCATGGCCACCGCAAGGAGAGGCTCCAGCGTCAGCATTGCCATCATCTCGCGGCTCACGCCGAAGAGCGAGTAGGTCGAACCGGCTGCCAATCCGGCGAGAAGCGTCGAAACACCGCACAGGGTCAACAAGTAAATGACCAGGATGGCGTCGCCAGCCTCCGAGAGCGGGGCCGCAGCGCCCATCGGCACAAACCAAGCCAGCGTGAGAACCGCGGCGAGCGAGAGGCAGGCGCCCAAACGTTGCAGCACGGGGCTTTCGCCCGATTCGATGTCTTCCTTCCCAAACAGCTTAAGGAGATCAAGATAGGGCTGCCAAAGCGGCGGGCCTTGCCGCGATTGAATCCGGGCCGTCACTTTGCGGATCAAGCCCTCAAAAAAGGGCGCCGCTGCGAGCACCAGGATCACGTTCGCGAGCCCTTTCAAAATCGCCAGACTCATATTGTCCTCTGTAATCTCTGCGTTCCCTCGGCGCTCTCTGCGTCTCTGCGATGAAGCCAACCGAACCCCTGCCGACACTCGGGACGGTTCCGTCGTTCAATTCTCCTCAACGCAGAGACGCAGAGAGAGCGCAGAGGTAACGCAGAGAACTGCTATCCCTTTCCTCTCAACATCTCCACCAACTCCTTCTGCTCGTATACCCGAACGCCGCCGGAGCGAATGTCGATGACCTCCAGGCGGTCCGTACAGGAGAAGCAAGGATCGATGCTGCCGAGCGAAATCGTCATATCCGCCAGCTGCTGATCCTTGATCATGGCCGGGATACCCTGCAGATTCTGATAAGTCGGCGCCCGAACGCGCCATCGTCGCGGCCGGTTTTCCTCGCCCGTGACCACGAAGTGATGCGACTCACCCCGCGGCGCCTCAACCGAAGAGAGTCCAATGCGGCCGGGAGGCAGTTCATCGTCGAGCTTCAACTGAATCGGCCCGTCGGGCATCTTTTCCAGGCACTGGCGGATGATCCGAATGGATTCGAAGACCTCCAATACCCGAACCAAAACGCGCGACCACACATCAGCGCCCGACTGAGTTATGACGTCGAATTCCAGTTCATCGTAAGCGGCATAAGGGAAATCCCTGCGGCAGTCGAGGGGCACGCCGGCGGCTCGGGCAATCGGGCCAATCAGGCCCATGTCCTTTACCAGCGTCCGATCGGCAATTCCGATCCCTTTCGTGCGCTTTTGCAGATTCCGATCGCCTTTGACGGCCTTGGCTGCGGCAGTCCACTCCTTTTCCAGCTGGTCGAGAACGCGGTTGATGTCGGTGGTCAATTCCGGCGTGATATCCCAGCGGACCCCGCCGATGACGCACAGCCCGTAGGTTTTGCGGTTTCCGGTAATCCGCTCGCACAGCCACATGATCGGCTCGCGCATCCGAAAGCTCTGCATGAAGAGCGTATCGAAGCCGAGAATATGGTTGGCCAGGCCGACCCAGAGCAAATGGCTATGGAGGCGCTCCAACTCGAGCATGATGGTGCGGATGTATCTGGCCCTGGCGGGAGGCTCGATCGCGGCGGCCTGTTCTACCGCCTGAGCGTAGGCCACGCTATGAACACAGCCGCAGATCCCGCAGATCCTCTCGGCCATCATTGGAATTTCGTTGTAGGTCAGCACAGTGTCGGCGAGCTTTTCGATGCCCCGGTGGACCATGAAGCCGCGGTACTCGCAGCCCCGCACGATTTCCCCCTCGACATAGAGGCGGAAGTGGGCCGGCTCATCCAAGGTTGGATGGAAAGGGCCGAAAGGCACGACTACGCAACCGGGAGGCGGGTCATCGAAGGCAAAGGTCTTGTTTTCGTCGAATCTCGGGGGCTTCAGATCCCACGAGAAGTCCTTTCTGAGGGGATGGACGCCCTCAGGCCACCCATCCGGTAGCACGAGCCTTTTCATTGATGGACAACCGAGCGGCTCTATGCCGAGCAAATCGCGGAATTCACGCTCCGCCCAGTTCGCGGCCGGGACCTGCGGTGAAATGCTGTCGATGACCGGCTCATCAGCCGGCAGGTTGACGAGGATGCTGCAGAGAACGTTCTCCCGCTCGAAGCCGAAGTTATGGGCGACGGTGAACTGGCCCGAATAGGGCCGATCATCAATACCAATGCTGATCACATAGCGAGCGTCGAGATCGCGAAAAACGTAGCTGCAAAGATCCAGAACGACGCCGGGAGTCACGTAAAGATAGAGCCGATTGTCAGAAGGTATGTCCACCCTCAGGATCGAGGGTTCGAACTTGTCTTTTATCTGGTTCAGAACGTTACGAGCCGGCATCTGTCCAATACCTTTCTGTCTGAAGGTCTTATCTCCTGGCGGTCCCTCCCGCCCAGCGGAGGTAGCGCTTTACTTCACCGTAGAGGCCATGCGCCGTGTAGCGGTTTGCTTCTGCCTCAACCGCGTACCCACACAACCAGGGTGCCGCTGTTCGGCGT
>Ga0209593_10001128_pt1 | contig 11559 bp, 10 predicted proteins | sample PPLLaktember2015_3_FD_187260 | JGI IMG/M metagenome (GOLD analysis project Ga0209593, IMG submission 187260) | Freshwater sediment microbial communities from Prairie Pothole Lake near Jamestown, North Dakota, USA - PPLs Lake P7 Core (6) Depth... | ecosystem: Environmental > Aquatic > Freshwater...
CCGCCGATGGCGACGACGCGTCCTGCGCCGGCGAGCAGGTCATCCCAGCGCTGGAGGGTTTCAGGCATGGGATGATGGGCGATAAAGTGCGGAAAGAACGCGTAGAACACGCCGTGCAGTTTTGAGTGCAGGACGGTCTTGATCTCGCTTAGCGCGTTCCAGAGCTCGATGCCCGTGCAGCCGTGTACATCCCAGGCATCCCATGAAATACTGGTTTCATTGAAAATGGGAGAGGCGACGTCATTTGGGTGGGCAGGGAAACAGAGTCCGCCGGCGTCATTGACGCTGTTGATCAGCGTTTGCGGGTCATCTGCCAGCGTGGACACGTCGCGGCTGGCGTTGAACACCAGCAGATGATTCCTTTGCGGGTCACGGTCCTGGTCATGGACCTCCTGTCCAACCAGGAGCAGGAGGCGGTCGCGGCCGACGCGGTAGTATCCTTCCACGCCCTGGACCAGCACATTATGGTCCGTCACAATAACGGCGTCCAGGCCCGTTTTGATGGCAGCCTGGGCGATGTCCTTGTGTGTGCCACCTCCATCTGAGTAGGTTGTGTGCATATGCAAATTAATGACAATTTCGTGCATGTTCATCCAAAAATAGCCACAGTCCCCTAAAGGGGAACAAGTGTCGAGAACACTGAGATTCTGAGAAATCGCTTCAAAACCCCAATAGTGATGTGGACTCTGTGGCGAAATGTAAAATTGTGAAGTTTCCTTGTATGATACCTCAAGTTGACGGTTCTTCTCCCTAGCAGGTATAATGTCTCCGCTTAATACAAGGAGGCACGTTGTAAATGATTACCTATCTAAATATCGCGTTGATTATAATCTCGGTCCTGCTCATCCTGAGCGTGATCATCCAAAGCAAAGGTGCAGGCCTGGGTGGGTTGACGGGCGCCGATACAGGCAGTATCTTCACTGCCCGCCGTGGCGTGGAGCGTACATTGTTCTGGGTCACGATCGTCTTGAGCGTTATTTTCTTTGCTTTGGTCATAACGCTTCTTCTCGTTTCGTAACGCAAAGGATCCCTTTCGAAAGGCCGTTTGATCCGCGCGGCGCAACCCGCGAGGATGGGAAACGAGCCTTTTATTTTGTATATGAAACAATTACGCTGGCAGATCCTGGTTGTTATTGTTACGCTGGGCATTGTGGCTGTGTTGTTATTCAGCCAGCAGTCGCCTGTCGCGACGGGTCCGTTCCTGCCACAGCCCGAACAGGGAGGTATTTACACAGAGGGACTGGTCGGTTCGCTGGGACGGCTCAATCCGCTATTGGACTGGAATAACGCGGCAGATCGTGCCGTGAACCGCTTCTTGTTCAGTGGTCTGATCCGCTTTAACGAGCGTGGCATGCCTGAAGCGGATGTTGCCGAGGGCTGGGGCGTTTCTGAAGACGGCACGCTTTACAACTTCACCATTCGGGCGAACGCGGTCTGGCATGATGGAACGCCTGTTACCAGCGATGATGTGATCTTCACCATCGATCGCATGAAGAGCGCCGGCTCGTTGTATCCGCAGGATATCAAGGATCTGTGGGGCAAGATCGAAGTTACGCGTATGGACGAGAAGAGTCTTAAGTTCACTCTGCCGGAGCCGTACGTCCCTTTCATTGACTATTTGACTTTTGGCATCCTGCCGAAACATCTGCTCGAGTCCGTGCCGGCTGATCAGATGCCCGCCGCAGATTTCAATATCAACCCGGTGGGCACAGGTCCCTATAAGTTCGATCACTTGATCGTGGATGGTGGCGAGATCGCCGGTGTGGTCCTGACCGTTTCCGACACGTACTATGGAGACCCTCCGTTCATTGAACAGGTGGTTTTTCGTTACTACGAAAGTTCCGCGACGGCGTTCGACGCCTACCAGCAGGGGGATGTGCTCTCGGTGAGTCAGATCACGGCCGATGTGCTGGAGGCTGCTTTGGAGGAGCCCAATCTCTCCATATATACCGGCCGCCTGCCGCAAATGACGCTCGTGTTATTCAACTTGAATAATGCCGAAGTCGCCTTTCTGCAAAATGCAAAAGTGCGCCGTGCTCTCATGCTCGGCCTCAACCGCCCCCATATCGTCAACACGTTGTTGAAGGGCCAGGCTGTCCTCACAGACGGTCCGATCCTGCCGCTGTCGTGGGCGTACTATGACGGGATCGAGCACTTTGAATATGACCCCGATGCCTCGATCAGCCTGCTGAAGGGGGAGGGATATGCCATCCCCGCCGAGGGTGGCGATGTACGCGGCAAGGAAGGTACATTGCTTGCGTTCACGATGCTGCATCCCGATGACGCGCTCCACACCCGGATGGCGGAGATGATCAAGGAAGAGTGGGCACTGATCGGCGTGCGCGTGGATCTGCAGGCGGTGGCTTACGATAAGCTCGCAACTGATTTTCTCGTCTCGCGCGGCTATCAGGCTGCCCTCGTGGACCTGAACCTTGCGCGCACCCCCGATCCTGACCCATATCCGTTCTGGCATCAAGCCGAAGCCACAGGCGGACAGAACTACTCCCAGTGGGATGACCGCACTGCCAGCGAATATCTCGAACAGGCGCGTGTCACGGCGGATTACATGGTGCGCACCCGGCTCTATCGTAACTTCCAGGTGATCTTTGCCAAGGAACTGCCGGCCTTGCCATTATTTGCTCCCGTCTACACCTACGGCGTGGACACGCAGGTGCAGGGGGTCCAGGTCGCGGCGTTGTACGATCCGAGTGACCGTCTGGCAACGTTTGGCAGGTGGTACCTGCTCACACGCCGCGCCCTCGAGCAGACCGAAATCCCGACGACTGCGCCCTAGCAACGCATTATCCAAAAAGAGGAATCATGAGCGAACTTCAAAAGGCACTCGAGTATGCAAATCAGAATCGTGAACGATTTTTGAATGAACTGATCGAGGTGCTGAAAATTCCGTCCATCTCCACTGATGCACAGTTCGATAACGAGGTTCTGCGCGCCGCCGAGTGGATGGCAAATGCCTTGAAACGACTTGGTATGGAAAATGTCGAAATCATGCCCACCGTGAAAAAAGATACACCCACGGAGGGCGGGCATCCTGTCGTCTACGGCGAGTACATCAGGAAGCCCGATGCTCCCACTGTTTTGGTCTACGGGCATTATGACGTCCAGCCTCCCGATCCGGAGGAATTGTGGGAGACGGGTCCCTTCGAGCCTGAGGTGCGCGGCGACCTGTTGTTTGGACGCGGCTCCTCCGATATGAAGGGCCAGGCGCTCGCAGTTTTCGTTGCGATTGAGTCATTGATGAAATGTGGTGGCATGCCTGTCAACTTGAAGTTCCTTTTGGAAGGCGAAGAGGAAATTGGCTCAAAGCATCTTGAACCTTTCCTTCAGAAGCACGCTGAGAAGTTCAGGGCGGATGTGTCGCTCAATCCGGACGCCGGCATGATGGGGATTGACATGCCGACCATCACCTATGGTTTGCGCGGATTGTCCTATTTTGAGATCAATGTCTGGGGTCCCAAAGCCGATCTGCATTCCGGTTTGTATGGCGGCGCGGTACATAATCCCGCCCAGGTGTTGGCGGAGCTGGTCGCCAAAATGCACGATGAGAAGGGCCGGGTGACCCTGCCGGGCTTTTACGATTCGGTGCGCACGCTCAGCCCGCAGGAACGCGCCGACTTTGCCCGTCTGCCAAATGATGATGCAAGTTACTTGAAGGAAACAGGTGTCCCTGCGTTGTGGGGTGAAGAGGGGTACTCCTCTGCCGAACGGACCGGCGCGCGCCCGACGCTCGAAGTCAACGGATTGCTCTCCGGCTGGACTGGTCCCGGTTCGAAGACCGTCCTGCCTGCCAAAGCCATGGCAAAGATCTCCTGCCGCCTCGTCCCGGACCAAATCCCGGCGGAGGTGAAAAAACAGATGGAGCGCTTTATGCAGGAGAACGCGCCGAAGACGGTCAAATGGGAAGTGAAGGATCTGACGAGCAGTCCCACCGCCATCGCAGACTTGAATACCCCAGGCGTCAAAGCCATGCATGCTGCCATGGAGGCTGTTTGGGGCATGCGCCCGTTTTACCGGCGCGAGGGTGGTTCCATCGGTGCCGTGGCGATGCTGCAACAGATCTGCGGTGTGGAATCCGTACTCGTAGGTATGGGATTGCCCACTGACAACGTCCATTCACCGAACGAACACATGCATTTGCCCACGTGGTATAAGGGCATTGATGCGTTCATTCATTTCTTTCACAACCTGGGATAGAAATTTAAATCATGGATCGCATCTTGTCCCGCGGGTTTATTTTATAGGCAGGCTCAGACAGGTAAACCCTCGGGACATTTTATAAGGTGAGCAAAACATTTATGGAAGATAAAATTATTACGTACGGTGGACAGGCAGTGATCGAAGGGGTGATGATGCGTGGGCAAAAAGCGTTTGCGATCGCCATGCGCGCGCCTGATGGAAATATCATCGTTCACAAAGAGAATCTCGCCGCGGTCTACCGCTCGCGGATCACGAAGATCCCGTTCGTGCGCGGGGTCATCCTGCTCTGGGATGCGCTGGGGCTGGGGATGCGCGCACTGACGCTTTCAGCGAACGCGCAGACCGGTGACGATGAAAAGCTTGAAGGTCCGAAGTTGTATTTGACGCTGGGTATCTCTCTCGCGATCGGGATTGGGTTGTTTTTCCTCTTTCCAGCCGGAGTTGGCGGCTTGACTGAAAAATATCTTGGCTGGAACCCCTGGCTGGCGAACCTGCTGGAGGGCATCGTCCGCCTGTTGCTGCTGGTCGGTTATATCTGGGCGATCGGCTTCATGCCTGATATCAAACGCGTCTTTGGTTATCACGGCGCGGAGCACAAAACCATCAATGCCTATGAGGCAGGTGCGGAACTAACGCCCGAATCTGTGGCAAAGTTTTCCCTGGCGCATCCACGCTGCGGGACAGCCTTCATCCTGACGCTGGTACTGGTCTCCATCCTGGTCTTTACTGCGCTGGGACCGCTGTCCATGTTTTGGAGGCTTGCCAGCCGGGTGTTGTTGATCCCTGTCCTGGCGGGCATCTCGCTGGAATATATCCGCTGGACCGCCAATCATTTGAATTCGCCGCTCGTGCGTCTCCTCATCAAGCCGAATCTTGCTTTGCAAGCCCTGACCACGCGCGAACCCGACGCGTCCATGCTGGAGGTTGCCATCCAATCGTTCAAGACCATGCGTCAGGCAGAACAGGAACTTGTGCTGTAAGTAGTAAGTCACGCCTAAAGCGTGACCTACTTTTTGGAATGTACACAAATAAGGGCAGATATCGCCCTTATTTTTTATTAATTCCCGGGAGGAAAATTCAAGTTAGAATCTTTTTTTATGAAAACCAGAAGGCTGAAGAGAAGCGTTATAAGCGTACTTATTCTGATGAGTCTGTGTGTCGGGGGGTATGCTCTTTACGATCGCGGCCGGCCTGTACCCATCCCAATGAAACAAAAACTCTATGATGGGGTGATCTACCGCCGCGTGGTCCGGGTGTTTCCGCACCCTATGATTGCCCATGTCTTGAGCATCGACACAAAAGCAAAAGGGATCGAATTTCTGGTTACCCCTCCGGATGCGGAGGGGGAGACGCCTCTGAAGGCGCGTACCACATCTGAATTCCTCGCTGACTTTGATGTGCAGATCGCGGTCAATGGGGATAAGTTCCTGCCGTGGTGGTCGCGTGGTCCCACCGATTATTATCCCCACCGGGGTGATCCGGTGGCGCCGGTGGGTTTCACGGCTTCGAATGGGAAAGTTTATTGGATAGGTGATATCGAGGAGGTTGGGATTGAACCGACTCTTTACATCAGCCGTAGAAATGTTCTGTCGTTCAACAACCAGCCCAATCGAGTGTATAACGCAATTTCCGGCGATCGCATGATCGTGATCAAAGGGCAGATTGCACCTGACTTGAACGATAAGGGACTCGAACCACGTACAGCCATCGGGATCAATCGGAATGGACGCTATCTTTACATCCTCATTGTGGATGGTCGCCAGCCCTTTTACAGTGAAGGCGCAACGTTTGCGGAGCTGGCGCAATTGCTCCTCGATCAGGGCGCGTACATGGGCATGAGCCTGGATGGAGGCGGTTCTTCGACGGTGGTCATCGAAGGAAAAGATGGTAAGCCGGAAATCCTGAATTCACCGATCGACATTTACATTCCGGGCAGGGAAAGACCGGTCGGGAACCATTTGGGGATTTATGTGAAGTAGGCAGGAGCGGGGTCCGCGCCGCGTATAATGACAGCATGAAATCCAGGTCGATAAGAATTTTTTCGGCGATATTTGTGGCGCTTGCTCTGTGCCTTGGCGGCTACCTTTTGTACACGCGCGGCCGACCCATGCCCGTTCCGGTGGAACAAAAACTTTATGAGGGCGTAATCTATCGCCGTGTGGTCCGAGTATTCCCGCGCCCAATGATCGCGCATATCTTGGTCATTGATACAAGAGCCAAAGGAATTGAATTTCTTGTTACGCCGCCAGATTCTCAAAGCAAAACTCCATTGAACGCACGCACCACGTCTCAATTCCTCCAGGAATTCAACCTGCAGATTGCGGTCAACGGAAGTGGATTCTATCCCTGGTGGTCGCACAGCGAGACGGATTATTATCCGCATACTGGAGACCCGGTTGCACCGGCTGGCTTCACTGCCTCGAATGGGGAGTCATACTGGGTCCGTAAATATACGCTCGGAACCGAGCCTACTCTTTATATTAATCACGAAAATGTCCCATCGTTCAACCACAGGCCGCATAAAATATATAACGCGATTTCCGGGGATCGTATGCTTGTGCTTAAGGGAGAAATTGTTTTAGATTTGGACGATGCAGAGTTAAAACCACGTACTGCAATAGGCAGCAACCGAAGCAGACGTTATCTTTATATTGCCGTTGTGGACGGTCGCCAGCCTTTTTATAGTGATGGGGCTACGTTTGCTGACCTGGCGAAATTGCTGATCGATCAGGGGGCTTATACGGGAATGAGTCTTGACGGCGGCGGCTCCTCGACAATGGTTGTGGAAGGAGAGGATGGTCAGCCGCTGGTTTTGAATTCATCGATCGACAATCACATTTCCGGTAGAGAAAGACCTGTAGGAACTCACCTGGGGATTTATGTGAAGGAAAAATAAGCCGCGAAGCATCGAAGAACGCGAAGGCTTTGAAAACCTTTGCAGGCTTCGCGCCTTCGCGGTTCAAAAATCAGAACGCGATCTCGCCGATCTGTTCGAAATCCACATCGAACAGTTCTTCCGCTTCCATCTCTGCCTCCGCCTGTTCGATGTCCCCGGCGCGGACACCGCGTTCGCAGTAGGACCGGTAGGTGCAGAAAGCGCACTTTTGCCGGTCTTCCGTCAGCGGGTAGGAAGAGGCGGAGGCAACTTCCTCCGACAGTTTGACCAGCAGATCCCAATCCCGCTTGAACTGCGCAGTTGTGTAAGGGAAGCGCGCGGTGTCATCCGGGAAATCTGCAAACCAGTAGATCATTTCGATCTGTTCCGGATCGAAAGGCTTGCTGCCGTTCAAGTGCGCACCCGCCTGGACCAGCAGGGCGCGATAGACGCGGGTCTGCATGCGGGCCGCCAGCCATTCGTTGCGCGGGCGTTTGCGATACGTCTTCCAATCGTAGATGACGGCTTTTCCATCCTGGAGGGCGATCAGATCGTACTTCGCCAGCAGGCGATATTTGCCGAGCGGAGCGGAGAGGGTAGCCTCAGGGTAAAGACCTGACAGGTTTTTAAAACCTGTCAGGTCCTGGGAATTCTGGAAATTCTCCCACCACCTCTGCAAATTCGGCGTGCTCGCAAATTTGGCGATCTGCTCCGCCGGGATCCCGATCAAATGCTGCTGGACGAGGCGGTGGAAATATTCGCCTTCCTGCTGATGTTTCTCGTTTTCCAGCGTGGGTTCTGTTTCCACGGCAGGGTAAGAGAGACGATCCAAATAACGAAGTTTGAATCGCTGTGCGCAATCCAGGTAATCCTGAAGCGAGGATTGTGAAAGGGTGCTCAGTTGGAAGGGTTGTGTCTTCATATTGCGACTGAATTATAGCATTATGCAAAACATTCTTTTACGAATTGAGTTCGGTTATACTTTGAGGAACTAACTCTTTTGAGGAGATGGAGATATGGATTTTTCTTGGATTGCTCAACCCGAAACCTGGATTGCGTTTCTCACGCTTGTAGTGCTTGAACTTGTGCTGGGTGTGGATAATGTAATCTTCATTTCGATATTAGCCAGCAAGCTGCCGCAAAATCAACAACAACGGGCGCGGACCCTGGGTATTATGCTGGCTGTCGTCACCCGCATTTTGCTCCTGCTGTCCATTTCGTGGATCATTGGCCTGACGGAACCACTCTTTTCTGTAATCGGATTTGAAATTTCGGGCCGTGATCTGGTATTGATCGCAGGCGGTCTCTTCCTGCTTTGGAAAAGTGTGCATGAGATCCACCAAAAGCTGGAGGGGGAGGAGGGTCGCGTCTCTACAAAGGTGACGGCGGTGTTTTGGAACGTGATCTTTCAGATCATGCTGCTGGATATCGTCTTTTCGCTCGATTCGGTGATCACGGCCGTTGGCATGGTGGACCATATCGAGATCATGGTCGCGGCGGTGATCATCGCCGCGGGTGTTATGGTATTTACTGCTACCCCACTTGGTAATTTCGTCGAGCGTCACCCAACCATCAAGATGCTGGCATTGAGTTTCCTGCTGTTGATCGGCTTTACGCTGATCGTCGAAGGCTTGCACCAGCACATTCCGAAGGGCTACATTTACTTCGCAATGGGCTTCTCGGTCCTGGTAGAAATGCTCAACCTGCGCATCCGAGGAACGGCCCAGCCTGTCAGTTTGCATGAACCCTACACTGCGGCAGTGGCTGGCGGCATGGCAGCAGAGGTTGCGAATTTGCCCAGGGAGACTGCCAAGAATAAGAAACAGAAAACAGGCAAGAAACGGAAATAGTGCAAAACCAAAAGAGGTGGACTTTCACAGTCCACCTCTTTTATTCTAACAAGGCTGGGGAACTTGCATATCCATCAACAGGACAGGTTTCGCGAACTTTCGCGAATGATTCAAAAATCCGTGTGAATGCGCGGCTAAGATTGTGTGGCTTCATCAGTGTTTAAAAAAACTCACCCTCGAAAGTAACTTTCGAGGGTGAGTTACGCCGAGAGGCATTCTGAGCCCAGCTCATTTCTTTTTGATCTTTTCCTTCGCGGCTTTAATAAATCCCATAAACAGCGGATGCGGCTTCATCGGCCTCGACAAAAACTCGGGGTGGAACTGGCTGCCAATCATAAAGGGATGGTTCGCCAGCTCCGCGATCTCCACCAGCTTTCCATCGGGCGACATGCCGGGAAAAACCATCCCTGCTTTCTCAAATTCCTGTTTATAGGCATTATTGAATTCGAAGCGGTGACGGTGACGTTCGTCCACTTGCTCCGCGCCGTTGCCATAGGCAATCGCCGCTTTCGAGCCTTTTTGGAGTTTGCAGGGATACAGCCCCAGGCGCATGGTCCCGCCCATGTCGGTGATCGAACGCTGGTCGAGCATCAGGTCGATGATGGGATATTCCGTGCTGCGGTCGAACTCCGATGAATTCGCATCTTCATGGTTCAACACCCCGCGTGCGAAGTCGATGCACATGACCTGCATGCCCAAACACAGGCCGAGATACGGCACGTTCCGCTCGCGGGCATAGCGGGCTGCCATGATCTTGCCTTCGATGCCGCGTGAGCCAAACCCCCCGGGAACGAGAATGCCGTCCGAGTTCTGGATGACCTCCCAGCCTTTGTCCTTTTCAAGGTCGACGGAGTGCACCCAGCCGATCTCCACTTCCACGTCGTTGGCGAGGGCAGCGTGCTTGAGCGCCTCACGCACTGACATGTAGGCGTCCTGCAGTTCGACATATTTCCCAACCAGCGCAACCTTCACGGTGGGCTTTGGCTTTCGGACCCGCTCCACAAGTTTCTCCCAGGGTTTCATATCAGGTTTGCTTGTGGCTTTCATCTCCAGCTTCTCGACCAGGTAATCGCCGACACCGGCTCTCTCGAGCAGCAGGGGGACTTCGTAGAGCACGTCGCTCGTTACCATCGGGACGACAGCCTCTTTCTCCACATCGCAGAACAACGCGATCTTGTCGCAGAGTTCCTTCTCGATCGGATAATCGGAACGGGCGATGATCATGTTGGGCGAAATACCGATCGAGCGCAGCGCCGCGACGGAATGTTGCGTTGGCTTGGTCTTGATCTCGCCGGTCGCGCCGATATAGGGCAGCCAGGTCACATGAATGAAGAAGACGTTCTCGCGGCCCACTTCATTGCGGAGCTGCCGCAGCGCTTCGAGGAATGGCTGTGACTCGATGTCGCCGACCGTCCCGCCGATCTCCACGATGACGACGTCCGCGCCGGTCTCTTTTGCGATCCCCGCAACCCGGCGCTTGATCTCGTTTGTAATGTGAGGGATCACCTGGATCGTCCCACCGAGGAAATCACCGCGGCGTTCCTTGCTGATGACCTCTGCATAGACCTGCCCGCTCGTGAAGTTGCTGGAACTGCTCAGGCGGATGTCCACGAATCGTTCGTAGTGACCGAGATCCAGGTCCGTCTCTGCGCCGTCATCGAGCACGTAGACTTCTCCATGCTGGTAGGGGCTCATCGTGCCGGGATCCACATTGATGTACGGATCCAGCTTTTGCACGGTCACTTTGAACCCGCGTTCCTTCAAAAGGAGACCGGTCGCTGCGGCTGTCACACCCTTACCGACTGAGGAAACGACACCGCCTGTAAAGAATAAATATTTTGTAGTCATGGTTACCTCTGATATTTTGTCATTGCTTTGCCACTCGTTCCGCTTGGGCTCGTAATGACGGAATTAAAAAATGAGATGGGGAGGGCGATGAAGCCCTCCCCATCGGGGATTGCACTTTTCGTGAGTGGTTGATAGTTCTTCGTTTTCATCCAACCAGTTTTACGAGATCTTCGGCCGCACGCCGCATCTCCAGAAAGATCATACCCAGTTTTGCCTCGTGACGCGCCATGGCGGTCAGCACCGCCTCCTCCCCAATGGAAGTCAGCACAATCGAGCCTTTCGAACCCTTAATGTAGACCTGTTCCAGTCCGGCCCGCCCTAATTCGTTGGAAATGCGCTCGCCCAGGCTGAGCATGGCGGCGGACATCGCTGAAACACGGTCTTCTTCCACGCCCTGTTGCAGGGCGGAAGCCATGATCAACCCATCCACCGAAACAACGGCTGAGGCTTCGATATCGGGTGCGGCAGCTTGCATATTGCGCAGGCGGTCCACCATCAGGTCGGCGCGACTTCTTGTCATAAAGGTTCTCCTGAGTAATGTCTGCCAAAGTTTACCATACTTCAGTAAGCCCTCTGCATTTCAATTGACTAACATAAAATTTGACCGCCCTCGTGCTTCATGTTAAACTTGTTTGTTCGATTGACAAGCATAGCGGGTCCTGCGGATGAAACTTCGCCTTTTATTGCCCTTTTTTCTGCTCATGATCGCTGCGCAGGCTGCCCAGCCGCTCGCGATCACCTCCCCGGCAGCGGATGAGATTTTGCGCGGCC
>Ga0209593_10001130_pt1 | contig 11553 bp, 15 predicted proteins | sample PPLLaktember2015_3_FD_187260 | JGI IMG/M metagenome (GOLD analysis project Ga0209593, IMG submission 187260) | Freshwater sediment microbial communities from Prairie Pothole Lake near Jamestown, North Dakota, USA - PPLs Lake P7 Core (6) Depth... | ecosystem: Environmental > Aquatic > Freshwater...
GTACTCCGCGTACATGCATGAGACTAATCAGGGCTATATCCCGATTGGGGAAACTCCCTTCCAGATTAATCCCTTACGCGGATCAATCCTCGGCTCCATTAACCGCTTAACCGAAGAAGATCGGCCATTGAAATACACTAGCGGGCTAGAAGGAGCCTTAGAGTCGATTGAGGCCACATTGGGTAAAGTGGGGTTGTACGCCGGTCCAGTTGTGTCTATTCCTAGTAATATTATCCGTGGGAGTGGTGGCGCTAGCGCTCCACCTGGGCTTAATACGGTAATTAATGTCGCGCATGGGTTTGATTTGCCCATGCTTGGGGGTGTGGCGAGCACCTTAGAACAGACGATGTTACCCAGCCCCTTCCGCGATTATTACACACGGATGATCCTCGCTAGCCAGAAGCTGGAGCCGGATAAGGTCTATCAGGGTGCTCTAGACGGCGAACCCGAAGCTAAAGCGGCTTTAGAAGCAGCGGGCCGCCAAGCTGACTTGGTTAGCGTTATCTTGCAGCAAACTGGTGTTCTTAGATTTAAAACTCAAGAATATAGCCAATATCAAGAAGCCCGGATGGCAGCTGTACAGGAAATAACGGGGATTAATCGGGCCGAGCAAATTCGCTTGAAAGAGCGCGGCCAGACGATTAATCAGGTTGCCCAGATTACCCCCGAGCAGCAAGAACGGCTTAATGCGTTGGAAGGCTCGAAAGAGTTTAATCAGATTAGCCAACCATTGCTTAATCCGGCAGCGGCCCGGCTCCGCTTGGCACAGCGCGACTTCTATGATACGCTGGACAAAGAGCGCGAGACGATAACCGACGAGCAAACTGGCGACGACAAAAGACTACAAAATGGGATTATCAGTGGAACCGAATGGCGCACCCGTTATCAGGAACGAGCCGGACGGCTATCGACGTTGTTTGATAATCTCCGCAAACTCCCTAGTTATAGTAAAATTCCGGTTACCCCCGAACAGCAAGCCGAGGCTCGCAAACTATATAACCTCCCTGCTTATGTTGATACCCCTTTCAACATTGCCCTCAATGCGTATTATGGGGTCAAGCCAGAAGTCGATGCAGTTACAGGCGATACTAACTGGGGCAAGTTTTTCGATGACCGAGATGCCCAACTTGCTAAATATCCCTTTCTACAGGAGGAATTGAGCCGTAGATCGCGGAATAAAGATACAGTGCAAGTGCAAGACTTTAAAGCCGCGAGTAAGACATTACGGCCATACTTCGAGATAAAGGATCAGATAATCGCCCGTATGCCGCAGTTAGGTGCGTCGGCTCAAGAGGCCCAACTCCTGACTAATCTGGACCCGATTCAGGGTCGCATCTATGCCCAAAATAACCCGAATGTGCAAATGCTGAACAAACTAGTCAAGTACTATCAACAGCAAATGCGGCTTGGGCGACCGGACATTGACCGTGCCTTAGTCCGGTATTATGGTGCATCACCTATTCAATATCAGATGCTGCGAAGTGGTTCAAAACCACCGACGGGGATAGCTAAGATATGATTACACCTGAGTTTAGACTTGACCTGCAGCCCGAGGTTGAGCAACGTGAAGGCGAATCGCCCGACGACTTGGTTTATTTCGCTGATGTGATGATTAGCGATATTGCCAAGATTAGTGAGCTTGCCGGCCGGGCGTGTGGATATGGCTATCTAACCGCTGAGGAACATCGGCAATTCCGGTTGCTGTGTTTTGAGACGGAGTGGTTTAATAAAGTCACATATGCGGATGGCCGCTAATGCCAACAGAATTGGTCTATTTCAATGCGGCAGATCGCCTTAAACTCGGGGATATTGCCGAAGCAGCGCGTGGGTTTATGCATGTGCGACCTTGTACGCGCGGGCAGTTTGATACTTGGCAGACGGCAATTAAGTCGCTAGAGCCGACACCCGACCCGCCGGTTGAGGCCCCCGAACCCCCGCGCAATATTACTAGTGATAAAGATTGAGTCATGGCCCGGGATTACACTAGCGCCCAATTCGATGCCAGTAAGTATAGCGAGGCACAAAACCGCGCTTATGCGGTGCTGGCTGCTGTGTGTGGTCCTGAGGTTGCTGCTGCTTTTGCCCGATATTATGGGAAAAGCGTTAGTCCAGATCAAATAGTTAATACAGCGCGTCAGTATGGACTATGGTCAACGCAAACGGGAATGCACGGTCCGCAGGCTCAAAAAGCCTTAATGGATCAACTCGGGATTCCTGTCCAATTTACTCCTGAGATTAATAGTGCAGCCCTCCAACAGGCCATGGTCGAGGGTCGGACTGGCGCGATTAGTACCCCCAATCATTACTTCTTTCTACAGGGATATGACCCAAATACCGGTCGCTACGATACAGGTAATACTGGCTCGGTCTATGCTGCCGGGGGGCGCTATTTGACTCTGGACCAAATGCGGCAAATTGGTGGCGGATTTAACGGCCAGTTTATCTCAGATCCTAGTACGGGAGGCACACCCCAACCACCACAAAGATCTAATCCACCATCAGTGGGTCAGCCAACGGGCTTTCCGACTGGGTTCGGTGGCCCCCGGCCCATTAATGGTCAACCGCCCGCGCAGCAACTACGGGCAGGCGCGTCATATAACGGTAGTGGAGTGAGTTATGAGGACAAGGAAGCCCTAAAGCAATACATTAGGTATGCGGCAGCTAGTCGCGGCATTGACCCCGAAGTAGCGGTTAAAGTGGCAATGTCCGAAGGACTTAATACCTATGTCGGTGATAACGGTTCTTCTTTTGGCCCTTACCAGCTCCATTACGGTAATGTCGCTGCTGGTGGTAATCAGGTCGGCGGCTTGGGTGATACGTTTACCCAACAGACAGGATTAGATGCGCGTGACCCGGCGACAATCCAAGCTCAAATCGACTTTACCCTTGACCAAGCTAAGCGTAGCGGATGGGGACCGTGGCATGGCGCGGCTAGAGTCGGTGTTGGCAATTATACTGGAATCGGCACCTATAACGGTGACCCCAACCAATTTGGCAATTATTCCGCCGCCCAAATGGCCCAGGCTAGTCCGGGTGGATTTACTCCCGGCCAACCCACCGGGTTCCCGAGTAGTATGTCAAGTATGTCAGGAGGGGCCGCGACCGGACTACCAAATCTGTCGAATCTGCCAATGGTCCAAATGGGTAGTGTTTATAGCCAGGCTGGCCAAGAATACACTTATCCATCTAGCCCAACGATTACCCCACCTATGACGAATGGAAGCGGGTGGCTTACCCCATGACTGACACACCTAATCCAGAAGTACAAGAAGAAGTTCAAGCAGAAGCGCCCCCCGAGCAACCTCAACTTAGTCAGGATCAGTGGAATGAGTTTCTAGGTAATTTGGCTCAGCAGAATAATGCGCTGCAAAGCCAGATTGCGACAATGAACTCTAACCAACTCCAGCAACAGATTGCCCAACGTGAAGCTGAAATTAAGGAAATGCCCGATAAAGAACGGGCGGATACCCTCGAACGGGAACTTAATCAGATTAGGCAAGCGGGGGCGGCAGCGCAAGCGCAAGACATTAGCAATAGTGTTTGGCGCCGGCGGGACGCTGATGCCGCCGCGAGATTACTTCAATTACACGGTTACAATGGCACCGAGCCAGAGCTTTACCGTGGCGAGTGGGACGTTAATTGGATGCCCCGGTTTGTGGCCTCGGTGGAGAATATGGTGAAAACAAAAGGACAAAGAACGAACACTAGAGCAGCGAGTAATCCGGCAAACAGGGCGAATGTGGGTACGTCGACAAGCTCCGCACTACCTGAACTTGATCCTAATGCAAGCGGGTTTGATACGATCAGATTCGCCTTGGCCCGAGGTAAAACCTAATGGCTATCACGCTGCTCGAAAGCGCGAAGGGGACAAAAGATTATCTCCGTTCGGGGGTAATCAAGATTATCGTGGAGACGAGTCCCATTCTCCAATTCATTAAGATGAAAACAATTAACTCGTCAGCTTACCGCTACATGATTGAGGCGGCTTTGCCTAACGTGGCGTTTCGCGGGGTTAACTCCACATGGACCCGCAGCGCCGGCGTGATTAACCCCCAGGCTGAATTTCTCAGTATTATGGGTGGTGAGATCACCATTGACAACTTCCAGATTAATACCGAGGGTAATATCTACGATCTGAAAGCGAAGCAATACGAGTTGTTTAGCCGCGCGATGGCGATTAACTTCTCGCAGACCTTCTTTGAAGGGGATACCAACCTCGACGCGAATGCGTTCGATGGGCTGCGCCGGCGGCTCACCGGCAATCAGCTAATGCTAATGGGCGCTAATGGGGCGACAGTAACGTTGGCGTTCCTCGATCAGTTGATTGACTCGGTAATCGGGGATTCCGACGGTAAATACCTGTTTATGAATAAGACGCTGCGGCGGAATGTGACCGCTTTGGCCCGCGCTCAGACCGGTAGTGCCACAATTAACTTTACTCAGGACTCCTTCGGTAAACAGCATACCGCGTATGCCGGCGTCCCGATTTATGTTATTGAGCGGTCTGACGACGCTAGCACGATCCTTGACTTTGACGAAACCGCTGGCTCCAGCAACATTACCGCCTCGATCTATTGTGTTCGTTTTGGTAATGAGGATTTCGTCTTTGGTATTCAGGGTAGTGGCGGCGATCTACAGGTTAAGGACTTTGGCGAAATCCCTACCGAACCAGCCCATTTGGGACGTGCGGAATGGTATGTGTCGATTGTCATGACCCATGGCCGTAGCGCGGCGCGGGGTTATGGGATTCTGGCGGCTCCATAATCATGGCAGATAATGTTAGTTCGCTCGTTGCGAATAAACCCGAAAGTCCCGAAGAGGAACGGGATCGTTTGGAACAGGCAGCTAAGCTGGAACTGCTTAGTGGCCTAACGCTGGACGATGTGCGTAATCTAGTCAACATGGTCCGGAATAATACCCTGCCCGCCAGTCAGCAATCCCATAGTGATAGCTTTGACGAGCATGGCCGTAACTTCCGCCGGATGGTGCATAAGATGCAGGTCGTTGGGCCATCCGGTACGGTTTACTGGGATGAGCGGCCAATGGCTAATTCAATTGCCGAGGCGCGCAAACAGAAACCCGCCGCCGATTACTTTGACCCGAATGATAAAGTCTGGATTCTCCGGGGCGTGAAGCGCCAGTTGGATTATCCTGAAAACACTGTCAGCTTTACCGGAGGTCCGCTCTAATGCCAGCCTATGACGTTAAGATGCAGCTTAAAGCGGCTGGTAGTCAGGCCGCTTCGACTAACGGCACGCCCGTTGACCTGGGCTTTGCTGTGCCTAATACCGCCCAACTGACGCAGTTTGACCTTTACTGGACCGCGATGGCAACCGGGCCAGTCGATGTGATTATTGAGGAAAGTCCAGAGCAGACAACGTGGCGGCAGGTTGCTACATTTCGGCAGCTAACCGTTGCGGGTGGGGATGCCACCTTTACCGGGGCTGCCGCTACTGGCAAAAAGATGAGTCGGTGGGGGTGCATTACCCAACGCTATCTCCGGTATCGCAGTGTGTTGGGTGGCGGTTCGATTAACTTCCACATTGATGTGTTGGGTATTGACGCGGTGGGCCGAGGGCTATCCCGCAATACCTTCTAGTTAACCTTCGGGAGTGAGAAAGGCGGGGTGACGTAATCAACCCCGCCTTTTTGCTGTGGAGAGATAATGCCCACCACCTTTACTAATCTAAAGAATAACTGCGCGACGGTGCTGAATACAAGCATTGATGGTGCCGTTACTACTGTTGTCGCTGTCGCGGGTGGCGGGGCTATCTTCCCGGCCACTCCCTTTTACCTCAGTTGCGAATATGAGGTAATGAAGTGTACAGGCCGCTCGGCTGATGTATTAACTGTAGTACGCGGGCAGGATGGCACAACCGCTGCGGCGCATACCGCCGGCGCCATTATCGAACAACGGAACAATGCGGCTATGTGGACCGATATTAGTACCGCCGTGACTAATATCGAAAATGGCACGACGCCTGTCCCGCTGAATGTCCCCGACGGTTCGATTACTGATGTTAAGCTCGCGGCCGATGTACCCCAACCTAATCTACTGCAAAACGGGGGCTTCGAGATTTGGCCGTATGGTAGTGGACCATGGACGGCTAATGGCCCGGTAGCAGATAGTTGGGAGCTTAGTATCGCAGCCGGTGCAGCCGCCTCTATAACCCGCGATACAGCTAATGTAGATACCGGTTCGCAATATTGCTTAGCGATGGTAACCAGCGGGGCCGTGTCAGCCGGGGCCGAAGTAATCGTAAGTCAAACTCCATTACTTATAGCTAATGCGCCAAAGGCTCTGGGGTTAACTGGCCGGACCGTAACTTTCTCCTGTCGAATTAAAACTGCCACAGCTAGTGGGGTTAGGATCGCGCTAGCTGACACGACTGCCACGCCGATTGCTTACAGTAGCTACCATACGGGTGGTAGTGTCTATCAAACCCTGTCCATAACTTTTACGGTTGGGGCGGCAGCGACAGCATTCTATGTCCAGATTAGAACCTCACTAGCTCTGACGGCTTATTTCGATAACGCCTCGCTTGTTTTCGGCTCAGGAGCAGCCAATTACCTCCCCGCAATTAGCTTTCCCGATGCCTTACCTAATGCGCGTCTCGCAGCGGATGTAGCTCGGGATAATCTATTAGTTAATGGTGGGTTGGAAATCTGGCAACGGGGTAATGGCCCAGTATCAACTAATGCGGTGTTTAGCGCCGACCGGTGGATACATTATAATGGGACAGCTAGCACAACGACTGTTAGTCGTGATACAACTAGTTCAGATAAAGGCGGCGCGTGCGCCGCAATTACACATACATTTGGAAGTGGGGCGTCAACTTTCTGTCAAGATTTTAGAAGCGCGGAAATACTTCAATTTAGAAATCGGGTTGTCTCGTTATCAATTAGAGTCTTAGCATCAATTGCGGGCGCGGTCGCCGCTTATATCTATGATGATATAAATGGGTACAGGATTGGGGCGTTCCATACCGGAGATGGCACCTATCAGACTCTAACCGTGACAGCAGTAATCTCCCCCTCAATTAATACTATTGTACAGGTGGGGGTTAGACTCGAAAAAACGGTGAATTGTTTTGTTGACGCGGCTTGTCTTGTCTTTGGCTTAGCTCCCGCTGAGTATCTTCCAATGCATCCGGCCGACGATTTAGCCCGCTGTCAACGGTATTATGAAGTACATGGCGGGGCGGCGGGCGCGTCGTTTGTTCATGGATTATATGGTAGCGCGGGAGCAGCGGTTCAGGTAACCCATGTCTTTGCCGTATCCAAAGGTGCCGTCCCGACTCTAACTCGTAATGGGACTTGGGCGACGACTAACCTGGGGTCTCAGCCGGTTTTAGGTGATCCGAGCGGCGCAAGTTATTCATTTGTCATGTCGATCGGCGCACAGGGCATGGGTCAAGCTTATTCCGGTGGACCATCAGCTTCAATCACGGCAGAGGCTAACCCATAATGAGCATCCACCCGATTGCCTATAATGATGTAACTAAAGTCTATCGGATGCGGCATGATGAGGGGAACCATGAATTTGATGCCCTGCTAGCCGATTTAGATTATTCTACCAGTCCGGTAACTGGTATCACACATTATTTTCTAACGGTTAATTGTTTAGTGTGTGATAGTAGTTCTGTCCATCCAGTCAGTGGTGGAGCCGCGCCGGTAGATATCCAAACATTGTTTGTAAACAAGGCGACTCTTAGTGGCTGTGCCTGCGGGAATATCGAAGCAGGCAATGAGACACTAGCCGATGCCCATGCCCATCTTAACTGTGCGCGGATGGATGGCGAGGAAAGGTGGCAAGTATGACCCAAGCCTCGGAGAAACAATTTCAAGTTATCTATCGTCAGACAGATAATCTAATTGTGGGTCTAAGTCCGAAGGGCGGGGGCGTTGGGCCAAACAATCGGCTGGCGGTACTGCATGATATGACCGAATATGACAATCTAATGAAGTTTGATCCCGCTTATCTATCGGCGGATAAATTGCACATTGTGGGAGCGCCCCCTGAAATAACAACAGATGACAGCGGACCGGCTACGTAAACTCCACTTAGGAATTGCGGTCGCGTGGATGGTGATTGGCTTGCCTGTCGGCTGGTTCATTACGTATGAAATGGCGATGCCCCATGCAGCATATGCCATCCTCGTAGTTAGCTTGTACGCGAATGCCGTAACACACTTATCGGCTTATGGCGCAGCGCGGGCCGAAGAAACGAGTAATTCTAATGGTTGATCCATATAACTCCGATACCCAGGCCATGATTACCCAACTCCAGCAGCAGCAGGCCCTCTTTACTCAAATCGTCAAAGCACAGCTAGAGGGCCGCTGGACAGGTGAGGCAAGTGCTGAAGCCCTATTGTACGCCCTCGACCCCAATATGACTGGCACGCTTAATCCCGATATCCCGGTCCTGCAATCGGAGTACGAACCCCCAAAAGAATAATCTGGGATGCCAATTACCCGATGGCCCCCCAGTATTACGATTGGACGTGCTCGGTCTGTTCGATTACCTGGGCACTCAATGCAATGGGGTTAACACACGTCACCCGCGAAGAATGCGGTTATGTGATGGGCTATCCGAATTGCGTTAATGAGACATATGGCTGCATGAGCAGCGAATGTGTCGCTACCGCTTTTGCCAGTTATGGCTATGATACTCGGCGGGCCTATGTCACCTTTGATGACGCTTACGCGATTATGAGCCACACGACGGGCACAATTAATCCCCAAGGGATGTACCACTTTATGGGGATCAGAGGCGTGCGCGGGGGCGGCTTATGGGTAGCTAATTCCGCGCCGGGCTATCGCAGCGTGTGGGATGATCTGAACCGTAGTACATTTAATAGCTTGGGGCCAGTGGAGTTAGTGTATGTCGTTTGAAACCCCGCCCGCCCAACTAAACACCGACCAGTCTAATCTATCCCAACTTAACGAATTCCCGTTTACACCGTGTCAGGGGGTCACCTTAGCTCAACTGCGCCTCCGATTACGGAATGAGCTATCCGGATATGGGGAAGATACCTTAATCTCAGCGGACCCGGCCAACGACGTCGAGAAACAATTCATTAATGACGGCATTAGCCAGCTGTTCCCCCACGACTGGCAAGCGGTCATGCATTCAATTAAACAAAACGAACAGGGTAAAGTACGCAGATTCTACGTCCCGGATGACTGTGAACAGGTTTTAGCCGTCTTTAGCGCCAATCAGGACATTAACAATAATACCGTCCATCTCGACCCATTACCCCATGGGGAGTTCTGGCGGTATGATGAGTCCTATGTTGACGCGATTTCGCCTACCCTATTAGAGGGTGGTACACCATGGGTTGATGAGCATAAAAAAGCGATTTGGCTCCAGCCCTTCCACTATAAAGTACCGTGGATTGTCGTCAGATATGCCCGCAAATGGCCGCCGGTGAACGACGATCAGGATTGCCTAAATCCAACGCCAAATCGGGTCCAAGCGATCATCTTTTATGCCTGCGCCCAATACTTCATCAGTCAGTTTCAGGTCAATACCGAGTCAATCCGGTACCGGAATTACCAGGCGTTAGCGACCAACTTCCTCCAGTTATTTCAGCAACAGCTAACCCGTAATTCCAAACCCTTGTACTACTTGTAGACTAATGGCAACGGGGGATATCATTCTGCACATTCTGACCCAAGCCCCCGTTATTGCCCTGCTGATAATCATTATCGTTGTCCAGCGGCGGGACTTTGATCGAGCACTGGCCGAGTTAACCGCTGAGTACAAAAAGCTGGAAGAAGCCTTAATTCGGTATATAGACCGGGGAGGTAGTAATGGGCCTCGGACGCCCCCCAAACCTGAAAACTAACGGGCGAGTACGGGCCATTGCGCCGGCCCAACTGGACCCCGGGCCACCTTATCCCGGTTATAACTGCCACATTGTCATTGATGGCGTCGGCTATATCTTTGCCGATTTAGCCAGTCCAACCCAAGAATCGCGCGTTGAGGCTGCCGCTGAAACATTAGCCCCATTTTTCGGTAATGCGGAGAACCCGTTGGATACGCTGAGTAGCGATCTAACAATGTTACTACCGATTGGGCAAAATGATTTCGGCGGCGGGATTGGTGGCACCGATTTAGAGAAAACGCCGACGATGTATGAGCGGGGCGAGAATTTAATGGTCACCCCGCAGAATACCCTCATTAATGGTCCGAGAGTCAACTTGGAACCATTCACTGCGAATGTTAATCCAAGTGACTCGCGGGGCTATGTCGAGGGGTATTTTGGTGGGGCGACTACCGCGACTAACACGGCAAATACCTATTTCGGTGTCGGCAATTTCCTCTATAACCGGAATGACAATGTGCCGAATTGGGCACCGCTACCCTGTCGCTACCCCATTACGGATTTATTGGGGTTTAGCTCGAGGCTAAACGTGGGATATGGATCGAATGGCGGGGACGTGTTTTATGGGACAACCCCTTATGCGGCCACCTTTCACGTTCACAAGTCATTCATTCTAAACAGCAACCCGTTCATTATTCGGCAGGATGGCCGCATTTATTCCACCTTCCTCTATCCGCCGAATAATGTTACAGTGCTGGATGAAGCTGGCCCGGACACTGGTGTCCATCATTACGCCTATGCGGTCCAGTTTATCACCGTAATGCCGGACAACTCTAAAGCGGGCACAGGTATCGGCGCACTCGCCTTTGCGACTAAACTACCGAATAAAGAGCTAGTAGTGCAAGTGCCGACCCGAGGGTATAAAGGCGGACCAGTCCTCCGACGGTTATATCGGTCACTGGATAACGCCCTAAATGATCTCTACCTCATTGCCGATGAGACGGTGCTTGGCCCCAACCTAACCCAATTTGTAGACACGGTAACCGATGCGGTCGCGGCAACTAAATCAACATATGACTGGACTTCACAAAACAGTACGGGGCTATCGACGTTAATCTCGGGTGAGATTAATCGGAATATGCAGTTCCCCGATACCCCGCCAGTGTGGTTACCCCAAACCTTAGTCCCACCAACCGCCAGTGATCGGGTAACTAAGGTAGTCACCTTCCATGACGCTCAAGGGAATGAGGGACTCGCCATTGGCACCACTAGCGGCTTATTCAGTTGGAATGGCTTAAGTCAGGAATTCCAGACTCTGCGGCTAAGTTACTTCCACCCCTTGAACTTTAGGTACATGGCAGTTAATCATGGTGTGATTTACTATACCATGATGGGTCACACGGTCTACCTGTATACCCCCGAGAAAAGCCAGGAATTACGCGGACCATGGCTGAGCCAATACACTAGCGTCACCGAAATCAGACTGATAAACAACTCTAACTATGTCAGTATTGCAGTGACCGGGGTGACTAAATACGCGCCGGGGGCGAATACCTGCACGGTTTACCTCTTTGACGGGATTAGATTTGTGTGGAGTCAAAGCTGGACCGATGCTAGCTTAACCAACGTTACCCCGGTGTTGGGCGGGGTGCACAACGCGGACATGCTGGCATTCTGGCGGGGCACATCGTCGGGAGGGGTCCATACAGCCTCCCTAGACCCG
>Ga0209593_10001132_pt1 | contig 11544 bp, 9 predicted proteins | sample PPLLaktember2015_3_FD_187260 | JGI IMG/M metagenome (GOLD analysis project Ga0209593, IMG submission 187260) | Freshwater sediment microbial communities from Prairie Pothole Lake near Jamestown, North Dakota, USA - PPLs Lake P7 Core (6) Depth... | ecosystem: Environmental > Aquatic > Freshwater...
GGTGTTCGGTGGTCGGTGTTCGGTGTTCGATGTTCGGTGTTCGGTGTTCGGTGTTCGGTGTTCGGTGTTATAAAAGACTATGGAAGGTTGTCAAAAAAACAGACCATACACTAATGACCGGCTTCCGATTACCGATTACCGACTACCGATTACCGGTAACTTGCTGCTCCAACCAGTTGATCCACCGGTCGAATCCTTCTCCCGTTTTCGCGGAAAGCTCAATGAAGGTAATGCCGGGATTCACCTGGAGGCAAAAAGACCTGAACCTGTCCAGGTCAAAATCTAAATAGGGGAGAAGATCCGTTTTATTGATCAGGCAAATATCCGCACTCCTGAACATGTTGGGATATTTGAGGGGCTTGTCTTCCCCTTCCGTTACGCTGAGTATCACCACCCTGTAGTTTTCTCCAAGATCAAACAGGGCAGGGCATACAAGATTTCCTACATTTTCGATCAGAAGAAGGCTTGACTCAGCCGGATTTAGTTCTTTTACGGCTTTGCTGACCATGAGGGCATCCAGATGGCAACCGTCCCTGGTATTAACCTGGATTACAGGTACCCCCGTGGCCTTTATCCTGTCAGCATCCAAAGATGTTTGCTGATCACCCTCGATCACAAACACCGGCTTTTTTTCAAAATGTCTGACCGTTCTTTCCAGGAGGGTGGTTTTTCCGCTGCCGGGTGAACTTACAAGGTTCAGGGCCAGGATATTCCTGGCTTCGAAAAAGCCCCGGTTTCGTTGTGCAATCAGATCATTGCGATGCAGAATATCCACTTCAACTGATATTTTCCGCGGTGAATCATGCATATGAGAATGCTTATGCGGATGAGCATGAACATGACTATCTGGGTTGTCATCCCCGATATGATAATGGCTGCCTGTTTCCGGGTTAAGAAGGACAAAGCCGGCGTCTTCGCCGGAGCATCCGCAATGCTCACACATACCTGTTAAGTTTATCCGGCAAATATAATAAAATGACTGACAATGCTACGTTTGAATTGCAGTCACACGAAGTTCTTTTCCTGAAAGTATTTCAGGATTCAAAGCCCCGCAAAGCCTACAGGGTTCGTAAATTTCCTGAGGGCTGTATTGCAATCCGCATTCCACGCATTTTACAACAAGGGGTATGATTTTGATCACAAGTGATGCCTGCCGCAAAGGTGTATCTTTAATAAGTGATTCCCATGCAAAATCCATGGCATCGGCTACAATTCCCGAAGCCTGTCCTATTTCCACCTCCACGCTTCTGACCGATTTTACATGGTTTTGTGAAGCAGTCTCAATGGCAATTTCAACAATATTCTGAACAATCGAAAATTCGTGCATGGACTATAATGAATTTGAATATTTTAACAGATCCTGGGCAATTGTTCTCCCGCTAGCTTATCTATGATTTGGGTGGATCCAATGATGGAATTCATCAATACCCTGCCCGGGCTGGAATTGCCAATTTCTCCGATAATGCATGCATGGGTGCCGGTCTCTGTCTTTTTCATCAGCTTAACAGCCTGTGATGCAGATTCCTTCGCCACGATCATTACCACTTTGCCTTCATTGGCAAGATAAAGCGGATTGAATCCATATACCTCGCATATACCGCTGATCTGTTCCCGGATGGGGATCAGGGATTCAGAGATCCTGATCCCGACTTTTGCGGACACCGCAATTTCCGATAGTACTGTGGCAAGCCCTCCACGTGTGATATCACGCATAAACCTTATTTTGACCCCTGCTTCCAGCAGGGACATTATCATATTGTTGAGGGAGGCAACATCACTGAATACAGCATTTTCAAAACCAAGATTTTCGCGGGCTGCCAGCACGGCCATTTCATGATCACCCAAATACCCGTTTACAACCACCTGATCTCCCGGTTGTATGAGCGAGCCTCCTGCAATTGAAACAAACCGCCTGTCAATCAGGCCAATACCTGAAGTGTTGATGTAAAGTTTGTCACATTGCCCCCTTTTCACAACCTTGGTGTCACCGGTAACGATCCGCACGCCGGCATGTAAGGCTTCGTCAGCCATGGATTTGGTAATTCTTTCAAGGTCCTCCATGGGAAACCCTTCTTCAAGAATGAATCCGGCACTCAGGAACAACGGCCTGGCAGCAGAAACACTGAGATCATTCACAGTACCGCAGACAGCAAGTTTTCCGATATCCCCGCCGGGAAAAAACAACGGGTCAATCACGAATGAATCCGTTGTAAATGCAAGGTCGGTTCCGCTGATCTGCAAAATGGCAGAATCCGACAGGGTGTTCAGGATCGAATTATTAAAATGTGTCAGGAAAATTTCACGGATCAGCTCGCTTGTCATAAGGCCTCCGCTGCCGTGACCTAAAAGAATGGTTTTTTTCATGCCAGGAACAAAGTCAGAAATAAATTTGTTAATGTTACAAACAACATGTAAAATTGTCTAAAATACTAAATCTTATTCTCATGGAAAAAGCCTCTCTCTTTATTTCACCCCTGATGGCTATCATGTTGTTTTCATGTTCCCCCAAAAAAATTAAATCCGATAATCCGCTTATGATTGATTTCAACACGCCCCTGCAGACAGTACCATTTGATCAGATCAGACCTGAGCATTACAAACCTGCTTTCGATTCCGCAATCAATGATGCCAGGGCCAAACTGGACCGGATCATCAGTTCAAAGGCGAAACCGACGTTCAGGAACACGATCGAGGAATTGGAAAGGGCAGGATATAACCTGAAACGTATCGAACAGATATTTTTCAATATAAATTCGGCTGAAACCAATAAAGAAATTCAGGAAATAGCCCAGGTTGTATCGCCCATCCTGACTGATTATTATAATGACATTTCTCTCAACGGGGAATTGTTTGAAAAAGTGAAAGAGGTTTATAATAAAAAGGATAAACTGAAACTGGATGTAGAACAGCAAAAACTGCTCGATGATACCTATAAATCATTCGTTCGCAACGGGGCCAACCTGAATGCCGATGAAAAAACCGAATACCGTAAAGTGACTTCGGAATTATCCAAACTGTCCCTCAAATTCGAGGAAAATCTTCTCGCGGAAACCAATGCCTATCAGCTAAACATTACCCGGGAAGCAGATCTTGCCGGTCTGCCCGATTTTGTGAAGGAGGCAGCTGCCATGGAAGCAAAGGCAAAAAACCTGCAAGGCTGGCTGTTTTCACTTAAGGCACCCAGTTATCTGGCATTCATGAAATATTCTGATAACCGCAAACTCAGGGAGGAATTGTTCCGTGCATACAGTTCAAGATGTTTCCATGGCAATCAGCAGGATAACCAGGAAATAATCCGGAGTATTGTCAACCTCAGGCTACGCCAGGCCAATTTACTGGGCTTTAAAACCTATGCCGATTACGTACTTGAAGAACGGATGGCCAAGTCTCCGCAAAAAGTTAACTCTTTTTTGAAGGAACTGCTGGAAGCCTCCATGCCGGTGGCAAAAATTGAATATGCGGAGGTCCAGGCATTTGCCAGGAAACTCGGCGCCTCCTTTGAACTGCAGCGGTGGGACTGGTCTTACTTTTCTGAAAAACTGAAGAATGAAAAATTCGCCATTACGGATGAAATGACGAAACCTTACTTCAGGCTGGAAAAAGTTGAGGAAGGTGTTCTGGATCTGGCCGGGAAACTGTACGGACTGGCTTTTAAGCCTGATACTGCGGTGCCTGTTTATAATGCCGATGTTAAAGTTTACCAGGTCCACGATGATGGCGGTTCTTTTGTGGCGCTGCTTTACCTGGATTTCTTTCCGCGTGAGGGGAAGCAGGGAGGAGCATGGATGACGAATTACCAGGAGCAGTACAAAATAAAAGGTCAGGATCACAGGCCTCATGTATCCCTGGTACTCAATTTTACAAAACCTACAGATACCCGGCCTTCCCTGCTGACCTATGATGAAGTGCGGACTTTCCTCCATGAATTTGGCCACTCTCTGCATAGCATGTTGAGCAATTGTACCTATATGAGCCTGGCAGGTACAAACGTATACCGCGATTTTGTTGAATTGCCTTCACAGATCATGGAAAACTGGGCTGAACAAAAGGAATGGCTCGATCAGGTCGCCGTGCATTACGAGACAGGTGAAAAAATGCCTTCGGAGTTGCTGGATAAAATATTGAAAAGCCGGAATTTTAACAGCGGTTATGCCTCGGTTCGCCAACTCAGCTTCGGCATTGACGATATGGCATGGCATACCCTTACCGATTCCCTGAAAATACCCGTCGCTGATTTTGAGCAGGCCGCTATGGCCCCTACGGAACTTTTTCCAAAAGTCGACGGTACCAGCTTCAGCACAGGGTTTGCACATATATTCAGCGGTGGCTATGCAGCCGGATATTACGGCTATAAATGGGCTGAAGTTCTGGATGCAGATGCTTTTTCGGTGTTTAAGAAGAACGGCATTTTTGATAAGGCCACAGCATCTGCATTCCGGGAAAATATCCTGTCAAAGGGCGGAACAGAAGATCCCATGGAACTATATAAGAAATTCAGGGGGCAAGAGCCGACCGTGGAGGCATTGCTTATAAGGGAAGGATTGAAGAAGTAAAAATCATTCAGCACACCCTATCCGTTGGCTAAAGCCAACCGCAATGTAATTCTTACTTCCCACAAGTCCCATGGCTGGGCCTATTTGCAAATTGCAACTACGCTTTTTTGTTATCTGTTTTCCTGAAAAAATACAGCCCGGCAAAAACCAGCAATCCGTTAATGATCAACAGTTCAAAACCGAATTTATATCCACCAAACAACTGTTCGGAATACCGGTTCAGAAAATAGCATAAAATCGGTGACACGATTGATATAAAGGGTACCAGCCGGTCATTTGTATGATGCTTCGTCAGTATACCAAACGCAAACATGCCGAGCAGGGGTCCATAAGTATAACCGGCAATCGTAAACAGGGAATTGATCACGCTCTGGTTGTTCAGGACTTTAAAAACAATTATCACCAGAAAAATCACTAGCGAAAAACCAATATGAACAAGGTTCCTGGTTTGAATACGGCTTTTATCCTCTTTGAAGCCCAGGAAATCAACACAAAATGAAGTGGTGAGGGAAGTAAGTGCGGAGTCGGCACTTGCATAAGCGGCCGCCAGAAGGCCCAATATGAAAACAAATCCCACAGCGGGAGGCAGATAGTTGAAAACCAGGAAAGGAAACAGCTGATCTGTGGAACTGCATGTAAACCCGGTTTCCAATGGTGACAGAAGTCCAATCGGACAATTCTGCACCTGTTGCGGATCCGTGAAATTTTCAACGATAATGCCTTTCGCATGGGCATAAATGTATAAAAGGGCACCCAGGGATAAAAACAGAATGTTGACCAGAATCAGCAGGGAACTCATCGAGTACATGTTCTTTTTGGCTTCCCCGATGTTCTTGCAGCTGATGTTCTTTTGCATCATATCCTGGTCCAATCCGGTCATAACGATACAAATGAACATGCCGCTCAGAAAATGTTTCACAAAATTATTCCGGGGCCTCCAGTCCCACACAAACATTTCCGAATATCGGCTTGACCGGATCCTGTCAATCAATCCGCCCAAATCGAGATTCAATTCCTTTGAAATGAGGACTATGGAAAGTACCACGCCAAGGATCAAAAAAACCGTCTGAAATGTATCGGTATAAATTATTGTCTTTATTCCTCCCTTGAAGGAATAAATAAAAATCAGAAAAATGGTAATGAAAACAGTAAGCCAGAAGGGCACTCCAAAGGCGGACAGGATATAGCTGTCGATCACCATGGCTACCAGGTAAAGCCTGAATGAGGAACCAATTACCCGCGACAGCAAAAAATAAAACGCCCCGGTCTTATAGCTATGATTCCCGAATCGCTGATGCAGGTAAACATATATGGAGGACAGGTTCAGCCTGTAATACAATGGCATCAGAACATTGGCAATAACCATGTAACCGAAAAAATATCCCAGTACCAGCTGCATGTATGAAAATGCGGTGGAGCCCACTTCACCCGGTATGGATATGTAGGTTACCCCCGAAATGGAGGTTCCTATCATTCCAAATGCCACTACATACCAGGGTGATTTCCGGTTACCAATGAAAAAAGAGGCATTATCCGCCCCCCGGCTGGTTACAATGGAGATCATGATCAGTACACCGAAGTACACAACCACGATCGTTAACAGTATCCATGGATTCATCCGATTTTCATTTTGCAGGCAATCAGGAGCAAAGACTGGCCGAATGGCGGGGAATCCCGATTCCTTTGCAAGAATAGTAAAAACAATCTATCAAAAAAAACAACAGGGAAAATAAAAGTTTATTTTTGCAGGCAGCTTTATTTTCTGCATGAAAATTACAGGGATCTTATGAATTTTAGTTATCCTTCACGGTTGTTTGAAGAAGCTGTAAACGAGTTTTCCTCTTTGCCGGGTATTGGTAAAAAAACCGCCCTTCGTCTTGTTCTGCATTTGCTCAGACAGGACAAAGCCTTGATTGAAAAATTCGGTGCCACCGTGTCACGGCTTGCAAGTGAAATCAGGTATTGCAGAATTTGCATGAATATGTGCAATGATGATATTTGTCCGATCTGCGCAGATACCCGTCGGGACCATTCAACCATATGCGTTGTGGAAACGGTCAAGGATGTAATGATCATTGAAAACACGCAGCAATACAGAGGCGTTTACCATGTTTTGGGAGGGATCATTTCCCCGATGGATGGATTGGGCCCGGCCGACCTGCATATAGCAAGCCTTGAAGAACGTGTAAAGAAGGGAAACATAAAAGAGGTCATCCTGGCACTCAGCGCAACCATGGAAGGTGATACCACCAATTATTACATTTACCGGAAGCTGAGCCCTGGCAAGTCCGTTTTTTCCACGCTGGCCCGGGGTGTATCCATAGGAGATGAGCTTGAGTATACCGATGAGATCACCCTTGGACGTTCAATCGTAAACCGTATACCTTTTGAGATGAAATAAGGTCAGTTTTTCAGATTCACTTTGGCTGCGATGGCAGCCCCTATGATCCCCGCCTCATTCAGGAATTTAGCAGGTACAACCCTGGCATTCAGCTTGAGCTGGTCGGCAAACATTTCAAGTTTCTTGCTTGCTCCGCCTCCCAGGATTATCAATTCAGGCGCTGTCAGAAATTCAACAAACCTGAGATACTCATTCAGCCTTTTGCCCCAGGTCTCCCAGTCCAGGTTTTCCTTTTTCCGGGTTGCATCCGAAGCGTAAGCTTCCGCATCCATTCCCTTAAACTCCAGGTGACCGAATTCCGTATTCGGATACAGCTTTCCCTTAATAAACAGTGATGAACCGATGCCGGTTCCAATGGTAAGTACGACAATTGCCCCTTTGAATCCGGCACCAGCACCAAACTTGACTTCCGCCAGTCCCGCCACATCAGCATCATTGGCAACCCACACGGGTAAACCGGTTTTGGCTGTGAACAACTCCCTGGCATTTGTATTGACCCAGGATTTATCTATATTGGCTGCACTCCGGACAATGCCGTTTTGTACCACTGCAGGAAAACCAACGCCGATATATCCTTTCCACTTAAAATGCTTAACAAGCTCCCGGATTGTTTTGGCAACTTTTTCAGGTGTCGAGGGATCCGGAGTGGGTATTCTGAACCTCTCCTCCAGTAATTTGCCTGTTTTTATGTCAACGGGTGCACCTTTGATCCCGGATCCGCCAAAATCAATCCCAAGAATTCTTTTTGAATACATATATTTATTGGATTTTCATTTCAGAATAAGAAAGGGTGTTTGCTTGCGAAGTGAATTTATTTACATGGCAAACCTTGTACCGCAAGATAGCAACAATATTCAAAAAAAGGAATGGTGTAATTATTTTTATTTTCTTTTGTTTTTGTTAATATCTTACTGCCTTTGTAAAACTTATTTTCTATAATTATAGATATTTTGGTATAATTTTAAATTGGAGCGGGAACTGCTCCGCCTGGTATCTTATTATTATGACAATTCAGACCAGGTAATTGAATTGACGGCAAATTTCAAAGTAATGGAAAAAAATATTATTGCACTGTTGAATAAGAACCTGCGGGTAATTATACCCGATTTTGGGGCATTTATCATCAGGCAAAAACAACCTAAAGTCATTGTTTTCAATGAATTTCTCCGTTACGATGATGGACTCCTGATTGATTACATAGTAAATAACGAAGAAATTGACAGGGAGATTGCCATTCAGCAGGTGTCTGACTTTGCCGAAGACAGCACGAAACTGCTGGAAAGCGGAAAGGACCTGATCATTGAAGGATTGGGCAGACTGCACAGGGAAAAAAGTGGCAGGATTAATTTCATAGAATCACCCGTAGATTCCGGAATACAGGAAATTAGTCATGATGAAGCGACAGAAGAGGATATGCAGGTCGAAAATATCCCGGAAAGTTCCGGAGCAATAAATCTGGCCGGTACAACTGACACCTTCGCCCCAAAGACAAAAACGGCAAAAAAAACCACAAAATCAAGGGGGACAAGGTCCGCAGCATCCGGGCCGAAAGTAGATAAGGTCATTAAAGAAAAACCCGGAATTAAGGTTAAAAAAGCACCGGTACCGAAACCGAAAGCCAAATCAAAATCAAAATCAAAATCAATATCGAAACCAAAACCAATACCAATACCAATACCGGAGCCGGTTACGGAAATTAAACCGGAACCACAGCCTGTACCTGCGCCTGAAACCCCACGGATTCCTGAACCTGTCCGGCTTCAGAGTCCCGATTCAGTTGCCGTTTCAGATCCTGCTCCGGCAGATGAAGTCCCTTCTACGAACCGGATCAATAAGGTTCTGCTTTGGGTACTTCTTTTCCTTTTTGTGAATGCCGTCATTCTGGCCTGGTTTTTATTTAACAACAGGATCCGGGGAATATTTAAAAAGAATTCGATTCCGCCTGAATTGGTTACTGATTCTCTGTATGAACGGCTGGCTGATTCGGTAAAGGCGGCAGCCATGGATACCACCATGATCTATGCCGGGATGCCAGCTGATTCATTGGCACCCGTTCTCACTTCGGCCCGTTTTTATATTGTTGCAGGTTGTTTCCGGGATGAAATAAATGCCGAAGAACTGGTAAATTCACTCATAGGTCTCGGATATAACGCTACCCAGTTTGGGAAAATCGGGAATCTGTACGCCGTATGTTTTGCCTCGTTTGACAACAAGGATGAGGCCGTTCTGGAACTGAAACGGATAAGGGAAAAAGCTCCGGATGCCTGGATGACCAGATTCTAGAAATAAAAAAACCTCGCTGACTACCGGAATATCAAAAATCCCGTCGTATCCTTTTAACAAACCACTCCACGATTTGGCCGGATTTTATCTTATACTGCTTTCCGGATTTCATATTCTTTATGGTAAACAATCCCTTCTTCATTTCATTTTCACCTGCCAGTACCGTATAGGTAATATTTCTGGAATCAGCGTATGAAAGCTGCTTTCCCAGTTTAGCCTTATCAGGATATAGTTCAGACAAAATACCCCTGGTATGCAGCTTATTCAGGATTTGCAGGCAATTCAGAGCTTCTTTTTCACCGAAATTTGCAAAGAGGATCTGGGAAGAAACTGCCGTTTCATCCGGAAAGAGATTAAGCTGCGCCATAACATCGTAAATGCGGTCAGCTCCGAATGAAATTCCGACACCCGATACGTTCTTCAGACCAAATATCCCCGTAAGATCGTCATACCGCCCTCCACCGCAAATGCTGCCGATTTCAGCATCCATGGCTTTTACTTCAATGATGGCACCCGTATAATAATTTAGTCCCCTTGCAAGTGTCAAATCAAAGTCGATTGCTCCAATCAGTTTTGATTGCCTGCAGTATCTTAATAAGGTGGTTAATTCTTCTATTCCCTTTTGACCGGTTTCTGAATCTGATAAAATCGACCTAAGTGTCCTTAAACGTTTTAAGACTGCTTTTTCCTTGATGATCAGGATCTTTTCCAGCTTTTCTACTGCACTTTCCGTTATGGCTTTGCCCAGAAGTTCGCTTTTAATGCCGTCTAAACCGATTTTATCGAATTTATCAATGGCTACGGTAATATCGGTGATATTATCCGGATAGCCAATATACTGTGCAAGACCGGCGAGAATTTTGCGGTTGTTGAGCCTGATCCTCACTTTTATTTTCAGCTTTTTAAAAACATCCGCCACAATCTGGATCAGGTCCAGTTCGTTAAACAGAGAATCACTGCCCACTACATCCGCATCGCACTGGTAAAACTCGCGGTAGCGTCCCTTTTGCGGCCTGTCAGCACGCCATACCGGCTGAATCTGGTATCGCCTGAACGGAAAATCAATTTCGTTCCGGTGTTGTACGACATATCGGGCAAAGGGAACCGTAAGGTCGTAACGGAGGCCTTTTTCACTTATGTTTGCAGCAAGGGAATTGCTGTTTAAGTTCCTGCCGGAATGATCAATACCGGCCATGAAATCTCCCGAATTGAGTATCCTGAAAAGCAATTTGTCCCCTTCTTCGCCATATTTTCCCAAAAGCGTGTCAAGGTTTTCCATCGCAGGTGTTTCAATCGGAAGATATCCGTGATCCCGGAAAACCGACCGGATGGTGTCGAAAATATAATTTCTACGGGCCATTTCAACAGGTCCGAAATCACGCGTGCCTTTGGGTATGCTGGGTTTTTGAGAAGCCATTATTCTCTTATATTTAAATCCTTACCGCAAAGTAAGCAATTTTAACCGCAAAGATCGCAATGGGAGAATGTAAATCAGAGTTTCATGCCTGTTTGCCGGCAGGCAGGTTTATCCGACCTGCAAGACCTGCAAGACCTGCAAGACTTGCAGGACCCCCGCATCCAACTTCCGGCATTCCCGATTTTTGCAGATATGCTGGAAATGTTTATATTTCGACAATTAACCTAATACGAAAATCCATATGAAAAAACAACTATTGCTGATTACTGGCCTGGTATGTCTTGCCACCATGGCATTTGGGGGTGGAATAGTGACCAATTCCAACCAGAGCGCAGCCTGGGTCAGGACCATGGTACGCGATGCCTCTACCGACGCGGATGCAGTTTACTTTAACCCGGCCGGTTTAACAATGCTGAGTGAAGGTTTTCACTTTTCCCTGAACAGCCAGACCATTTTTCAGAATAAGGATGTTACGGACAATTATCAGTTCCTGATGCCTTCTCCCAAAAAGTATAACGGAGAAGTGAAAGCCCCTGTTTTTCCAGGGTTTTATGCTGCGTGGAAAACAGGCAGACTGGCCGTATCATTTGGATTTAATCCCGTCGGCGGAGGTGGTGGCGCCGAATTTAAAACAGGTTTACCCTCCTTTGAAACTTCCATCGCTGACCTGGTACCGGTTATGCAGGTGGCGCTTGCACCCCTCGATGCAGCCCTGGGCATGGACCAGCCTCTGGGATATGGATTTGATCCGCATTTCAGAAACATAACAGGATATAATGCCGATATCTATTTTAAAGGAACCTCTGTATATTTCGGATATCAGCTCGGGCTTTCCTATAAAATAAACGAAATATTTTCGGTTTTCGGCGGTGCACGGTATGTTGTAGCCA
>Ga0209593_10001134_pt1 | contig 11534 bp, 10 predicted proteins | sample PPLLaktember2015_3_FD_187260 | JGI IMG/M metagenome (GOLD analysis project Ga0209593, IMG submission 187260) | Freshwater sediment microbial communities from Prairie Pothole Lake near Jamestown, North Dakota, USA - PPLs Lake P7 Core (6) Depth... | ecosystem: Environmental > Aquatic > Freshwater...
GTCTTCCGAATGCGATTGCACGTCTTCCGAATGCGATTGCAGGTCTTCCGAATGCGATTGCAGGTCTTCCGAATGCGATTGCACGCTTTCCGAATGCGATTGCAGATGGCAGAAAGGATGCGCCCAAAAATTTGCACAAAATAGTATACACTCCCCACTCCCCCTAATAAAAAAACGCTTTACCCTATTTTCAATCATTAAATCGGTGCAGGCATAGTCGTTTGGCTGTGAATGCTCAATTTCGAAGTAAAAAGCACGGTATGCGCTGAAAACTGCCGAACCGTCGACGATCTGCATCATTCCAATGGTGTCTTTACGCTGTACGGCGAACACTTTTTCTATTATGTCCACGATGTCCTATGAATCCATCATGTCCATTAAATAATATTTCAAAATCCGGGCTGTGGATATTGCAAATTTTTTTCTTTTATGTTAAAAAAAAATGGTGATACAAAGAATAATAAATATTTACAAAAACAAGAAAGACAATACGCGGATAATTAAAAGGAGAAGAGCATGAAAAAGTATGGAGCAGAGTTCTTCGGGACTTTCTGGTTGGTGTTGGGTGGGTGCGGCAGTGCGGTGTTAGCCGCTGCGTTTCCCAATGTAGGAATCGGTTTAATGGGCGTTTCGCTGGCTTTCGGTCTAACGGTGTTGACGATGGCTTTTGCCATAGGGCACATATCCGGTTGTCATTTGAACCCGGCGGTATCGATCGGGCTTTGGGCCGGGGGTCGTTTCCCGGCCAAGCAACTTTTACCTTATATTATCGCGCAGGTTTTGGGCGCGATAGTAGCAGGCGGTGTTCTCTATATTATTGCCAGCGGTAAGGCCGGGTTTGATGTAGCTGCCGGTTTTGCTTCAAACGGTTACGGGACTCATTCTCCTGGCGGGTACTCCTTGTTGGCAGCCCTGGTTACCGAAATTGTAATGACCATGATGTTTTTGATCATTATTCTCGGTGCGACCGATAAACGCGCGCCTCAAGGTTTAGCACCCATAGCAATCGGCCTGGGCCTTACGTTGATTCACTTGATCAGTATTCCAGTGACCAACACCTCCGTAAATCCCGCGCGCAGCACAGGTGTTGCAGTATTTGTCGGAGGTTGGGCTGTTGCGCAATTGTGGCTTTTTTGGATTGCACCGATCGTTGGCGGTATCCTCGGCGCTGCCGTCTATCGATTCATCGGGAAAACCGATGATTAATCTTTAAAATTTGTCGCGTCTTCCAATCAATACCAAAACCTGTTTGTCTTCGACTACCAGGAAACCCTTTCGAGCCCACTTTTTGTAAAAGCCATCACTGAGTCTCGGTGGGACCGAAAACTTTTGTTAATTAACGGGGTCAGGCAATCCGCCGGGCATCGCAAGGTATCAGGGCACTGCAATAAAACCCCGCGTAGTGGGACCTGGACCTTCCCAAAGCTTTTGATTTGAACTTTTATAAAAGCTTTGGGAAGTGTCGAAACTGTCCATCCGTGACGGTTTACAAAAAGGCCCTGTCAAAACCGGCGGTGATTCAGGGAATAAAGGTGGAATCCGAATCCGCCCGATTACATTGTTTAATTGATAATTGATAATTATTAATTACTAATTGTTAATTGGAAATATTAAGTTGAATAAAAAATGGCACATACCGTATTAATCGATTTTATAATCATCCTGGCCAGCGCAGTCTTTATAGTACTGGTCAGCAATAAGATCAAACTTCCCGCAGTGATCGGCTTCCTATTGACCGGCATCCTGATAGGCCCGGGCGGTTTGCGTTGGGTCAGCGACAGCGAGATGGTCAAAATGATGGCCGAAATCGGTGTAGTGATGCTGCTCTTTGTTCTCGGCCTGGAGTTCTCCCTGGACCGTTTAAAATCCATCCGCCGGAGTTTCTGGTTTGGCGGAAGCTTTCAAGTCGTGTTGACGACCCTGTTCGTATCCGGCTTTTTTTATATTCTTGGTTTTGCTCTAACTCTAGGAATTTTCTACGGTTTCATTATTGCCCTGAGCAGCACGGCGGTGGTTTTAAGGGAGTTAAGCGAGCGCAGGGAAATCGATACCATTACCGGGAGGACATCTATAGGGATTCTCCTTTTCCAGGATTTCGCCATAGTCCCAATGGCTGCACTAATTCCTATTTTAGCCGGAACGGTCCAGACGTCGTGGTCCCATATGGGATTGAAAGCACTGGCCATCGGCCTGGCTGCCTATATCGGTTTAATAGGGACGCGAAAGCTATTCCCGGTTCTTTTTCACCTGGCGGCACGGACACGGGGAAGAGAAATCTTCGTGTTAACCTCGCTGTTGGTGTGTTTAGGAATGGCGGTTTTGACTTCCGTCCTGGGTTTGTCTCCTGCGTTAGGGGCTTTTATCGCCGGGATTATTATCTCGGAATCCTATTACAGCCATCAAGTTGCAGCAGACATCTTGCCGTTCCGGGATCTATTCAACAGTATTTTCTTTATTTCCATCGGGATGTCGCTGAATGTTCCCCTCGTTTGGTCGCTCAAATCCAATATTTTCGCCATGAGTATAGGGATCATTGCAGTAAAAGCCCTGGTACTCCTGGTTATTTTGAAACTGCTGCGTTATACGGCGCAAACGTCGATCAAAGTGGCGTTCAGCCTGGCGCAAGTGGGAGAGTTTTCGTTTGTTTTGGCCAATATGGGAAGCAGTTACGGTATATTGTCGAAAGAAGGTTTTCAAATATTTATCGGGGCGTCGATCATAACTATTTTCTTAACGCCCTTTCTTATCGGTTTAACCCGGAAAGAATGGCTTCGGAAAGGAAAAAGAAAAATAGTGAAGGAAACCTCCAAAGAAGAGCAGTCCGAATTAAAAAATCACGTCATTATCGCGGGCTATGGGTTAAACGGGAGTAACCTGGCCCGGGTTTTGCGCGGCACAGCCATTCCTTATGTAATCATGGAATTAGATCCCGACAATATAAAAAAAGCGAAAAAAGCGAAGCAATCGGTTATTTTCGGCGATGTGTCCAGTTATTCCATGCTGGTATCCGCGGGAATCCATCACGCTAAAATCATCGTTTTTACTATTTGCGACCCGTCGGCGGTACGGCGGGGAATTCGAATATCCCGCCAGTTAAACCCGGGTGTTTTTATCATCGTGAGGACCCGTTTCGTTGCAGAGATCGATGAATTATACCGGTTGGGTGCCAATCATGTGATCCCGGAAGAGTTCGAAACCACCATCGAACTTTTTACGAAAACCCTGGAAGAGTTTCATATCCCGGCCAATGTGGTCCAGGTTCAGCGGGAGTTGATTCGAAGCGAGGGTTACAGTATTTTACGGGGAAAGGCCAAGGATGCGTCATGGTCGGATAAAGTCATGAATATAATGGCAGCGGGTACGGTACAAGCGTTTTTATTGGATTCCGATTCGTTTGCTGTTCAAAAAACGTTAAGCGAACTTAATCTTCGACAGCATACCGGTGCGACGGTGATTTCCATTGTTCGCGGAGGGAAAGCAGCCGTTAGCCCGGGACCGGATTTTGTTTTAGCGGGAGGGGATATCCTGGTATTGGTGGCCAGCCATATGGACATGGACCGTGCGTTTTGTTTTCTCAGATCGACAGGATGTAAAGAGGAAGGTAAGAAGGTAAGAGGTTAAGAAGATATTGAAAATTTTTTACCGGAGTATTCCATTATAAAACCCTACATCAGGGCATTTTCTTTAAAAGGGTTAATGATCCTTAACTTATCTCCAATAAGTCGATTATGCTGCATATCCTCCGAATATAAAATACTGCACTTGTTTTCAATTGCAGAGGCGACAATTAGGCTATCCCAGAACGATACTTGCTATTTTTCTTTTATTTTCCAACTGTCCTTTATTGTATTTAGAGTAATGATCGAAATCATGGAGATCTCGATAATTTCTCCAATCATATCCTGGATACTTATATCCGACACCCCATTCCTCAGCATTACACAATAGAATTCATTGATAACCTGGGTGCTAATGATAAAATTATGTTTAACCTCCCTAACTAAGGATGAACAAATCGCTCTTTTTTCCTCATGTCGTTTATCTCTCAATTTCAGGTAAATTAAGATATTAGTATCAAAAAAGACTTTTTCTTTCATAGATTTCATCTCTAGATGGAATTATAATCTCATCCACTTCAATATAATGGGATATAAATTCTTCTATTTGCCGATCGCTAACCTCTTTTTTTCTCGATTTTCCACGAGGAGTAGAATATTTCTCCACTAAAAAATCATAGAAATCGGTCAATAGGTTAACTGCATCTACAGGAAGAACCGAAAGGTCAATTCTCTTAGCGATACTTGCCATATTTTACCTCCGAGGAATATTTTACAGTGATTCACTTATTTTTTCAACACTATTTCAAAATTCGAAAATTCACCTCTTAAGAAATAGCGATCCCCAAGAAAATTTGGGAACCTGGAAAATTTTTACCTGAGTCTTGACACGATCTTAAAAATATGGTAAACTATTTTCATCTATTCTATTTTTACAAAAGAAAAAATGAAAAATAAAAGGCAGATTCACTTGTTAGCCTTGCAAAAAAATAAAAACCTTCCCCCCTCCACTTTTTTCCAGGTAAACTCCTGGATTTTACAGACCTGGTGGGCGGTCCCCCCCGCCCTATAGGTCTACCCATCCCCCATTTTTTTCCCACAAAAGGAATTTTACTACCCTTTTTAATTTAAACTGCTTATAAACCCGGATAGAAACCCCATAAGGGGATTACTATACCATTTTTCCATACCTAAAATCGGAGGTAATTATGATCGACAATATACACGATATTAACCGGATCGAGGATGTTTTCCCCGATCGAAAAAAATACACCGAAGACAGCCGCTCGTTTAATTTAATCCCGGTCTGCCGGCAAATGAGAACCGACTTCGAAACACCGGTATCGATTTTCTTAAAAGTAAAAGGCCAAATCCTACTGGAATCCGTGGAACTGGGAGAAAACGTCGGACGCTTTTCCATTATAGGAATCGGGAAACGCATATCCCTCACGCTGCGCGGTCCCCATCTCAAAATCGATGAATACAAAGATAACCGCATCATCGCCTCGGAAGAACACGAGCTAAAAAACCCACTGGAAAAAGTACGAGAATATTTCAAATACTTCACGGTTCCCAATTACGAAACCCTCCCCCCGTTTTTCGGCGGAGCCATCGGGTACCTGGGGTACGAAACCATCGGGTATTTCGAAGATATCCCCATTCACCCCCCCAAAGAGAACTCCCTTCCCGACGGTTTAATGGTCATCCCCGAAGTGGTACTGGTTTACGATTCGGTAAAACGCTCCGTATCGATTATCGCCCTCACCATTCCCAATAAAAACGGCAGCGCAGACCAATGCTACGATGACGCATTAACCCGCATCGAACAGGTTTCGCACCAACTCTCGGAACCCATCCATTTCCCGGAACCGGCTTATTCCAAGGCAATACCCACAGGAGAAACCGAATACGAGGTTTCTCACCGCATGGAAAAAACCGATTTTCTCCAATCCATTGTTAAATGCAAAGAGTATATCCGTAACGGAGATATCATCCAGGCGGTATTTTCCCAGGAATTCGAAATGCAAACGGCTTCATCTCCTTTCGAGATTTACCGCACGCTCCGCGTACTCAATCCCTCTCCCTACCTCTTCTTTTTAGACCTGGACGGGTTCTTTCTCATCGGATCATCACCGGAAGTCATGGTGCGGGTCCAGGATGGAGAAATCCTGTTGAAACCGATTGCAGGTACACGAAAACGGGGGAAAAACATCGCAGAAGACAGTTTAATCTCCCGCGAGCTGCTCTCGGACCCGAAAGAGCGCGCCGAGCACTTAATGTTGGTGGACCTGGGAAGAAACGACGTTGGCCGCGTTTCAACTCCGGGCAGCGTCCGCGTCACGGACTACATGAAAATCGAAAAATACTCGCACGTCATGCATATGGTTTCCACGATCAAAGGCGAACTGGATAAACAATACGATGTATTCGACGTCATCGGCGCTTGCTTCCCTGCAGGAACCCTCACGGGCGCACCCAAAATCCGGGCAATGGAAATCATCGCGGAACTGGAAACCGAACGGCGCGGACCCTACGGCGGTATGATCTTTAACCTGGGTTTCAACGGCAACCTCGACTCCTGCATCACGATCCGCACCATCGTCTTGCAAGGCACAACCGCTGCCATACAGGCAGGCGCAGGGATCGTCGCGGATTCCATCCCGGAAAAGGAATACGAGGAAACACTCCAAAAAGCCGGAGCCCTCATCGATACCATCGCAGTATTGAATTCCTACACCAAATAAGGAAGGTGAACCATGATACTATTAATCGATAACTATGACTCTTTTACTTACAATATTTATCAATATTTAAAAGAAATCAACCCCAAAGAAGAAATAATGGTAAAACGCAACGATAAAATTCAAATCGAAGAGATCGATCAACTCAAACCATCCCACATCATTATTTCCCCGGGCCCCGGTAGGCCCGAAGACGCAGGCATAACCATCGATGTCATCAAACATTTCGCGGGTTTGATCCCCATTTTAGGAATTTGCCTCGGGCACCAGGCCGTAGGCGCAGCTTACGGCGGCAACATCGTCCCGGCCCCCGCGCTCTACCACGGCAAAGCATCCACCATCAACCATGACGGTAAAGGATGTTTCACCGGCATCATCAATCCCTTCTCCGCTATCCGCTACCACTCCCTGGTGATCGAAAAAATCTCCCTCCCCAAGGAACTGGAAATCAGCGCTGTCAGCAGCGACGGCGAAATCATGGCAGTCCGCCATAAATTGTACAGCGTGGAAGGCGTTCAATTTCACCCCGAATCCATTGGGACCCAATTCGGGAAAGAATTACTCCAGAACTTCATCACCCGGAAACGCGAGAAACCCACAGTCCAAACATCCATCAAAAAGATTTTCGCCGGCCACTCCCTATCGGAAGAAGAAGCACAATCCGTTATGGAAGACATCACCTCCGGGAACGCTACACCCGCCCAAATAGCGGGTTTCTTAACCGCTTTGAGTATGCGCGGCGAAACCGTTGCGGAGTTAACCGGGTTTGCAAGAGTTATGCGACAAAAAGCAACAGCCATCAAAAAACCCGAAGGCCGCCCGCTAGTAGACACATGCGGAACCGGCGGAGATACCAGCGGTACATTTAATATCTCAACACTGGCCGCTTTAGTCGCAGCAGGCTCCGGCGTTACCATCGCTAAACACGGGAACCGCTCCGTTACTTCCCGGTGCGGAAGCGCCGACGTACTGGAAGCACTCGGCGTCAATGTCACCGCTTACCCGGAAATCATCTCCGACGCCCTCGACCGCATCGGCATCTCCTTCCTCTTCGCCCCCCGCCTCCACCTCTCCATGAAACACGCCGTACCGGTTCGCGCCGAACTGGGCATCCGCACGGTTTTCAATATCCTGGGCCCCCTATCCAACCCCGCTAACGCCGATTTTCACTTGATGGGAGTCTTCAGTAACCACATCCGCGAAAAAATCGCCCAGGTCCTCGTCAACCTCGGAGTTCAACGCGCCATGGTAGTCCACGGCACCGACGGACTCGACGAAATTACCCTCACAGGCAAAACCTTCATCTCCGAAATCAAAAACGGCTGGATCAAAAACTACTCCCTCGACCCCCACGACTGCGGCTTGAACTACTGCTCACCCGAAGAACTCAAAGGCGGAGACCTGAAAACCAACGCAGAAATCGCCCTCGCTGTCCTCAACAGCGAAAAAGGCCCCAAACGTGATGTGGTTTTGTTAAACGCAGCAGCAGCCATCTACCTCTCCGGGACCACCGATGATTTCAATTCCGCCATAGACCTGGCCCGCCAATCCATCGATAACGGGCACGCCCTCGCCAAACTCAGGGACCTCGCTCGCATTAGCTGCGGCGCCCCCCTCATATCCAACGGGTGATACATGTCGGCGGTATCACTGTCAATATTTAATTTGTCTTCGACAACCAGGGGGCTCTTTTCGAGAAAAGCCGCCCCCTGGACCCCCACAAAAGCTTTTGGTTATTACACGAGTTTACTCCAATTTGCTGCTTTATTTGCCTGTCCCCTTTTTTTCTTTTTTTCAACCATCTCACATATCGTATGGTTAAGGAGTTAACATGGAATCTATTCTTTTAAATATCGTTCAAAAAAATAAGGAAACACAACAACACCTCTTCGATAATTTCTCACCCGCAACTTTTGTACTTTCGCACAGGCCCCCTCCCATTCCCATCACTCCCCTACGCTCCCGGGATTTCTTCGTGATCGCCGAAACCAAAAAAGCCTCCCCCTCCAAAGGAATTATCCGCGAAAACTACAACCCCGCCGCTGTCGCTTTAGAATACCAACAAGCCGGCGCCTCCGCCATCTCCGTTATCACCGAAGAACACTTCTTCCTCGGCCATAAAACCCACCTCCAACAAGTTAAAAATACGGTGAAACTCCCCATACTTCGCAAAGATTTTATTTTCCACCCCTACCATGTCTACGAATCCTATAACCTCGGCGCAGACTTCATCCTCTTAATCGCCGCTATCCTGCAAAAAGACCAATTGGAAAACCTCCACCAAACAGCCCGATCCCTGGGCATGGAAACACTCATCGAAGTTCACAACGAAACCGAACTCGACTCCGTACTTCCCTTAAAACCCACACTAATCGGGATCAATAACCGCGATTTAAAAACGTTCAACGTCGATATCCAAACCTCTTTCCAACTCAAACGCATTATTCCACCTGGAATACACGTCATCAGCGAATCCGGCATCCACACTCGCCAACATCTTGAAGAACTTCAAAACGCAGGTTTCGCCGGCGCACTCATCGGCGAATCCCTCCTCCGCCACCCCCACCCCGGTGCTGCACTGTTTGAATTACTTAATAAGACGCAGGGGGCTTTTTTCGTGAAAACCGCCCCCTGCACCCCTGGAAAAGCTTATGTTAATTTTTAAGCCAAAAGTTTTCGGAGGTCAGGGAATCTCATCTTCCTTGAGGACTTTTCTTGTTCCCCTAACAAAAGTTTTTGGCCCCACCTTTTTACAAAAAGGTGGGCTGCCGGAGACAAAAGATAACAAACGATAAGGAGCACTAATATGAAAGTTAAAATTTGTGGAATTACCAATCGACGGGATTACATCGACGCGGTGAACCTCGGCGCAAATTACGTCGGGTTCATTTTTTTCCGCGGTTCCCCACGATATGTATCGCCGGACGACATCATCAAGATTTGCAGTGTATCCCTTTCAAAAGAACATCGAAAAGTCGGTGTTTTCGTCGATGAAGATATCAACGCGATTCGAGATGTCTACCGGGAAGCCAGGTTAGACATTGTCCAGCTTCACGGCGGCGAAAGCCCTCAATATGTCAATAAACTAGGTCTGCCTTGCTGGAAAGCAATACGCGCTGCGGATAAAAAATCCCTTCAAGCAATAATCGACTACCCTTGCGAGACCTTTCTACTGGATAGTTATACAAAAAATATGTACGGCGGAACCGGGATAAACATTTCCCTGGAACTGGTGGAAGAAGCTTTAAAAATCGCCATGCCTTTAGGAAAGCAAATTATCGCAGCCGGCGGGATTTCCCCCGACAATATCCATACCTTCATGGAAATGAACCCTCCCCCTTTTGCTGTGGATGTGAACAGCTCATTGGAGGTTTCGCCGGGCAGGAAAGATCGAAAAAGAATCGAAGAACTTTTTAATAAAATTAAGGAAAACAACCATGAATTCACAACCTGATGCTTCAAAAAATTATTTGAACAATCGTCATTTCGGTGCATACGGAGGTCGCTTTGTACCGGAAATGTTAGTCACGGCTTTGGAAGAGTTGGAGGAATTCTATATGTCCATCAAAGATTCGGATACTTTCCAGGCAGAGTTAAACGGTTTGATGAAGAATTATTCCGGTCGCCCCACGCCTCTATATTTTGCCGAAAATCTAACCCGGCGATGTGGGGGATGCAAGATATACTTAAAAAACGAAGGGCTGAACCACACAGGCGCGCATAAAATCAACAATGTTTTAGGACAAGCCCTGTTGGCGATGAAAATGGGCAAAAAAACCATAATAGCGGAAACCGGTGCAGGTCAACACGGCCTGGCCACTGCGTCCGCTGCGGCTAAAATGGGTCTCGGGTGTAAAATCTTTATGGGTGAAGTGGATATAGCTCGCCAGTACCCCAACGTGTACGCGATGAAACTCATGGGCGCGGAAGTCATCCCGGTATCTTACGGGACGCGGACGTTAAAAGATGCGGTCACCGCTGCACTCAAATACTGGATCGAGCATCTCGAAGATACTCATTACCTCATTGGTTCCGCCCTGGGGCCTTACCCTTACCCATTGATCGTCAGGGATTTTCAATCCGTCATCGGGAAAGAAGTGCGCAAGCAGATCCTGGAAATGGAAGGAAGAGAACCCGATATACTGGTGGCTTGTGTCGGTGGCGGATCTAATTCCATCGGTCTCTTCTATCCTTTTTTGGAACAAGAGCACATCGAGTTTTATGGAGTCGAAGCCGGTGGAAGGGGACCTGAACCCGGGGATAATGCGGAGCGTTTCGGTCAAAACGCAGGTATCGGTATTGTTCAAGGGTATAAATCCTACTTTCTCCAGGATGAACACGGCCAGGTATTACCCACGCATTCCATCAGTGCCGGTTTGGATTATGCCGGTATCGGACCTGAATTAGCCCATCTTCATGATACCGGTAAGATACATTTTGTCGGTATAACGGACCGGGAAGCCCTGGATGCGTTTCGTTTAATGTGTTCCCATGAAGGAATTATCCCTGCTTTGGAATCTTCCCACGCCGCGGCTTATGCGCTGAAAATAGCCGGGAACTATCCGCCGGATAAAATCATGGTGGTCAATCTTTCCGGTCGAGGAGACAAAGATATATTTATCACAGCCAAAGCATTGGACCGTGAGAACTGGATCAATTTTCTATCAGAGGAGGTAAAAAATGGATAATCGAATCGAAATGGCGTTGGTGGATCATGATTCGCTCAAAATAATGACCCATGTGGTTGCCGGGTATCCCAATATGGAAACCACGGAAAAACTCATCCGGGTAATGGCGGACAGCGGGGCCGACTTTGTTGAAGTTCAAATTCCTTTTTCCGATCCCCTGGCCGATGGTCCTGTAATAGCGGAAGCCAATCAAAAAGCATTGAAAGCAGGTACGACCCCGGTGCAGTGTCTTCGAAGTATAGAGCGGTTAGCCCGAAAAATTCAAATCCCCATCCTGGTGATGACTTACGCCAATATTCCTTTTAAAATGGGGATAGAAAAATTTATTCGAGTGAGCCGTGAAAGTGGTGTTAGTGGATTTATCTTTCCTGATATGCCGTTGGATATATGTCCCCAGTGCCTTGAATTCACGGAGCAATATGGGGGATACTGTATTCCAGTGGTTTCTCCCGGGATGAAACCCGAAAGATTGCAGCAGGTGATTCCCTTTGCGAGGGGATTCATTTATACCACGCTGCGGGTAGGGATTACCGGGGCGCGGCAGAGTA
>Ga0209593_10001136_pt1 | contig 11523 bp, 12 predicted proteins | sample PPLLaktember2015_3_FD_187260 | JGI IMG/M metagenome (GOLD analysis project Ga0209593, IMG submission 187260) | Freshwater sediment microbial communities from Prairie Pothole Lake near Jamestown, North Dakota, USA - PPLs Lake P7 Core (6) Depth... | ecosystem: Environmental > Aquatic > Freshwater...
AAGCCGCCAACATTGTTGATCTGGATTCCAACCCGACCAAGCTTCTGGATCTGGTGGAAATCGGCAAACAGATTCTCATCACCCGCGGCGCGCTGACAACTTTCAGTGTCGCCAACGATGTGGCCAAATATTTTGCCATCATTCCGGCCATCTTTATTGTTGGCTATCCACAGCTCAGGATACTCGACATCATGCATCTTTCCAGTCCCGAGAGCGCCGTTCTTTCAGCGGTGATTTTTAACGCCATCATCATCCCCGCGCTGATTCCTCTGGCGCTGCGCGGTGTGCGTTATCATCCGACAAGCGCATCTGCTCTGTTGAGGCGAAATCTCGGAATTTACGGCATAGGGGGGTTAATACTGCCTTTTGCCGGCATAAAAATAATTGATCTTCTAATATCGACGCTACACTTATTATAAAGGAGATGCGGTATGTTGCAACTGAAACGGTCCATCTTAGTTTTTGCGGGATTATCAATCATTTGCGGGTTGATTTATCCACTCGCTATGACAGCAGTATCACAAACCGTATTTCCCCGGCAATCCAATGCCAGTATCATTAACCGAGGCGACGTTGTCATTGGATCAAAGCTTATAGGACAATCATTCAGCCGCCCTGAGTATTTTCATGGACGGCCATCGGCCGTTGATCCCCCCTATGATGCAAATAATTCGTCGGCAAGTAATCTGGCGCCATCCAGCGCAAAACTATTAAAGCAGGTCCAAGGGCGCATTGAACTCGTTCGCAGGGAAAATGGTTTGCCTTCAAATCTGCCAATTCCCGCCGATTTGGTGCTGGCTTCCGCAAGCGGGCTTGATCCGCATATCAGTATTGGAGCCGCACGGCTCCAGGCATCACGAATCGCCGGGGAAAGAAAGATTTCCCAATCCGTCGTCGAGAAAATTATTCATCAATACACGGAAGGCCCTCTTCTGGGAATTTGGGGAATGGAACGGGTCAACGTTTTACAATTGAATATTGCTCTTGAGAGTATCGCGGTTCAGCGGTAAACTAGTGTAAAGGTAACCTCATGGATGAAAAAGATTTAAGACCCGATCCCGATGCCCTTTTGAAAGAAATCGAAAAGGACGATGTCAAAAAGGGAAGGTTGAAAATATTTCTGGGCTACGCGCCGGGAGTCGGCAAAACATTTGCCATGCTCAATGATGCCCACATATTGAAAAAACGCGGTGTGGATGTCGTCGCGGGTATTGTTGAAACACACAAGCGCGCCGAAACCGACGCACTGCTGGACGGCCTGGAAGTCATACCCCGAAAGTCCATTGAATATAAAAGCCTTCTGGTCAATGAAATGGATCTGGATGCGATTCTGACAAGGCATCCTGCGGTTGTTCTGGTTGATGAACTTGCCCATACCAATATCGAGGGCAGCCACCATCCCAAGCGGTATCAAGATATTGAAGAGTTACTGGAACATGGAATTGATGTGCACACAACCGTCAATATCCAGCACTTTGAAAGCATGAATGACGCTGTGGCCAAAATCACCGGTGTACGCATGCAGGAAACATTGCCGGACACTTTTTTTGATCGCACCGACGAGGTTCAGGTTGTCGATATTCCCTGGGAGGAATTAATTCAGAGATTAAAGGAAGGGAAGGTCTATTTTCCTGAACAGGCCAAGCGGGCCATTGATAATTTTTTTCAGCGGGGTAATTTGTTTGCGCTTCGCGAACTCATGCTAACGCTTGTTGCCCGGAAAATGGATAGCGAGCTCATTAATTATATGAGGGCCAAGGCGATTGCCGGTCCCTGGCCTGCCAAAGAGAAACTGGTTGTCTGCATAGCGGACAGCCCCTATGCCAAACAGCTCATCCGCAAGGCATATGCCATTGCCAAGGATGTTCATGCCGAATGGTATGCCCTTTATGTTTTACCCACCGGGCTGACCGAGCCATCCGGCCGGGCAAAAGTATATTTAACGGACGCCCTCAATCTTGCCGAAGAACTGGGCGCAAAGATCATGACGCTTTCCGGCAATGAGGTTGCAGAGGAAATTATTCGTTTTGCGCGGGAGAATAACATTACCCGCATTGTCATCGGCAAACCGCTACGCCCGAACATTATTGAATTTTTTAAAAGATCACCCGTTTCCCGTCTTCTTCGCGCCGCAGGTGATTTCGAGCTCCATCTCATTACGCCGACCATCGAGGGAAAAAGAGAGGATATCCTTCCTCCCCCGAGACAAACAGCATTTAACGTGTCACCTTATTTAACAGCACTGGGCATGATTACGATGATCACCCTGATTAACCTGGTTCTCCAAAGAATCGTTGATCCGTCTTCGCTGGTTTATATCTATTTGATCGGCACAAGCGTTAGTGCCTTATTGTTCGGCATGTGGCCATCCATATTTACTTCAATCGTAAGCCTTTTAATTTATGATTTTCTCTTCACCGCACCCAAATACAGCTTCACCATGAAAGATCCCAAAGAAATAATCAATGTACTGGTTTTCCTTTTTACCGCGATTATTATCGGGCAATTGGTAAAGATCGTAAAAAAGCAGAATATCTCGTTGCAACTCAGGCTGGAAAGGGTCGCTCTGATCGAAGAGATGAGCAAAGAATTCCTGACCCTTCCTCCACTGGAGCAACTGGTGGAAGGGTTGGCTGTTTTTTCACAGGAAACCATGAATACCCTGTCCTTCTTGCGAACAACCATTATCAATGACATCAGTAATATTTCTATCAAGTATATCCAGAAGGTCATTAATGTTCCGTGCTTCGTTCTATTCAAAGAGAAAAAGGGAGATTTACAGCTGTGGTCGAAGAGCAGCCCGGATTTGGAAATTAGTCAAAATGATCTGGCCGTGGCTAAGTGGACATTTGCTCACGGGAAAATTGCCGGCGCAGGAACGGAAACGCTGCCGAGTATCACCTACTGCTTTCTGCCTATCAAATCCCAGGATGAGGAGATATTAGGGGTAGTGGGTATTCAATACAATTTTAAAAATCTCCTCCCCGAGCAGCGCCGCATTCTGGGCACCATATCGAATCTGACGTCACTGGTGGCGGCCCGCTGGGTTAAAATCTAATTTGATATACTGGTCATTCTGTTACCGACTGGAAAAGCACGTACGGAACACATTAATATAACAAGAGAATAATCGACAAAAATACCTAATCATTACTCTTTTTCCTTGACAGAGTCTCCTTATTCTTATAATGCCCTTTGAGCAACTTTGCGCGCATTTGATGGAATTTGGCACTTAAGGGAAGCGTCTCCTGTACAAATCCCCGCTATTCAATCAAATTAATCCATCCGGCAGGTCGCCTTGTGTAATTCAATTATGCAGGGGAATTGTGTTAAATCAATGCAGAAAACAAAGAAATACCAAATCAATCCCCAAGACGAAAATGGATCCCGGAAAAAAAGGCAGGGACAGGTCATTGTAATTGAAGACCGCTGCAAGGGCTGCGGCTTTTGCATTGCCAACTGTCCCCGTCAGGTTTTGCGGGTTTCTTCCGTCTTTAACAAAAAGGGCTATCACCCCCCGGAAGTCAATGACGCCTCAAGATGCGTGAATTGTCATTTCTGTGAAATTCTCTGCCCCGAGTTTGCCATTTATACGATTGAATATGATGACTTCAATGAATGAAGTCTGAAGGAGACTGGTTTTGGTTGCAAAAGAGGTACTGACGGGAACACACTTTATGAACGGCGATGAGGCTTGCTGCGAGGGAGCTCTGGCGGCTGGATGCCGTTTTTTTGCTGGATACCCGATTACACCGGCAACGGAAATTGCCGAATCCATGTCGCGGCGTCTGCCTCAACTGGGAGGAATTTTCATTCAGATGGAAGATGAAATCGCTTCCATGGCGGCCATCCTCGGCGCCAGCTGGGGTGGCGTTAAGTCCATGACCAGCACTTCGGGACCGGGCTTCTCCCTCATGATGGAAAACATCGGGCTGGGAATCTGCACGGAAACGCCCTGCGTGGTCTGCAATGTCCAGCGGGCAGGTCCGAGCACCGGGCTGCCCACTTCAGTAGGCCAGGGAGATGTGATGCAGGCGCGCTGGGGATCACACGGTCATTATGAAATTATCGCCCTTTGTCCGTCAAGCCCTCAGCAAATGTTCGACATGACCATTCGCGCATTTAACTTCAGTGAATATTATCGTCTTCCCGTAATGATCCTTGCTGATGAAGTCATCGGGCACATGAATGAACGGGTGATTATTCCCCGCGAAGATGAAATTGAAATCGTCAACCGGCGAAAGCCGTCCGTTTCGCGAGAAGACTATCTTCCCTATAAAGCGGATGCCGACGGAATCGCGCCAATGGCCAACTGTGGAGACGGTTACCGGATTCATGTGACGGGCCTTACCCATGATGACCGGGGCTATCCGGCAATGAACGCCGAAGCCCAGGAGCAAATGGTCTCCCGCCTGGTCGATAAAATCCGCAACAATCGCGAAAAAATCATCAGCACAAATAATCTTTTTCTGGATGACGCCGAGGTTGTCGTGGTTTCTTACGGTATCAGCGCCCGCTCGTCCATGCAGGCTGTCCGTAATGCCCGAAACGAGGGTATCAAAGCGGGATTGATCACACTGGAAACCATCTGGCCGTTCCCCGAAGAACTCATCCGCAATGTCGCCCGCCAGGCAAAAGCCATGATTATGGCGGAAATCAACGGTGGTCAAATGGTCCTGGAACTTGAACGCTGCGCCTGCGGTGCCTGTCCGGTGAGTCTGGTCTCCAATTACGGCGGTGCAATTATCCACCCCAATTTAATTCTCAATGCCATCTCGAAGGCGGCAAAAGGTAAAACATGACAACATCAAAAGCCGTTAAGAATGTTCCACCTCATCCGATGGATTCTCTTCTGAGGACAGAAAGAATCCCGCATATCTGGTGCCCAGGCTGTGGCATCGGTACCGTTTTCAGCGCCGTGATATCAGCAATTAAAAACACCGGATGGGATCCCAATTCCATTGCCGTGGTATCCGGTATCGGCTGCACCGGCCGCATGGCGGGTTATATCCGGCTGGATTCTTTTCACACCACGCATGGACGGGCAATTCCTTTTGCCACCGGCCTGAAGCTGGCCCGTCCCCAGACGAAAATTGTTGTTGTTTCCGGAGACGGCGATCTCTTCGCCATCGGCGGCAATCATTTTATCCATGCGGCCCGCCGGAACATGGACATGACCGTGATCTGCGTTAATAATCTTAATTACGGCATGACAGGTGGCCAGCAGGCCCCCAGCACGCCACTGGGCGCCAAAACGACGACCTCCGTCAACGGCGCACCGGAAGAGCCTTTCAATTTCAGTTATCTGGCATCCGCCTGCGGCGCCACGTATGTGGCAAGATGGACAGCCATGCAGGTAAGATCGCTTCGCAGTTCCATCAGCGAAGCATTGGAAAAACGGGGCTTCAGCTTTGTTGAAGTCATCACACCCTGCCCGTCCTCATTCGGGCGGCGCAACCGCATGGGCAGCGCGCTGGAAATGCTCAAATTCTACCAGGGCCGTTCGGTCATCCGGGGCGATATTGATCCCAAAGACGCGTCAATGGATATTGACAAGGAAATTGTTGTGGGAAAATTTGTTGACATTGAGCGCCCGACTTTCCTGGACCATTATGAAAAATTCAATCGCCAGCAGATGCCTCAGTGGCGCTCTCTGCATGGTGATTCTCAGAAAGCGCGGTGATGGTCATGACAGACAAACGGGAAAGACACGTTTTAATCACCGGTTTCGGAGGCCAGGGGATTGTCATGGCAGGCGACATCCTGGGAAAAGCGGCAACGCTTTATGATCACAAGCATGCCACAATGACGCAGAACTACGGTCCGGAATCACGAGGCGGCGCCTGCTCCAGCCAGGTGATCATCAGCGGCGAGGAAATTCTTTTCCCCTGCGTGGAAGAACCGGAAATCCTGATCTGCATGAGCCAGGAAGCCTATATGAAAAATGTCAAATCCCTGCGTCCAGAAGGCACATTGATCTGGGATACAGACCTGGTTCACACCCGCAAAGCCGACATGCACCATAAAACATTTCATATCCCGGCCACGCGCTTCGCGGAGCAACTCGGAACCAAGATGATGGCAAACATTGTCATGCTGGGATTCCTTTCGGCGGTGGAGCATCTCGTTCATGCCGAAGCGCTTAAAAAAGCGGTGCTCGATTCCGTCCCCGCGGCAACAAAAGATAACAACCTACATGCCTTCAATACGGGAAGGGAGTACGGCACTTCAATTATCAAGGGATTGGTAAAGCCTGAACCGGGAAAACATCAGGATTAGAAAAAAGGTTCAAGAAACGAAGGCAAAGGGCTTCGACAAGCTCAGCGACCGAAAGGGCAAGGTTGAAAGAAAAGCCCGGCGGGTTAACCCGTCCGGGCTTTATCATTTTAGGCCTTGAACCTTTTGCCTTGAACCTAGAACCTATTTTCAGTTGTAACCTTCCTCATACGCCAGCATATCCAGGTGCAGCGTGGCGATATCTTCAATATCAAGATTCACATCCTCGGAGGACTTGGGAAGTTCAATAATCTTGATATAGCGACGGCACTTGTTGCAGACATCAACCCGGTGGCTTTCTTCGCCTTCCACCGCAAAATAAGCCAGCGAATGCTGTTCTTCGTTCCCGCAGAAGGGGCATTTAATCCGGCGGAAGTGCCATTTATAACCGCACTGATGACAGAAGAGATAGCGTCTGCCGTCTTCACTTTCACGAATTTCTCCGATCTTAGGCTCCTTGCCGCAAATCGGGCAGTAGCCCTCCGTCCAGCCGTGTTTCTCGACCGCCGCCCCGTATTTTTCCGCGATCACTTCCAATTCGGGACGAAGACTTTCTTCGAAGAACAAATCGATCAGGTCAAACTGATCATCATTCTCATCCAACGCTGCCAGGTCCCGGGCGGATGTTTCTTCCGCTGAGGCACAAAACGATGCATGGATAATATCTTCCCAGTCAAAGTGCTCATCTTTGATCACATCCAGAAACTTATGCGCTTCGGACGGTATTCTTTTCTCGGCAATGGAGATGAGTGAGTAAAAATATTCCTTCGGACGGGTTAAATCATATTTTTGTCCGGAGAGATCAATCAGGGGCAGGCCGCCCTTCATTTTTCCTTCGATTAATTTTTCATCCACTGAAAAAATCGGGCTTGTCATGTTCTTGCGATAATTTTCGCGAAGAATAAGAATATCCGCCAGAATGTCCAAAAGATCGGTGTAATGAGGATTGGTTGCCTTGTAGTCCTCTATTGTTTTTAAAGTGTTTCGCAGCTTAGCAGCCATGAATCGTTGTCCTCCATATTCTTCATTTGCCGACCTTATCATTCCCGAGCGGCAGTGTAAGTAATGTAACAACGGCAGCGTCTGAATGCAAAGCAACAAACTGATATTTACCTTATCTGCTTTCCTTCGCATCTTCAAGAAATATTTATTTTACGCTATGTTATTGGAATATCAGAAGAAAATAAAAGTGATCACGACAAACAACGTAACCAGAATCGGAATCGAGTACTTAAACATATAACCAAAGAAGCTCGGCATTTTAATCCCCGCCTCTTCCGCGATCGATTTCACCATGAAATTCGGCGCGTTGCCGATGTATGTATTGGCGCCCATAAAAACCGCTCCCGCGGAAATTGCTGCCAGATAGGGTATTTTTTCAACAATAAGCGCGGAAACCGCCTGTGCTTCTGGAAAGCCGGGATAAAACTTGCCCAGCGCGCTGTTGAAAAAGGTCAGATAAGTCGGGGCGTTGTCCAGAAAACTGGACAACGAACCCACTGCCCAGAAATAATGGGCCGGCGTGTTGATGGATTTGGTCACGAGCGCCAGTGCGCCTTGCTCACCCGCTTTCAGTATCGCCAAAGCCGGAATGATCGTAATGAAAATGCCGGCAAAGAGATAGGCCACTTCCAGTATCGGCGCCCAACTGAATTCGTTGCCTTTGCGAGCTTCAGCTTTTGTAAGAACAAGAGATAAGACGCCCATTACAATCAGAACAGCGTCTTTGATCAAATTTTCTGCAGTCTGGTGAACCCCGAAAAGATTGACTTCACCTAATTTAACCGTTCCGCTGAACAAAACGGCGGCGATGATGCCTGCAAGAAATATGAAGTTATAAGATCCCTCAATTCTCAAAGGTTCCGGCTCGGTATCAGGAGCGTCGGTTTTGCTTTCTTTTTTATAACAGTACGAATCCATGATGAAATAGAGCGCCAGAAGAATAACACTGGCAAACGCCATCTCCGGCAAAATATGCATCGTCCAGAAGAAAGGAACGCCGTGCAGAAAGCCCAGAAACAGTGGCGGATCGCCAAGCGGGGTCAGCGCGCCGCCGATATTGCTGACCAGAAAAATAAAAAATACAATGGTGTGGACTTTATATACGCGCCATGAATTGGACCGCAGGATCGGCCGGATCATCAGCATGGAGGCACCGGTCGTGCCAATGACAGACGCCAGAAGCGTTCCGATCAGCAGAATTACCGTATTAACGGTTGGTGTGCCCTTTAACGATCCCCTCACGTAAATTCCGCCCGAAACGGTGAATAATGCCCAAAGCAGCAGAATAAACGGGATGTAATCAATGATGATAATATGGGCAATCTCATACGCTGCGATTTCACGGAAAAAATACAAAAACGGCACGGCAAAAGACACGGCCCAGAAAGCGGAAACCTTTGGAAAATGATAATGCCAGAAATGAGGGACGAATAAGGGCATCAGCGCGATGGAAAAAAGAATACCCGCAAATGGCAATATGGACCAGAGGGGCAGCATCGTACCAATATTTCCCGCTGTCTCTTTAGCCAGGCAGGGAAAAGGAAGCAGCAGTAGAGGAACCCCTATGAGAAACAAACCAGCTTTTTTCATACAGTCCTGTCCAGCTCCTGTTCCCTTCCTTCACTCTGTAGATGGACGGTTCGTGTCGGATAGGCAAATTCAATCCCTTCTTTTCGGAAGCGGCGGAAAATATCCAGATTAATCGCCTCCTGAACATCCATGTAAATTCTATAGTCTGGACCCTTTACATGATACACAGCTTCATATTTCAATGCGGACTCGCCATATTCCCTGAAATGGACCCGTTCAAAACGAACACATTCCCGGGCTTCAATAACCTGTTTGACTATATCATTGATGAGCGCCAGTTTTTCTTCCGGCGTCTGATACACAACCCCGAAGCCAAACACGATTCGCCTTTCCTGCATTCTCTTATAATTATGAATCCGGCTTTTTAAGAGGTCGTTATTGGAAAAAATTAATTCTTCACCGTCAATACTTCTCACCCGCGTTGTCTTCAAACCGATATTCTCAATTGTTCCCATTAGCTTATCGACAACAATCATATCCCCGATCACAAAGGGCTTGTCCAGCACAATGGACAAAGAAGCCAGAAGATCCCCCAGAATATTCTGCACAGCCAAAGCCACGGCAATTCCACCAATGCCCAGCCCCGCAATCAGGCCGGTAATATTGACGCCCAGATTATCCAGAATCAGCAAGAGAACAATAACCCACAAAATCAGTCTCGCCACAAATCCGAGAAAGGTGATCGTTGTAGCGCTTGATGTATCCTGATCCATTTTTTTTTGAATGGCCCTGCCCAATACAAAAGAAATTCCGGCACCGGCCCACAGGCCACCCTGCAAAATCAGAATCAGAACTATCGCTTTCTGCCATAATGCGTAAATGGAAGGCTTGATGACAATCGCGGAGGAAGCAACGTAGGCGGAAGCCGCAAGTAGAATTATAAATTTTGTCTGCCCCAGCATATGGACAATCAGGTCGTCAACCTGATTGTCCGTTACCGCCGCAACTTTGCCGAGTTTATATATGGCAGCTTTTTGAATAATCTTCAGGAATGTGAAAACGGCAATCAGGACACCGGCGGCAATCAACCAGCTCTGAAGGGTATTTCCCAAATAAACTTCTTCTAAAAAAACCATAATTTTCCCTTAATGCCTTATCGACCAATCCTATTATAATCTGCGAAAATTTCCGGATCGTTTAAGCGGCAGACATAATCTACTTTTCCGGAATGACTAAAACGGGCAGCAGCGCCGTATCAATGATACTTACATCATCGCTGTCAAAAAGCGTTGAATAAAGCTTACTGCGGTGTTTATGTCCAACCATGATCAGATCAATCTCATGATCCTGAGCGTATCGGACAATCTCTTCCGCCGTATTTCCTTTGGGTGCGGCGTAGACAACATCCAGATTGTCCAGCAGGGATTCGGGCACGGTCTCCCTGACCCTCAGGGCTACGGCGTCTTCCCGGTCCGTCGGGTGACGATAGCCGGCCTGCGGATCATTGACATAGACAATGTGAATCCGGCTGTTGAACAGCCTGGCAAATTCCAGAGCGTAAATGATGGATGTAATGTTTTCATCGTTGAGATTCATCGCGTACAAGATATTTTGATATGTATTCATAAATAAACCCTTCCAGTTGATGAATTGGAATTATATATGATCAATCATTGATGTCAATCTTTTACAGCATATATCCGGTTTTTCCATTTCTGCACGGGATCTGAAATCAGGATGTGCAATGCTCTGAAAGCACCCTTGTTGACATAAAGCATTTGTATGATTATAATGCTTTTCATGTTATCAAATTGGAATCATCACCATGGACATTGCTGCAATTTATCATTCCGAGATATTTAAATTTTTAATTTTACCGGGCTTGATTTTCATGGCCCGCATCTGCGATGTGACGCTCGATACACTTCGCATTATTTATGTATCGCGCGGAATGAAATTCGCCGCTCCGATGATTGGTTTTTTTGAAGTATTGATCTGGCTCATGGCCATCAGCCAGATTTTTCAAAACCTGTCGAATCCGGTTTGTTATATCGCCTACGCAGGCGGTTTCGCAATGGGCAACTTCATCGGGATTATCCTTGAAGAAAAAATGGCCATCGGCACGGTTGTCATCCGCATCATCACCCAGAAAGAATCCATGCAGCTCATCGAGGTTCTGAAGACGAACCGATACGGCGTCACACACGTAGACGCCCAGGGTGTTATGGGACCTGTAAAAATCATTTTTACCATCGTGAAAAGAAAAGACATTGACCGGGTACTCGAAATTGTCCGTGCATGCAATCCGCTGGCGTTTTTCACAATTGAAGACGTTCGCTCTGCCCGAAAAGGCGTTTTCCCGCTACGGGGAACGAGGGGCAGGAAACACGGGCCATCAGCCGGAAGATAACGGCTCCATCATTCCCGAATTCGCTTCTTCAATTCCCTGATCAGATGATGCAGCAGGTCACCGGCATCGGCTACAATTGCGACATCGGCCATTTTCATCATTGTTGCCTGAGGGTTTTTGTTTACCGCGACGATAAAATCGGCTTCCCCCAAGCCCGCAGTGTGCTGAATGGCGCCGCTGATGCCGAAGGAAAACAGAATTTTCGGTTTGATATGTTTTCCTGCCTGGCCGACCAGCGAATCGTGTCCGGCCCAACCGGCGTAAACCACGGGTCTTGTCGCACCGACATCTCCGCCTAAAAGTCC
>Ga0209593_10001138_pt1 | contig 11512 bp, 9 predicted proteins | sample PPLLaktember2015_3_FD_187260 | JGI IMG/M metagenome (GOLD analysis project Ga0209593, IMG submission 187260) | Freshwater sediment microbial communities from Prairie Pothole Lake near Jamestown, North Dakota, USA - PPLs Lake P7 Core (6) Depth... | ecosystem: Environmental > Aquatic > Freshwater...
TGTGGCCATGGTCGTGTTCCCGGACGTTCTCACCCTGATGGGCAAAAACCTCCAGTGGACGACCGAAGTCGGCAAAGCGTTCGTGAGTGACCAGAAGGGTGTGCTCGCCTCTGTGCAGCGGCTCCGCGCGCAGGCGCAGGCGGCCGGCAACCTGAAGACGACGGAACAGCAGACGGTCACGACGCAAACTGAGGGCGGGCAACAGGTGATCGTCATCCAGCCGGCCAATCCTCAGGTCATCTACGTGCCGCAGTACGATTCGCAAGCGGCTTACTCGGCGCCGCCGCCACAGGACGACAATTCCGGCGAAAAACTCGCCGCCGGCCTGATCGGCTTCGGCCTCGGAATAGCACTCGGCGCGGCCATGAACGACGACTACTACCACGGTCCCTACGGCTGGGGCGGCTGGGGCATGGGCTGGCACACCGGCGGCGTGGTCGTCGTGGGCGGCGCCTGGCGGGTTCCGCCCGGTGGCCGCTATGGATACGTCAGACCGGTGCCTTACCGAGGGGGAGTCTACCGGCCGAACAACGTGTACGCCCCCAGGTACAACAATGTGAACGTCAACGTGGATCGTTCGAGGTCAACCAACATTAACCGCCCGACCACGGTCAACAACGCCCGTGGGACGGCCGTTAACACCCGTTCGACGACGTCCAACGCCGCGCGCACGGGTACGGGAACCACCCAGCGTCCTTCTCAGAGTTCCGGCAGCGCGTCCCGTGGCTACAGTTCCGGTGCATCCACGACACAGGCGCGCACAGGCACGAAATCGAACGCCTTCTCAGGTTACCAGAGCGGTCAGTCTGAGCGCGCGGCCAGTCAGCGTGGTCAGCGAAGCGCAGGTGGCGGCGGAAGAAGACGGTAAGGAGGCACATATCATGAGGAGCATTCCACTGTTCTTATTGTTGTTGCCGGCCATGACGGTCTCTTGCGGAAGTCAGGAGGAGGCACCAGGTCAGAAGGCGTTTTCCTCACCTGAAGACGCCGTCGTAGCATTAGTTCAGGCCGCCCGGACAGATAATAAAGCTGAGATCACGGCCATTTTCGGTCCGGACGCACAGAAGGTCCTCGCCTCTGGAGATCCGGTAATGGATCGGCGTTCGGTTGAAGTGTTTCTGGCCGCCTATGAGGAACGTGCCCAACTGACCAACGAAAATGACAAGCGCACGCTCCTCATCGGAAACGAGGAATGGCCCTTCCCGATCCCCCTGGTCAAAGAGAACTGGAAGTGGCGATTCGATACAGCGGCGGGAGTAAAAGAAGTGCTGTTCCGCCGGATCGGCCGCAATGAATTGAGCACGATCACCGCTTGCAGGACCTTCGTTGAAGCGCAGAAAGAGTACGCAAAGAAGTCGCATGACGGCAAGCCCGCCGGTGCTTATGCTCAGAAATTTGCCAGCACACCCGGCAAACAGGACGGACTCTATTGGAAGAACGAGGAATCCCAAGAGCCAAGCCCGCTTGGCGAGCTCGCCGCCCAGGCGGCGGCCGAAGGCTATCGCCGCTCCGGTGATCAGCCTGTACCATTCCACGGCTACTACTTTCGGATGCTGACTGCGCAAGGGAAAAATGCCGACGGCGGCGCGCGCAACTACTTGAAGGATGGCGAGATGCGAGAAGGGTTTTCGCTCATTGCCCTCCCTGCCGAGTACGGCAGCAGCGGCATCGTAACCTTCATCGTGAACCAGGACGGGATCGTCCGAGAGAAAGATCTGGGCCCGAACACCGCCCAAATCGCCGCGCAAATCACGAAGTTTGATCCCGACTCTTCCTGGGACACTGCTCATTAAGTCGCAAATGGCACTCGGGACCACCACCCGAGAGAGCATGGCTCTGCTCCTTATACGTATCCTTATGCGCATTTTTCGCAAACGCCTAAGTTTCACGTCTACAGGCTCTTGTCCCTCGTCCCTCAGGACGAATTGCTGCGAGCAGCAAATCAAGAGATTGCGAAATTTGCGTATAAGGCGCAAGCATGGCTTGCGCACTCCGAAGGCTCGCGAACAGCGCTCGCAAAACCCGCCCGCCGGGTGCCGGCCCCTGGAGCACCCGTGGGTCCGAGTCCGACATTGTCGACCTGAGAAGGGAATCGACCTGAGAAGTGGAATAGGGAGCAAAAGTGGCGAGTGGCACCTGCCACTCGCCACGTCCGGCTGGTTGACTTAGGAACGGCGGACCAGCCTGACTCCGAGGGAGGCAGCCAAGCAGAGCAAACCAAGTAGGCCGAGCAGCGGAATATCGCTCCCGGTCTTCGGCAGTGCCTGGGCAACTTGGGTCGGTTCCGCCGCAGGTTCAGCCGTGGCCGGCGCCGGCGCCGCGGCCGGAGTCGGCGCCTCGATCAATAGCGCGCCTTCCATTGGGGGCGTCGGGGGAGGAGGCGGCGCAGTGCCGGTGACCTGGCTCTCCTGGCTGACCATCGTCATCGGAACATCGATAATACGGGTCGCGGTTATCTTCATACCCGGTTTGAGGTCGAATGCTGTCTTTTGCTCACCGTCGATCGTGAATTTCGTGGCCTTGGGAATTTTGTAGCGCTCGACCGAACCATCCTCAAATTTGAGGGTCGCGTAGTTAGGCGGCTGGACGTTCAAAACTGTGCCGGTGCCGGTTTTTACCGTCTGAACCCTTTTGGGCGTGGTGGTTGTTGTGATGGTCTTCTCGAGCGTCATTCCAACCCGAAGGTCGGCAAGCCCGATCTCCTTGCCATCGACAATAGCCTTGGCATTATCCGGAACAGTGATGTGGCGGAGCTCGCCGTTCTCCATCTTGACGACGATCTCGTTGCCGGCGATATAGGTGACTTTGCCCCGCTCAACTGTCACCTGCTTTGTCGGTTGTCCCTTCTTCTCGGTGGTGGTGGTTTCGACCTGAGCCAGCGCGAGCGTGGCACCTGCCACCAAGACGACGCCGCCTGCAGCCAGCCGGCGTTTCCATGTTGATATTGCGCTCATCTCATAACCTCCTGTTTGTTGGTTAGTTGTTGGTTGTTTGTCCTGACTTGAGCACCTGTTGCGTTGACGCGAACCTTCCGATCGGATTCTCTGATGGATGCGTGGACGATGAAGCGGCGCGGAGCGCTGCCGATGAAGTAGAACGGATAGCACGTGATCAGGGTGAGTGCCGGGCGGCCGCGGGGTAACAGCACGCTCACGTCGTCCGGGTTGACGATCCGGATCTCATCCACGATGTACGGGACTCTCCGTTCCGGCGTTGCCAGCTCGATCCGATCGCCGATTTGAATGTCCTTCAGACAGCGGAAGAATCCGTCCCGGTGGCCCGCGATGCTGATGTTCCCAGCTTCTCCCGGCTTCGCCGTTTTGATGATCCTGCCAACGCCCCGGTTGAGAACCCGTTCGTCAGTTCCCTCAAAGACCGGTGCCTGGAGTGACAGGCGCTCGACTGTAAGCAACGCGATCGGCGCCCCGAACTTTGCCGCCAGGCTTTGCTTATAGGCTTCGACACGCTTGTCGGACCACAAGCCGAAATCCACAGCCTGCGACCGAGCCTGCGCACGGACTGCACCACCTTCTGAGGTCTGGCCGGCTAGTCTGGCAAACTGCCACACGGCCACCCGGCTTCCTACCTCCCCATGGATGCGAAATGCCAGGAAAACGGCCAGCAGCGTCAGGCCAATCGTCAGAAGCGCGGCCTCGACACATCGAGGAATGCGTTCTTGCCTCGACGATTCCGTTCGGTTCAGCCATGGTTCCGTCGCATGGTCCTCTTCTTCTTTGCTGGAAAACGAGGCCGGGCGCGGATGAGTTTCGCCAGACACAGACCAAGACTATTCGCGATCACCCGTTCTGAGTACTGTCAGTTATTACAGGGGCTTCTTCGAGATGGAAACGGGCTGTTAGTATTGACAGTGTTGTCGTCAGGACCGTCCAGATATTGTGTCAGAATCCAACAATTTCTTTAGTCCTTCTTGGGTATTTCTTGGCTTTGCTTTTAAGAAGCCAGAGGCCCGGGATCGATGCAAATAGTCAATGGCAGGGACTCACGGTGAGCATTGATTCCACCACCCCAAAGCGCTCGTTCCGCGAGGTTCTAGCGACGCTAATGCGTGCTCCTGACCGGGCGTCATTCTCGACACAAGATATCCTGGACTCCTTTATCTTTCCTGTTGCTGTTGTTGATCGTCACGGCAAGATCTTGACCGTCAATAAGTCTTGGATGCAACCCGTCTGGCGAACCGGATTACTGGACGACGTCTCGCCCGGACCTGGAGCTGACTACCTGAAGACGTGCCGCCGGGCAGCTAAGGCGGGTATCGTGCAAGCAGATGAAGCGTTGCGAATAATCCGAGGCGTTTGTGACGGATCCATGCGATCATCGAATCAGGTTGATTACCCTAGCCCGTCGCCGGGCGAAGAGCGCTGGTTCTCGATGACCGTCACACCGCTCTCGGGCCGGGAAGGCGCAGTCATAAGTATCAGGGACACTACCGAATTGAGGCGGATTGAGGCCGGTCTGCGGGAAAGTGAAAGACTGCTACAGATCGCGAACGAAGTGCCCGCAATGATCTGGATGGCGGCACCCGATAGACGTTGTATCTACTTCAACAAGCAGTGGCTGGAATTCACGGGCAGACGACTAGACCAGGAACTGGACTACGGCTGGATGGACGGAATTCATCCGGACGACATGGGTACATTTCAGGCGGTTTTCGAGGGGGCCTTTGAAAGGCGCCAGAGCTTCCGGCTCGAACACCGACTTCGCTGTTCGAACGGTAAGTTTTGCTGGGTGTTGAACACCGGGGTGCCCCTTTTCCAAGCCAATGGCGAGTTCACCGGCTTCGTCGGTTCCTGCATCGACACGACCGATCGGCGGGCAACCGAGGAGACGCTGGTCGATCTCGGTGGGCGACTGATCAACGCGCAGGAAGAGGAGCGACGTCGAGTTGCGCGAGAGCTTCACGACAACCTGAGTCAAAAAATGGCCTTACTGGCCATAGAAATCGAGCAGTTGGCACAACTCCCCTCTCATTCTGCAGAGGAGACCAATGCTGGCTTGCGCAACCTCCTCGACGAGGTCCAGGAACTTTCCTCGGAAATCCACCGCATTTCCTACGCACTCCATCCTTCGAAGTTGGACCGGCTGGGCCTGGCCGCAGCAACATTGAGCCTCTGTAACGAAGCTTCCAACCACCAGAGTCTGCAAGTGCGCTGTGATTTCGAGAACATTCCGGACCATCTACCCGGCGACGTTGCGTTGTGCCTGTATCGTGTGATTCAAGAGTCGCTCCAGAACATCATAAAACACAGTGGGGCTTACGCGGCGACGGTGGATCTCCGCGGATCACCGTCTGAAATCCGGCTGCGGATAACTGACGCGGGGGTTGGTTTCGAACCCGAATCAGCCGTGCGGAAACCGGGGCTCGGACTGCTCAGCATGCGCGAGCGGTTACGGTTTGTCGGCGGAACGATTTCAATCGATTCGCAACCCTTGCGCGGTACGCGAATCAACGTGGTCGTCCCACTTCGCTAAAAGTGGCGAGTGGCAAGTGGCAAGTGGCAGGTGGCAAGTGGCAGGTGGCAAGGCGAGTGGCAGCCTCTCCGTTGAAAGAAACCCTAAGGAAAGGCTGGTGGTGGTAGTTGTTCGGTCTTTTCCAACACAGTGCCACTTGCCACTTGCCACCCGCCACTCGCCACGGCCTGTTAGTTATGACAGTCACCACTGGTGAGACAATGACCTACCCTTAGAGTCCTCAAAGAAAGCAAGGCAGGAGGTTGTCATACAATGCCCTCCCGAAAGACACGAATTCTTCTAGCTGACGATCATCCCGCCATGCTGGACAAGATTGTCGCCTTCCTTAAAGACAGCTACGAAATAGTGGGCACAGCGAGCGAGGGCCGAGCGGTAATCGACGAGGCGATCCGACTACGTCCGGATGTCATTCTCATGGACATTAGCATGCCCGCTATGAATGGAATCGACGCAGCCGAGTACCTGATCCGCAAGGACACTGAGGTCAAGATCGTTTTTCTCACAGTGCACAATGATCTGGACTTTGTCAGGGCGGCCCTTTCGACGGGAGCCGCCGGTTATGTAATCAAGTCGCACATGGCAACCGACCTGATCTTCGCAATCCAGGAAGCTCTTGCGGGCCACCGCTTCATCTCGCCCTGCATTCTCGCCAAGCACCCCAGTATGGGGTAGGAGCGGCAGTCGGCGAACTGTCAGCTATGAGAAGGTATGAAAAAATCGGCCGTGCTCCCCGCAGGCGCCGGGAGTGCGGCGACCTGGCCTGCACTTAATTAAACATCTCAGAACTGTAATATGGAGCCGGTACCGTCCTCAGGTCCGTAGGACCGGCACGTTGGTAGAAACTGGACGGCAAGGCGATTCAGGTCCGTAGGACCGACACGTGTCCAATCGTCGCCGGGGACACGTGTCGGTCCTACGGAACCTGAGGGCGGTACCGGCTCCATATTAGAAACCGGTCCAACCCAGCCGATTTTTTCACACCTTCTGAGCTCCGGTCGTACTCGATCAGGCCATTGCAAACTCGGGCTTCTCGGTGACCAGATGATGGGTAACGGCAAACTGAATGAGCTCCGCCGAACTTTTGAGCCCCAACTGCTCCATCATTCTGTACTTGTGGAACGCGATGGTCCTGGTACTTACGTCCAGTATGTAAGCCGCCTCCTTCATGGGACGGCCTTCCGCCAGTAGCTGCAGAACTTCGCGTTGCCGCGGCGACAATTCCTTCTGACGGTGCTTGCCCTCCGGGTTGCGGATGAAGGCTTCCTCCATGGCCCTCGCTATGGCGGGTGTAACATACTGTCGGCCTCGAACCGCCTCCTGGATCGCCTTCACCAACTCCGAGGCGGCCGATGTCTTCAGCAGGTAAGCTGAAGCTCCGGCCCGCATTGCCTCACGAGCCAGGTCAGGGTCGGGATACATTGTCAGGAAAATCAGCTTCACCCCACGGATTCGCTTTTTCAGCTCCCTTCCGGCATCCAGTCCGTTCAGCAAAGGCATCCCGATGTCCAGGACGATGACATCCGGTTTGAGCGTTGCCGCGCCCTCGAGTAAAGCACGGCCATCCGTGAAGACCGCTGGAACCTCAAAATCGGGTTCGAGCATCTTCCGACAAGCGTCTAACAGAAACGTATGGTCATCAGCCAACAAAACACGTAGCCTTGCCATGGTCTCCTCCAATGATTAGCTGGGGATAATCGTGATTGGGGGAATAGTCGCAGATGTCGGCCGGCCCTGTAAATTGTACTTTGGGTCAATATCGGGCGAGTGGCGAGGGGCGAGGGGGATCGTTTTGAGGGCTGAGGGAGAGGTAAAGGCATCGTTTGGCAGGACCGCGGATCACGCGGATATGACGCGGATCACGCGGATAAAAGGCGCAGCCCCTCAGGTCGGTGGGCTGCGCCTTTTATCCGCGTGATCCGCGTCATATCCGCGTGATCCGCGGTCCTGCCAAACGATGCCTTTACCTCTCCCTCAGCCCTCAAAACGATCCCCCTCGCCCCTTGCCACTTGCCACTCGCCACTTGCCATTCCCTGTAAAAACTAACAGTTACGCTGTCGCGAAGTGGCGAGTATCGTCGGACACTGTGATGAAGGGGCAACCTGGTGAGACTGCGGGTCCTCTGAGAGTTAGAGGAGGCTCTGTGATGAGAATCGCTTGTTTCTTTTTGGTGTCTGTATGGATGATCCCCCTGTCTTTGCCTGCAGCGAGCCCTCAGGAAGAGGCTCGGTCGAAGGCTCAGGAGCCAGTCATACCGAAAGAAGAAAACCACGCTGATCTCACCGTAGAACAAGTCCAGGTGCTGATGGAATTGGAGACGATCCAGCTGAAATTCCTGGTCCGGGATTCCGAAGGAAGCTTCATGCGCAACCTCACAGCTCAGGATTTCACGGTGATCGAAAACGGGCACGAACAGAATGTCGCGCTCCTGAAGGAACAGCAGGTGCCGATCAGCACTGTCGTTATGGTCGACAACAGTTATAGCACCTCGCAGTTTCTATCAAGAGCGGCGCAAGTGGCGGTAGATTTTTTCAAGGGGCTCGCACCAGACGCCTCGGCATTCGTCTTGTTTGCGGAGGAGCCGAGGCTTGTCATCGACTGGACCGAACAGGCTAAGGATCTGAGTCGGCAGATGAACGACGTCGAGCCTGACGGCAAGACCGCGTTGTATGACTCGGTCATCTGGGTGTCCAAGAACATGTTCGAGGAGAAACCGGGAAAGAAGCTCATAGTCCTCCTGACCGATGGGATTGATACGATGAGCAGGGCTTCCTTTCAGGAGATGGTGAAGGTGACCCGGGACCAGGGGATCACTCTTTATCCGATCATCTACACGAATCGATACCTCGAGAACTACCGGCGGAATCTCAGAAACTTCTCCGGCTACCGACGCCCACACCGCATCAGCGGCCACTTCCACAACTTGATTGTGATGCAGAATCGGTTCATCGATCAGAGTCTGCGTTTCGGTGGACGGACGATCTTCTCAGACGAATTCAAGGACCTTCAGCACATCTACGGCGACATCATCCACGAGATGAAGAGCCAGTACGTGATCATGTATCAGTCAAGAGATCTCGATACAGCAACGCGTGACGTGCTGGTGCGAACCAGGAACGCTCCGGGACGAGTTTTCATCGACGTCAGTCGCTGAGAAGATGCGTGTTAATTGCTACCAGCTTGCAGCCAGGCGGCCGGTCAAGGCCGCCGGCACTCAGAGATCGATGGCGCTTTCTCTGAGACAAACATTTTTCTAGGAAGAAGAGATGCCATGAATCCGAAACCAAGCCGCATGAACTTGACAAGCTACCACCTCGTGGCTGTGCTTTGCGCCGTACTCCTGGTGCCCGGCGACGCTTTTGCGTTCCTTCAGTCGACTCCGAACGCCCAGGCACAAGCATCGCCAGCCAAAGAGTCGGTCAAGCTCTCGGCAGACCAACTTGATTCCCTGGTTGCGCCGATTGCCCTGTATCCCGACCCGCTCCTCGCCCAGGTTCTGGCGGCGTCCACCTATCCCCTCGAGATCATCCAACTTCAGCAATGGCTGACAAAAAACCCGACGCTGAAAGACAAGGCGCTCGCCGACGCTGTGATGAAGCAACCTTGGGACCCAAGCATCCAGGCCATGGCCGCGCTGCCCGATGTGGTCAAACGCCTGGCGGAGGACATTCAGTGGACCGCGGATCTGGGGAATGCCTTCCTTGCGCAACAGTCCGACGTCATGGACGCCGTTCAACGCATGCGTCAGAAAGCCCAGGAAAAAGGCAATCTGAAGTCTACCGAACAGCAAAAGGTGGAGACGAAAGTCGTCGAGAACAAGCAGGTGATTGTGGTCGAGCAGGCGAACCCGCAGGTTGTTTATGTTCCCTCGTATGACCCGGTGTATGTTTACGGGCCGCCGGTCTATCCGTATCCGCCGATCTACTATCCACCGCCCGGTTATTACTACGGAGCCATGGCCGTCTCGTTCGGAGTGGGAATGGCCATGGGCGCCGCCTGGGGCGGGGGCTGGGGTTGGGGTTGCGGCTGGGGCGGCAACGACATCGACATCGACATCGACAATGACTTCAACCGTAACAGTAACCGGAACGTCAACCGGAACACTGACCGGACGAACGTCGGAAACCGGGCCGGCGCCGGCAACACCGGTAAGTGGCAGCACAATTCTCAACACCGGGGCGGGGCGCCCTACTCGGACCGGGCAACGGCCAACAAGTATGGTGGGGCGGCGCGAGGCGATTCGCTTTCCAACCGCCAAGCGAGCGCACAGCAGCAAATCTCGAGGGACGGCGGCAACCTCGCGAGCAGCCGCAGCAGTGGGAGTGGTGTCAGCAACCGCAGCAGCGGGGCCGGCATCAGCGATCGATCTTCCGGAGGCAGCTACAGTAACCGCTCCGGCGGAGGCGGGAGTGAACGCATCGGCAGCCGGGATATGTCGCGCAGCAGCGGCAGCAGCAATCGTTCCGCATGGGGAAATGGCTCCGGCAGTTACAGTGGAGGCAGCGCGAGGTCAAGCAGCTCCAGAGGATATTCCAGCTCTCGTGGTAGTGGAGGTTTTCGAGGCGGCGGCGGTCGCCGGCGATAGCCGAAAAGAGGTAGAGAAGAATGAGTGCAAGAAGAGAACGAGCATCGGTGACTTCGCGTTTCAGTTTCCTGGGTTTGGTCTGGCAAGTCTGCTTCATAGCGTTTATGTGGCCAATGGTGCAGACCGGCCAGACAGAGACGCCAAAAACGACGAAAGCGGCGTCAAGCGCACCGGCTCAGCCGCGAACGTTCGCGACACCGCAGGAGGCCGCCGACGCACTCATCGATGCGGCGGAGAGATTCGATGTCGCGGCGCTCGAGCAAATGTTCGGTTCCGCTGGCAGGGACATAGTGCTCACCGGTGAAACTCTCCGTGATCGGGAGTCGGCCGCAGCGTTTGCCGCGGAAGCCCGTAAAAAGAAGAGCGTTGTCGTGGATCCGCAACACAAGGACCGGGCGCTTCTCTCAGTCGGCAATGAGGATTGGCCATTTCCCCCACCCCTCGTCAGAAAAGCGGGGAAGTGGTCCTTTGACGCTGCGGCGGGACGCGAGGAACTGTTCTACCGGCGTATTGGGGCAAACGAGTTGGATGCGATCGAAATCTGCCGGGGCTACGTCGAAGCGCAGCATGAATATGCGCTGGAGAAACGCGACGGTTCCAGAGTGAACCAGTACGCCCAGCGCATCGTCAGCACACCGGGCAAACAGGATGGCCTGGCCTGGCAGAATCCCGACGGAACATGGGCCGGCCCGGTCGGCCTAAAGATCGCTGAGATAATTGAGAAGGGCTACACCGGGCCGCCGGAGCCCTACCATGGCTATTTCTTCAAGATCCTGAAGGGGCAGGGACCCGCTGCTCCGCTCGGTGAAATGGATTTCCTGGTAAAGGGAGTCATGATCGGCGGCTTTGCGCTTGTGGCGGCGCCTGCGGAGCACGGTGTCACCGGGGTGAAGACCTTCATCGTCAGCCACGACGGTATCGTGTACGAGAAGGATCTTGGCCCCGGCACTCTCGACTCCTTCAAGGCCATGGAGCGTTATAACCCCGACAAAAGCTGGAATGTCTCGAAGTAATAAGTGATTTGCCGCGGCTTGGTACTTGACAGGATTTGAGGCTGGGCATCTGGCTTGTTTTCCCTCGGGGCCCGAACGAACCATTCAAACACGGCGGATGGTGGTTGCGGGCGTAAGCTATTGATTTTGGCCGTTGAAATGGGATAATGGTTCAATAGAAACCTGCACTACTTTCCCCTTTTCGTAGTGAATCCTGAAACACGAGGTATCAGTCAGATGAGATCATTACCACGTTGGCTCGCCGAGGCGGTTTTGTCCCTATTTCTAGCAGCGCTTCTTTTCCCGCCGAACCTGCTGGCGCAGCAGCAACAGCAGCAACAACAACAGCAGCAGCAGGAAACAACCATCACCGGATGCCTGACTCCGGGCGACCGGGCCGGATTCTATACGTTGCGCGAGGAAGGCACGGGTTTTAGCATTCCTGTC
>Ga0209593_10001140_pt1 | contig 11511 bp, 21 predicted proteins | sample PPLLaktember2015_3_FD_187260 | JGI IMG/M metagenome (GOLD analysis project Ga0209593, IMG submission 187260) | Freshwater sediment microbial communities from Prairie Pothole Lake near Jamestown, North Dakota, USA - PPLs Lake P7 Core (6) Depth... | ecosystem: Environmental > Aquatic > Freshwater...
TAGAGTGTCGGATTTTGTATTAGTTTGTTCCGACTTCAACGGGGTTGCGCTAGCCCGTCAATATTTCTATATATTTTTGAAGCGTGTTTATCCTATAATCCCCATATCCCACCCTCGGTAATATCCATCATACTACCTACCCTTTTATATACTCTTATTATATCACATTTTTCCTATTTTGTCAAGGGTTTTATGAAAGTTCTTGCAAAAATAATTTTACCGCTTCTTTCGTGGATGTATAATATACCGTCCTTTCTTTGGGCGGATATAATACCCTCGGTTACTGCTAATTCATAGGTTTTAAAGTGTCTAATAGCCCTTACAAGTCCTTTTCTAGTTAAAGCCCATCCATCATATCTAGGAACAATATGATACTCTTTAATGTCTAGGTTAGTCCCCATTATTCGGTACACTCCTCACAAGTTTCGATAGGTACTAAATGGTTGCTTTCTGTAATACAATATTGTTCGTTATGTGGTGTAACTTCTGTTCCGTTATCTAGTTCTAACCATTCCATTAGTTTATATTTTCCTAGTGTTGAATAGCAATTTTTCTTTGCCCACTCTAAAAACTTATCCCTTGAAAAATATAGTGGTTTATTCATTTTAGCACCACCGTAACCCGTCCGGGTTTCACGGTATAACTTTCAACTTCCATACCGATTAATTGATAGACGGAAGAAAGTGGAGATTGCGCCAAAATCCATTTAGCAGTTTTCCCAATAACAACCAAACCCCGTATACAAGAGGTGTTGAACGTAATATCAATAGGATTATTATTTCCTTGTTCTACAAACTCGTTAAGAAGATGTAACAAACTTTTCGGTTTATCTTTGGTGTTATTCATTGGTTTCTCCTTTTATAACTTCTTTTACTAATTCTTGAACGGTTTTACAATCTGTTTCATTAGATTGAATAACTTTTAATCTGCTTTCTTCCTTTCTTTTATTAATTAATTTTTGTATTGCTTCCATACATTGTTGTCTGCGTTTAAGTAGTTTAATTCTTTTTAAGTTTTCTCTAGCAACTTTCATACTAGGTGTAATAACAGGGAAAAATACATTTTTTTCTTTAAAACAAATAGGTTTTTCATCTGTTAATTCGTAAGAAAACAAATTGTTTGAATGGTTGTTTTTACAATAATGTAAAAATGATTTAAAGTTTCTTTTATTTACGAAAATATAAACCGAAGATTTGTTTTCTGCGATATAGAAGTTCATTTATTTTCTCCTTTAATCGAGATATACTCGGTATGTATCTAGTAGAACAAGGTTTCCAACATAAGGCGTATTTCTATGAACATAACTTGTAACTGCAAGAGGGTTTGAATATTTTTGTTCCCACCAATCGCGAGATGTATTTACATATTCGTCTTTTACATCTTCTATGGTTTCGTCATTTTCTAGTGCAATCAAACATTTTCCGTAACTATCCCCGTAACTATGCGATTGAACGCAATAATCAAATAGTTTTTTCATTATTTCCTCGCCCAAACTAATCTTGTATAATTCATTTCTAGGGTTTGGTGTAGTTCGTAACTAAAATATTCAGTAGCGGAAATATCGAGTGTATAACAGGTTTCGTTTTCGTCTTGAACGGTAATAAAGTATTGAACGTAATCGCAAAAAAGGTTTTCTTCTACATGATATCCCATATTTACAATTTCCACGGTTCTAGTTTCGGGGGTTGTAAGTTCTTCTGTCGAAGTCCTAGCCAAAGTAAAGAGGATTATAAAAGCACCTAGGATAATACTAAAAACAAATATAAAAGACATTTTATCTTTTTTATTTTCCATTATTTTTCTCTTTTTTGTTCTTTTTTAATTGGTGTAAAATGTTCAAACGGTTTTGGTTTTCTTTTTGTTTCCCATTGGGGGATAGAGCAACAATCATATTTATAGCCGTGGCTGTTATATTTTATATATCCGTTTTCATCTACTTTCAAACCGTGGCATTCTTTTTGCCATTTAGGTAAACTAGTAGTATCAACGATAATGGGTAAAGTTAAGTTTTGCGGATGGGTATTTGTATTTTTACAATACTTCCACGCGCTAAAATATCCTCTAATTTTAATCATTATTTTTCTCCTTTTTCTTCTTTTTTAATTGGTGTAAAAGATTCAAACGGTTTTGGTTTTCTTTTTGTTTCCCAATCTTTATCCGACGAAAATTTAGTACCGATTATTTGGTCGTTTTCATTTACGCCTTTACCGTGAGAAATAATAGCCCAATGAGGAAGATATCCCCCATTCGAAGTTTTTATCATATCTTTTATAAACTTATCGCAACTAAAATATCCTCTAATCATTTTTTTCTCCTTTTGTTTCATATAGTTGTATAAATATTTTCCCACGCTTTTTCTTGAACCACGAACACGCTAGCAAATATAACCAATCCAATTATAATAATGATGTAGTTTTCAATTCCTATTTTTTCGTTATTCCCCCCATCAAATATAAATACCCCGGAAATTAAACAAAGGCTCGAAGAAATGATATAATTGTTCCCGAACAACACGCAAAACTCTACGAATAGCGCAAAAGTTACGATTAAACTAATTCTTCTTACATACGGGTTTTGGCAACTCGGATTTAACGGTAGTAAGTTTAAGTTCTCCATATTTTTCCCACGCCTTTTGTAGTTTTTGTTCTGCTTCATCTATTGTTTTCGCCGGAATATAGTGTAATAAGTTATCAAGTGTTTTGAATACGGCGTACATTTTAAAACACGCTCGAATTAATTAGAATAGGTGGTATCGTACATTTGTTCATACGTCCGTATATATATTTTGCTTTACCAACAGCAATTCGGAATAATAAATCTGCGTCATTATATTCGGTTCTAATAAAAACGCTAGGAGAAATGTTTTCATTTTCAATAACGATTAAATATTCGTCGTATGATTTTGCTTCTGCTATCGTCATGTATCTCATTTTTGCACCACCCAATCCGCACTAACGAATTGACTTGTTCCGACAATTTGAACGGTTGTATTATCGCTATGGGTGTTGACAACTTCCAAGCCGTCATACTTTTTAAGGTGTAACCCCATATAGGGCTGTGTTTCCCGACAACTTTTTACAACAGAATCATTACACATTTTTTCATAACTGAATAGTCTAACCATTATTTTTTACTTTCCTTTCTTAATTGGTGTAAAATGTTCGAACGTTTTTGGTTTTCTTTTTGTTTCCCAAACAGGGCGGGACGATAAATCCCAAGGACTATTTATCATTTTTCCGTTTTCATCTACGGGGCTTCCGTGTCCTATTTTAGGCCATTTTAAATCTAATTCTTGTGGTTTTATTCCAAACCATCTACAAAACTTCCACGCGCTGAAATATCCCCTAATCATTTTTTCCTTTCATTTCTGCGGTTTGGTCGCAACCCCTTTTAAATCTTCAATGGGGTACACTAGCGAAAGGTGTTAATGTACCCGTTCAAGATTTAAAAAGTTAATGTTCTCGGTTTGTTAGTTTCTTCTTTGATACTTTTAACAATTCTTTCGTAATCTTTCGAATGATATTGTTTTACATATTCAGTTTTCGTTAGTTGACTATCGAACCATTTCTTCCACAAATTGTCATTAAGACCATTATGTTCTGTGATGAACCGTGAACACCGATTGTGCAACATAAGTTTTTCTAATTTATTCATTTTCTTTCTCCTTTTCTTTCTCTCTTTTTCTACCTTAATTATACCATACCTTGAAAAGGATGTCAAGCACTTTTGTAAAAATATTTTAAATTATTTTTAAACTCGATTTTAACCCTCTAAAAATCGTTCTTTTCAACCTCTTAAAATGTAAGCGCTTGTATTTGCCTTTTAAACGCGTTTTGGCTTTACCCTTATAATTGCATTACCTTTCAAATTGGCAAGCCCACGGAATCGGGTGTATCATGTTTCTAACTCTCTTTTCAACCTCTTAAAATGTAAGCGTTTGTATTTGCCTTTTAAACGCGTTTTGGCTTTACCCTTATAATTGCATTACCTTTTAAATTGGCAAGCCCACGAAATCGGGTGTATCAATGATTCTTTAACCAATCGTAGATTTTGTTAGTTTTCCATCCGGCCATACGTTTAGAATCTTCCGTACTCAAACCGCGCTTTCTTAATAGTGCATATTTGGTATTGTATTTTTCTTTTACTTCAACTTGCTTTTTTTCGTAATATTTTTTACTCGCTTTATCGTTTTTCATTTTTACCCTTTCCTCTTTTGTAATATAGGATTTTTCACCGACTAACTTTCTAAAAACGGGAAGCGTGTAGTCTTGTAACTCGTTGTTGCCGAAAGTGTTTTCGTGAATCTCAATAGGTTTTGTGCGAAACATTTTTGATTTAAGAAGTGAGTAATCGATATTAGGCATAATTCGTTTTTGTTTCCCAACTACGATTTCAATATCTCTTGTTTCACTCGCTACCAATCCCAAGTCTTTTACTTTCCAAGTATTACTATTTGCAACCACGCCCGGCGTTATAAGTGTTCTAACGTTTACCGTTATTTTGTTTTGGTCTTTATCTTTAATCCCTAGTAAAAGTTTATCCCACCTAAAAGTATTTAATACGATACCATCCGGGCTAATAGTATCTTCAATTTGTAACCCTCTAGTTTTAGCGATATATTTATCGAATCCCCCGGTCTTTTTATTAAACTTTGAATATTCATATCTTCCTGCACCAAGATTAATTATATCGTGTATTTCTTCGGGTTTTTCGTAATATCCCAAAGTCTTTTCATCTTTCCAATATTCCGGTGGTAGTGTATCAAGTTCTCCAAGCACTATAACTCCATCTGTCATAATGCTTACAATTTCTCCGCCATTATTTATTATATCTTTACACGCTCTATAATTCATTAATCTAGTTCCCATTGTGATACGCCCGGCGTTTAAATCGTTAAAAAATTCTCCGGCTCTAAACCCTTGCGCCATAATATCTTCTTGTTCCATTAGATAAGTCATAATGGCTTCATACGCAACTCCATACCCCGATACCATCATTGTTTTAATTAAGCGTTCCCGTAAATCGCCTTTGTTATAAAGTTCCATACGGTTAGCAAACAATGTCAATTCTATTTCAGCAAGTACCGACAATTTCCCGGTAGTTTGGATTACATACCATTCCTCGTTCTCAAAAGTCGCACCATTTTTAACCATTTCTTCCCGTTCTTCGATATAATAGGAAGCGTAGAAATCCCCTAGCGCGCAAATATTTAACGCTTTGTTTTCGGGATGTTTAGTTAAAATGGTATGGTATTCAATTCCTTTTTGTTTTCCAGTATGAACCAAACCTCTACACAATACATAAGCATTTTCGATTAATCTAGGTGTTCCAATTCCTTTATATACTTTACTTCCTCTTAAATCTTTTAACTTGACAATTTCAGCCACATACGCACTAGCAATATCGATTGTATATCCTTTTTTAGCATAACCATTTGTAAAACTTTCAATTCTCGCACCTTTATAACATTCGGAAATCAAACATAGAAAATCTTTAAAATTGGTATCTCCTAGTTGTTTTTTCCATTCGTCATAAAAATTGATAATCGCAATACTTTTTAAATCGTCCATAATTTTTGATTTTATGGTTTTAATAATTTTTGTTTCGTCCTCAATTTCTCCGTTCGGGTCAAAATCTTCTATCGCTTTTTTCAACCCGTATTTATTGCTAATCATGGCTTGATAACACGCTCTTGTAAGCGAACCCGGAGAAATTAATGATGTAGGATACCAGCCGAACGAATTATAAAAATCGTCTTGGATAATATCCGCTAAACAAAACGCACTTTTTGAATCCATAAAATTACTATTTAAAACTCGTTCTTGATAATCTAAATCTTTTTCATATCTAACCCAATCTACTTTATGTAAATCACTGCTTCCTTTACTATACCACGGTAAATAGTCTTTTGCCACTGCTTCCAATCCGCGAAGATAGAAAGGTTTAATGTCGAACGCCCAAACACTTTTAACTTGTTTATCCGGGCTTTCTAAATCAATGTAATAAAATAGTAAGCAACTTCTAATACTTTTTAATATTCCAAACTCAAACCGCCCGTTTGAAAGTGTACATTTTGTCAAAGGTGGTGTAATCCATTCTTTGTTATTACGGTCAAAATCTCCGTCTATCCGTTGATACCTTTCTAAACTTTCTTGTTGTTCTTTTTCTTGAATAATTAAAAGTAATTCTTTGTACAAAACCGCCGGGTCTAACCTCGACCAATATATCAAACTTTTTTGAGTATCTTCACAATGTTTAACAAGATTAAATAATACATAAACAAAATCTTGTTTATAAAACTTTTTATATTCTGTTCCATCATAAGCCCCAATCAATTTTAACTCGGCGGTTTTATAATCTGTTTCTAGGTCTAGTGAAACATAATTCATTCTGTCTAAACTAATTTTGTGAGTGGTAATAGGCGCATAATAATTAATAGTTCCAATATGTTTTAATTCTCTACCCTCGATATTTAAAAACTCTTTGCCAACAAATAAACTATTTCTTATCTGCATTATATACTCCCATCATCATACTTTGTTAGGCGGTTTATAACCGTACCCTCTACCAGCCGAAAATGAATCGTCAAGTTCAAATACTTCTATCGCCGTTTTAAAATCATATCCTTTAACATAAACATAATTTAATACTGCATATCCAAAGTTTCTATTAATACTTCCAATATCGCCCTTATAAAGTTCAAGGTTTAAATAATCTGCAACGTCTTTTAAAAATGGCGGAAATGTTAATTCAGGGTGTCCTTTTGGATGTAACGAATAAAGACTCCATTGTCTGCGCCGTTCATTCATTAATCTTTTTGCACGTTCATTAATTACAATTTGTTTTTTTAAGTCAATTACAGTAAGATTTCCGCCGGTAATGATTTTCTTAATTTTTTCTTTTGTAACTGCAATCTCTCTAACGGCTTTAAACGAATATTTACTTTTACTATATCGCCTTGCTTCGATAGGTTCATATCCGCTTAATACAAGTTCTCCAAACTTTTCATAGTTCTTTTTACGGTTATTAATTTGTCGCTCGGTCAACTGTTTTTCTGTGTAAGTTTTTCGTCTTGTTAAGTCAATTCCAAGTTCATTTAAAATTGCTTTGTCGCTTTTTCTAGCATACTTACTAGCAAGTTTTTTATCGCCGTAAGTATTAAAAATAACCCATTTACGAAGTTTTTGTTTTTCTTGATAAGTAATTTTCTTCATTTTTTTATTCTCCCGTAGTTTCTAAATCATCTTTTAATTCTTCGGGGATTACTTCGAGAATTATAGGTTTAACCCGTTTTTCTGTTAAACTTTTAAGCGTGGTTTTTGTAGTTGCAACAGGTTTATTCTTGACTTCCGGCTTTTTAGAAACAGGCTTTTTATTAGGTGCAGGTAACACCTGCTCGTCCTCATCTTCGCTGTCATCTTCAATAATATACTTGCTATCATAATTATTAAAATAGTCTGTTAAGTTCTTTTCAAAAACATATTTCTTAACAGTGGTGAATCCTGTAGACATCATAATTCTTTTCCACCAATGTGCTTTAATAACTCCGTTTTCTACCATTTCTTCCATAATCGCGAAGTGGGTAATAACTTTTCTTAATCGACTTGAAACAAAATCTAGGTTTGGCGTAATCATAATTAATTGTAAATCGTTCTTTCGTATTTGGTTTACAAAGCGCGATTTTTGGCGTACTTCATTTTTCATAAAGTCGTAAGCGTCCGCGCCCTCTTGAATCTCGTCAATAATCATTAATCCGTTATTAATCCATTTAGGCAAAATATTTTGTGATATATCTTTAAAACTGTAAAGTTTCCATCTGCTTTCTAACTCCCCAAGATTTTTTAAAGGGTAATTAGTATATAAATAACTTGTCGGATTAGCGATTAAAAATTGTATTCCGGTATAAGTTGCATAAAGGGTTTTACCGCTTCCAAACTCTCCAACATAAGCGATAATATTAACTTTCATAGGTTATTCACCCTTTCATGTTTTTACCGTAAGAAAGGGGGAAACCCTCGTGTTCTCCCATACTCATTTCCGGCGGTGTTGGTTGAATCCTCTCAATCGCTCTTAATAATTCGGTTCTACTTCCTCTATCAATCGAAATATTTTTCTTTTTGATACCTAAACAAAACCCTGTTAAACTCGGAAGTTTGAAATGCGTTCCTAATAACTCGACTTGTTCAAATAAAATTACTTGCGGTCTTTTGAAATCTGTAATAGTATCTATTTCTTCGGTATCTCGTAAAATATTTACAATTTCTTTAATAACTTGTAAAGCCGGGTCTACGAACGGGGTATTATCTTCTCCATCTTGTAAGGTCTTTTCTACTTCTGCCATTTTTTCATTATCCATATTTTCTACCACAGAAACAACTTTCGGTTTTGTGGTTTCTTCCAAACTTTTTTGTAATTCGTTCGCTTTCATTTATATACCCCCTGTGGTTACGGTTGTAATAATCGGAATTAAGGAATCGATAGAACCCTTTAATGTAAAATAGAAGTAAATCATTAAGCCGATAATAACAAGTAAACCAAACCCGAAGATGATATAAAACAAGTTCTTCAAGTCTAGGGAATTGCCTTTTAAAGAAGCAAGCAGTTTGTCAAGTACGGTTTGTGTTAATCCGCTATTATATTCTCCGCTTGTGTATTCCCCTTTTGTTAAATCCGGGGTTAAAGGCATATTATTTTGTTCGGTGTAAAAATAGGTTTTTAATCCTTTATAAATTGTGGTATTTGTAGAAGTGGTTTCAAAATTATTGTTTCCTAGTTTAATAACCCCGTGTTCGTTTGGTTTTACTTTGTTGAAAAACATTACATTACCGGATTTATCAATTACAATAGCATTTATAAAAGTCTTTTTCATTTAATCCTCTTTTCCTGCCTTTACAAAGGCAATAATCATATTTATTACTGAAATTAACGTATATACAATAATCATCAAAGGGTAGGTAGGCGCAATAATAATCATTGACACTACCCAAACCGCGAAAGCCAACATCCCGAAAATGAACGGGAAAAATCTACCTGTTAAAACTTGTGCAACAGTAGAAGCAAGCCCAATAATTAACAAGATGAAAACAACTGCAACGGCCATATTAACTTACCCCTCTAATTAATGGAATGATGTAACCGGAAATAACCGCTAGTGTAGGAATATAAATAAACACGATATTAACAAATGTGGGTAATCCCTCGACACTGAAAGCAAATAATGAAAATAAGAATGTAAGAAAGTTCCAAACGGCGGTTAATCCTGTGTCCTCTGTAAATGTATAACTAGATAATACAATTTCTCCGCCATTGATTGTAAATAATAAACTTTCACATACTAGCGCGAATAGAAACAAGTATAAAAAATACATTGGTATAATTAATTTATTCATTTTGCACTACTTCCCCTTTCGCGCGTTTAACTGTTTCAAACACGGTAATAACATAGATAAGCATAACCGGGATAATAACAAACATTTGAATTAATCCTGTAACCCATAATACAACTGTTAAAACAAAGTGGATAAGCGCGAATCCTAACATAGCCCACTTTTTAAACAAGAAAACAATAGTTATTAATACTGTAATTAAAAGGTAAACGATTGAATAACCTGTGGGATTATCTCCCCGAAACATAGATAAGATTTCGCCTAATACCGTTGTTTGTTCCGGCGTTTCTGTCGGGGTTAAAGTTTCATTGATGTATAAATATTTTGCATATAAATTAATATTTGCGTACCCGTCCTCGTCTGCGAAAAAATCTGAAATAGTAATATTTTGTAATCTAATATTATATCCATCTTCTGTAACATAACCAACTAGTATTTTATCTGTATAAGTTGGAGTACCTAACTCTACCGCTGTAATACCCTCTCCAAAACCTTTTATAATTCTACTGTAAAGAGAATAAAACCCTCCATCGTCTACAAACAAGTTATAATACATAGCCATATAACCAAAAACTGCGGTAGAATGAGCAATAAAATAGTTTTCAAAATCTGCTTCTGGCGGTGTGTCATAATCAAAATTGCACTCTAAATATAATACAAACTCCCCGGTATCACTAATATCATAAGTGAAAAATGTTCTTGATAAATCAAATCTGTAAGAATATTCCGTGTTTTCTTGAAACGGTACAAAATCTGCGAACTCTCCAAGTTTAACATAACTTAAAGTTTCTGTACCAAACACAACTTGCATAACGCTAGTATCATACCAATCCTCGGACGGTAACACAACTTTTATATAACTTGCTATCGCCGGATAAAAATATTTATCGTAACTACAAGGATATTCGCCGGAAATAATAATATACATATTCCCGGTGTTATCTCCTGTTAAAACTTCTCCAAAATCATATACAGGATTCATACCGCCCGTTTCAAGTAAAGGCACTTCTGTAAATGCAAAATCTACTGCACTTGTTTTTAAAGATAATAATGTAAACCCCGTCAAAAATAAAACTACTAACAATATCAATTTTTTCATTTCTTATTCTCCTTGCGGATAACATCCGCTAGTGCTTCTGCACCGTTTCTTTTACAAACTGTTTTTCACTCTACACCGTAGGTGTAAGCCCATAGGTGCAACCTATTTAAAAACCGTTAAGTATAAAATCAATGTTTCGAGTGCTACGAAAATCAATGCAACCCACCAAACAAACCAACCAATAAGCGCGAATACGATATAACCTAAATAACCGATTAATGCGTAATATTGCCACGCGCCGTGTTTAATTGCGATAATGATAAATAATGCGCCGATAACCACGATACCGATAATAAACTTTAAGGTGTCTGAAAATCCTAACTCGCCGAAAATGGAATCTATCCCCGGCCCTAAATCTTCCGGGATTTCTTCGGGTGCTACTAAATAATAAACTTCGTTTGTTAAAAAATCTTCGTATGTAATTGGTACTTCATTTTGTAAATCGGCGTAAATGTCAAGCATGGGCGTATATAAGAATGAATTAACACCATAAATACTATACCATTCCCACCTATCGACTTCTAAAACTGCTTCTTCCCACAAGTCATAATAATATGCAAAATTAAGAGCCGTAACCCCGTAATCTTGATACCATTCGTAACGCTCTACGGGGTCATAAGAATCGAATAATAAATCCCTGTAAAAAATGCGCTGTGTTTCTGTTAAAAGTGAAGCCCAATAAACGGCGCGCCTAGTCCAATCTACTAAGAAAACACTTTCAAAATCTCCGGCCGGATTACCCCCACCCCAACTATCCCAACTGTTAGTAATTAAATAATCTAAAACTTCTGCCGGGGTTTCAGTAGTCCATCCAGTTTCAATACGAGAAATAATAACATTGTTCGTCCAGTTGACGCCGTAATCGAAAATAACGTAATTGTCTGTGAAGTCTGTATCTGTAAAATCAATAACTTCGGGCGCTGTTTGAGTGGAGATATTGTAATAGGATAAAATGTTGTTTTTAGCGGAAATGGAAAGATTATCCCAAGTGCTAGGGCCGTCAAAGAAGTAACCGACGTTCGAAGA
>Ga0209593_10001142_pt1 | contig 11485 bp, 12 predicted proteins | sample PPLLaktember2015_3_FD_187260 | JGI IMG/M metagenome (GOLD analysis project Ga0209593, IMG submission 187260) | Freshwater sediment microbial communities from Prairie Pothole Lake near Jamestown, North Dakota, USA - PPLs Lake P7 Core (6) Depth... | ecosystem: Environmental > Aquatic > Freshwater...
GGTCCGCATCTGTGACGCGGTCAATCGTCACAGCCGGATCAAAGCGGTTGGGTTGTGTCATCAAATCTACGCGGGCTATGTCATGGTCGGCGTGGCGCTGGCAAAAGACCTCGGCATCGAAGTGCCGGAAGGATTGACAGGCATGCACGCCGCCGTGGACCAGCATCCCTTGCAGCATCGCCTGCGCGAGCAGATCGTTCCGCTGATCGATATTCGCGCCGCGGGATTGAATCACTTCACCTGGATCCTTTCCATCCATGACCGGCGCACCGGCGAGGACCTTTATCCGTTATTTCGAAAGCGCTTCTTCGAGCTGGACCCGGCGTTTGAACCGCTGACGAGGGACGTTTTCTCCGCCTTTGACTCCTTCCCCGTCCCCGGCGATACCCATTTGTGTGAATACCTCCCCTGGCTTAGCGACGCGCAGACCAGGCCCTGGGACACCTATAACATCCGTCTTTACGATTGGGATTTGTTTGCAGCCGTGCGCGACTTCGAGCTGGATCGACTCAATGAGATGGCCGCTGGCAATCAAACGATCGAACATTTATTGGACACCGACTCCGAAGGGGCGCTGGAAATGATCGAGAATATTGCAGGCGCCGGGACTCATTATCACCTTGCGGCAAATATGCCGAATGAGGGCCAGGTCAGCAATCTGCCACTCCGCGCAACACTGGAAACCCCTGTCGTCGTGGATGGCGCCGGGATTCATCCTGTCCATGTGGGGGCGTTGCCTGAACCGGTTGCAGAACTTTGTCGCAGGGAAACCGTCGTTGCACAGTTAGGTGTGGACGCGGCAGTCGAGGGCAGCCGTGAGAAGGCACTGCAATGTCTCCTGCTCGATCCCGTCATCACGGATATGGGTACAGCAAAGAAAATACTGGATGATTATTTGACAAGCTATAGGGAATATTTGCCGCAGTTTTGGCAATAATCGAGAAGTGACAGTCACCTTTAAGGTGACTGTCACTTTAATGTGTCTCCGTCACCTTGGTGATCGAGCGAGGCGTTTCGGTATCGTAACCCTTGACTTTGGTCAGATGGCAGGCAAACAACTGCGCGGGGAGGATGCTCACCAAGGGCGTCAGCCATTCGGGAATCTGGGGCGGGAGCTGGATCGGGGATTGAGCCAGCGCCAGCACATCCGCATGATCCGAGATCACGACCAGTTCCGCATCCTTTTGCTTGCGGAGGCGGGTCAACATATCCTGCATCGACTCGCGAACCTTGCCGTTCGGCGCGACAGCCAGGACCGGGAATCCGCCCTCCACCATCGCAATAGGACCATGCTGAAAATCCGCCGAGGAATACGGTTCGGCAATGACATACGTCAATTCTTTTAACTTGAGCGCCCATTCGAATGCAGTTGCATAGTTGAATCCACGCCCCAGCACCACACATTGGCTCATATAACGATAACGCTGCGCCATTTGCGCAATCTCCTGATCCAACATAAGCGCCTGCTCTGCCCATTTGGAAACAGAAGCAAGTTGCTTCCAGTGTTCGTCTGAATTACTCAATGCCGTGGCAATCATGGCAATCGCCATTAGTTCGGTGGTATAGGTCTTCGTCGCCGCGACGGCTTTCTCTGCGCCCGCCTGAATATCCAGGACGAGGTCGGCAGCTGCAGCAAGCGGCGAATCGGGGATGTTGGTGATTGCCAGTGTGAGACAACCCTGTTTGCGGCCTTCCTCGAGGACACTGACGATATCAGGGGACTGACCGGATTGCGAGACTCCGATCACAAGCGCACCTTTCAAACGCGGCGGAGTCTGGTAATACGTAAACAGGGAGGGTGTTGCCAATGCCAGTGGGATCCCGTTATGCGCGCCCCAAAGGTAATTTGCATAGCGGCCCGCATTATCAGAAGTGCCGCGTGCAGCCAGAAATGCATACTGCACATCGCGCGCTCGAATGGCTCTCGCAATTTCAAGAACTGTTTGTTTTTGGTTCTCCAGCAGGGCCGCCAGCCGTTCAGGTTGTTCGAAGATCTCAGAGTGTAGTGTCATATCGCCTCTTCATTGATTCTACTGCCTTTTCCAAAAATCCATAACATGAATGACTTCCAGCATCGACATCATCACGCAATCACAACTGCATAAACGATACATAACAAGGGACTCGTGAATGCGTTTATAACAATGAAATAAACATTTGAATTGATGATAAAGTTTAATTTATGAATCATAACAATGACCATAATTCAAATATTATCCACACATGCATATCGAATTGATATTTTTTTAATCGACATCAAATAAATCCTAACAAAATTTTAAACTTATGTATCATCAAAAACCTTTACATAAATTGATTAATAGATACAATCAATATGGTTGCATATAAAAATAACATTGATTCAATTAATGGATTCATTGAATCATACAACAATAAAAAATTTCAGCCTTATGAACATGCAACTCAATCAAGATCATACGCCAGCAATACTCATGACTTGATTGATCGAATAAAAGAAAAGGACTCGACATGTATCTCTGCGTATTATCAAGCATACCTGACGCGAATGATGTTCCCTATGATCCTTCGGCACACATGAATGGATTCAAATGGAAACATTATCAAGTCAATCCAAAGAACGTTGAAAGGCAATTGCGTGATCTCATGAATGAAGGGGTGGATGTATTCTTCAATCTATGCGACGGCACACCGGATGATGCTCTTTCGGGCATTGGGCTTGTGCAAGCCCTCGAAAAACTCGGCGCGGCATTTACAGGTGCAGACTCCACTTTCTTCGATCCTTCGCGCCAGGAAATGAAGGCGTATGCAAAGAAGGTCAATGTTCCCACACCGAACTGGGTCATGCTGGATCGCGTCGAAGATCTGGAACGCGTTGCGAAGCGATTGCGCTTCCCTGTTCTCGTCAAGCCGCCGCATGGCTATGCCAGCATTGGCATCACACGCGAGTCGCGCTGTGAGACCATGGAACAGCTCAAGGTCCAGGTGGAACATGAGATCGAAGAGTTTGGGCGTGCGCTGCTCGAAGAGTTCATCGATGGGCGTGAGTTCACCTGTCTGATCGCCGAAAACCCCGATGACCCGAACAACCCGATCACATTCAAGCCCGTGGAATTCATCTTCCCCAAAGGCGAATCGTTCAAGCATTACAACATGAAGTGGGTTGAATACGAGAAGATGTCCGTTGCACCTGTCAAAGAGGCACGCATCGAAAAAATTCTGCGTGAACAGACCACGCGTTTGTTCAAGGAAATGGATGGCAATGGCTACGCGCGCTGCGACTATCGCATGGCCGCCGATGGCACGATCTACATGCTTGAGATCAACCCGAACTGCGGAATTTTTTATGCACCCGATGAACCCGGCTCGGCAGATTTCTCGTTGATCAACGATCCGGTGTACAACCATCAAAAGTTTTTGAAGTTGATCATCCGTGCCGCCCAGAAGAGGCAGAACACAATGCTGGCTGCCAAGTTGAACAAACGCCAGACGAAGAAGCAACGTGTTGAGCAAATGGCATATACGTAAGCTGTCAGCGTTTAGCGATCAGCAGTTAGTGAGCGGACATGATGTGTCCGCTCATTTGTTATATCTGATTGCGGAAGTATAATGACCGCATGAAACCACCCGAACGAATCGAAACCGAGCGGCTTGTTTTACGCAAACCGTGTAGGGAGGATGCTCCTGATCTCTTCATGGCGTATGCCCAGGATGCCGAAGTCACACGGTATTTGACGTGGCGGCCGCATACGAGTGTGGAAGAAACCTATCAATTTGTGGGCCAGATGCTGAAGTACTGGGAGGTAGGGCGCGCTTATCCGTATGCGCTTACCCCAAAGGATTCAGATACGATCATCGGGATGATCGCTGTCCACCCGGATGGTTACAGGCTTGGCATCGGCTATGTGCTGGCGCGTGTTCACTGGGGCAAAGGGTATATACCTGAAGCTGCACAGGCGCTCATTGATTGGGCATTTCAACAACCCTCCATTTATCGTGTCGATGCGACAACAGACGTGGAAAATATTGCCTCACAGCGCGTCCTGGAGAAGCTTGGAATGCAATGTGAAGGGATTTTGCGAAGGTATATGATTCACCCCAACCTCAGTGATGTGCCGCGCGATAGCTACATTTATGCAATTACAAAGTAAACATTGGAGGAAGCATGTTAAACAAAAAAATCACCTTTATCGGTCCCGGTGTGATGGCGGAAGCCATGATCGCAGGCTTGCTGCACAAAAAGCTGGCAAAGCCTGAGAATATTACTGCTTCCGGCCCGGAGGAAGATCGTGGCGAAGAGTTGAGCAAAAAGTACAAGATCAAAATAACGACCGATAACGCCACTGCCGCCGCAAGCGCAGATGTAGTGGTGCTTTCTGTCAAGCCGCAGCGTCTCAGCGAAGTCATGAAGGGACTGTCCAGGATCCGCCCGGAGGCATTGGTGCTTTCGATCGTGGCGGGTGCCTCGATCCAGAAGATCAGTAAGGGGCTCAAGCATCCGGCAGTTGTGCGCTCCATGCCGAACACGCCGGGGCAGATCGGGGAAGGGATCACGGTCTGGGCTGCCTCCTCAAAGACCTCACAGGAGCAGCAGGAGATGGCACGTCAGATCCTGGGCGCGTTGGGCGAGGAGGTCTTTGTCGAAGATGAAAGCTATCTCGACATGGCAACCGCCCTCTCGGGGAGCGGTCCTGCGTATGTCTTTCTCTTTACCGAAGCCCTGATCGACGCGGGCGTACACATGGGCTTCCCGCGCCGGATTGCCGAGCAACTGGTCCTGCAAACCATAAAAGGATCGGTCGCTTATTATCACCGTGCAGAGCGCCATCCTGCCACGCTCCGAAATCAAGTCACGTCTCCGGGAGGCACCTCGGCCGAGGCGTTGTACTATCTCGAAAAGGCGGGCTTCCGGACCGCGATCTCGCGCGCGGTTTGGGCGGCGTACCAGCGCTCGCTGGAGCTGGGGAAGGAAAAACCCGGACATATTGACACCCATGATGAGGAAGAGAAATAGGCAGTCCTGCAACCAATAAGCCTTCGCCGATTTCACAAGGAGGTAACTCATGCGATCGACCCGGCACAACAAATCAGCGGACGACACAAAAACTGAGGCAGACAAACTTCTCAACATCTTATTTACACAGGCAAAAGCACAGTTCGGCGATACCGTCAAATCATTCTGGTTTTATGACGGCGAACTATGTCCGAGCTGCCTGCAGCACCCAATCGGCGTGGTGAAATTCAAAGGCAAGGATGCCCTGGCGCTCAATGCCTTCATCTACCGTCCACGCGGCGTGTTGATCGGATATTTTCTCTGCGAGGCTTGTGTCAGTTTCATTTTCAAAGAGGCACAGAAAAATCCATACAAACAGACAGCATTACACGCTGACATTGAGCGGAATTTGACTACCGCGTACCACAAACATTTAGCCTCGCTTGATGCCTGAGGGATAAAGCACGCGTTGCCTCCGTATAAGAAGTCCCTGAAGTTGAACTGTTTCAGGGACTTCTTACTTATTTCGTTTTATATTCTCCCTCTCTCTCGTTGACCGTTCTCCAGAACTGTTCACTCGAAAGACCTTTTCCCGCCTTCAGGTCCTTGCGCGCGCGTTCAAGCAAAGCCTGAAAGCGCGGCGAACGCGCCAGCAGCAGGCTTTCAAGATCATCATCATCCAACGGCGCAATAATGACTGCCACAGCTTTGCCATTGCGTGTGATGACAACTGGACCCTCTTTTTCAGCGTGTTCAATGTACGCACTCAATTTTGTTTTTACTTCCGCTAAAGGTGCAATTTTCATAGCTCAAACTCCTCTCCGGCAATCAATAAGTGATTTCCTTCTTTAACTCCGATTGCCAGTATCCAGACTTCCCGATCTTTCTCACTTATGGCATAAAAGACTCGAAAATGGTTTTGGGGCCCGAAGCGTAATTCCCATGTTGCATCGTACGGAGCAGGTTGTTCTAAAAGTTTTCGATTGCGCGTTTCGTTTTCGGGTTCAAATCTCAATTGCTCATCGATTGTTTTTCGAATGAGACGATGGTACTTCCTCTCGATGGTATCGAGATGTGTAACAACTTCGGGCGCAAAACGCAGCACAAATCGAGATTTGGGCGACATGGATAGGCGGAATTATAGTCAGAATTCTAGTTATGTCAACCCGGGTTGGCAAGAACACAAAATGGATCAATCTGCTCACTTGTTTTATAATTTGAGTAGGTACTCACGGAGACAACATGGACGAAACGATCAAAGTCTTAATAGGCACAGTTTCAGGTTTTGTAATTGCATTTTTTGCAGAACCGTGAAGGTTTTCTTCCAAAATAGAACTGGAAAACAAAATTTACGTGTAGCACTCTATAAAGAGATCCTTAGTAACTACTGGTTTCTCAGCACCTATCTTGAGGCATATGGATTGTCGTTAGATATATCCAAAGATTCAATAAGTGGCTACAGTGAATATGTGAGAAAGGAATTCTCCAATTTTTCTGGTCATCTTTTTAGTAAACATGCACTTTCCCAAGAATTACCTCTCTTTTATCAACTAAATGAGGCAATGATGATCAATGCTTTGTATACAAGTTTGAACATGATCTTAGCACCTCCCACAGATCCCCTGACTGATAAACGCCAACTTGACATTAGCTTTGCAAAAGATTACTTGGACACATTAGCCAGAGAGATTGAAGCAGGAACTTTTGACAAGAATCTACTTGTTAAGATTAGTGATAAGAAAACTGTCAAAGAAATATTGGAAAGGGATAGAAAGAGAAGCAACGCACAAAAATAATGTGTCCTTATTTAAAATGAATCACGTCTTATGCACAGTATAATTCGGGGGCATTTGAAACTGCCTATTGAACACTGATTGCTGAATACTGCTTACTGCTCACTATGTCACTGATCACTGCCAATTCCCTCTCCAAATCCTTCGGCGCGGAAGACCTCTTCGCCAATATCTCCTTTTCCGTGGCAAACGGTGCACGCCTCGCCCTCGTCGGTCCCAACGGGATCGGCAAGACCACGCTTCTGCGCATCCTGATCGGGGAAGAAGAACCCTCCTCGGGAACGGTGACGCGCTCGAGAAGTCTGCGCGTTGGCTATCTCCCACAGGAAGCGGATTTCGAGCTGAAAGGCACGTTGTGGGATGTCTGCCTCGAGCCGTTCGCGGACATCATCCGCATGCAGGATGAGCTGGAAAAACTCGAAGCCGAGATGTCCGACCCCGCGAAACGGGAGCACCCTGGCGAGTATCTGCGACTGGCTTTGGACCGGTATGGAACGCTCCAGCAAAACTTCGAACAACGCGGCGGGTATGTCTATCAAGTCCGCATCAAGCAGGTGCTGACCGGTCTGGGCTTCGATCCCTCTGATTTTCAGATGGCGCTCGATCATCTCTCGGGCGGACAGCGCACGCGCGCCCATCTCGCCCGGCTGCTCCTATCCAACCCCGATCTGCTGCTGCTCGACGAACCGACCAACCATCTTGACATCCGCGCGGTCGAATGGCTCGAAGGTTATCTCTCGCAATGGGACGGCGCGGCGGTCGTCGTTTCGCACGACCGTTATTTTCTCGATCATGCCTGCAATGCCCTGCTTGAAATGGCGATCAGCGGCTCGGAATATTATCGCGGTAATTACACGACCTACCTGAACGAGCGTGAGAATCGCTGGCAGCATCGCATCGAGGTCTTCGAGTCGGAACGGGAAAAGTTGATGAGGGATGTTGAATACATCAAGAAAAACATCTCAGGGCAAAACGTGCAGCAAGCCAAAGGCAAACTGAGACGATTGACGCGCGTGGTGCAGGCCATCGAACAGGTCGGCATGGATGCGGTGGTCGGCACGAATTGGTCGCAGCTGGATGTGGAGACAACGACCAGCCCGTTCAGCGTGGAGGAAGCAGAGCGACGTGTGCGCGGGCTGCGACCTCCGCAACGCAGCATGCCGGACCTCGGCCTGCATCTGCGTTCGACGCATCGCTCTGGCGATCTGGTGATCCGCACGAAGAACCTGCAAGTGGGCTACTCCGATGATTTGGAACGCGGCGTTCCCGGCAAATTACTTTTTCACGCGCCTGACATCGAACTGCGCCGTACGGATTGCGCGGCATTGATCGGACCGAACGGTGCAGGCAAATCAACGTTCCTCAAAACGATCCTCGGTCAGCTCGACCCGTTAGCAGGCAAGGTGATCCTCGGCGCGAGCCTGCACGTGGGCTACTTCGCGCAAGCGCACGAGGGCCTCGATCCCGAGAAAACGGTCCTCGATGAAATTATGACGCAATCGCCCGGCATGCTGCCGCATCAGGGACGTGACTATCTCGGCAAATATCTCTTCTCGGGCGACGACGCCTTCAAGCGCGTCTCCATGCTCTCCGGCGGCGAACGCGGACGTCTGGCGCTGGCAAAACTTGCCCTGCAGGATACCAATCTGTTATTGCTCGACGAACCTACGAATCATCTGGACATTCCCTCGCAGGAAATTCTGCAGTCCGTATTGGACGCGTACAAGGGAACGATCCTGTTGGTATCCCATGATCGTTATCTGGTCGATGCGCTGGCGACCCAGATCTGGGAGATCAATCCCGACGAATCGCAGATGACCGTCTTCAATGGCACGTATTCGCAGATGAAAGAGGAAAGAGAAAAAGAGAACGCGGCGTTAACCATGCAGCAAGTGGAGAAGATCGATAGTCGCAATTCGACCATCGAAGCGCGGCGGGCAAAGAGTAAAGAGACGAAAGAAGAAAGACGGAGACTCGCCCAATTGCAGGAACTCGAAAACAGCATTGCAGAGCTGGAAGCCAGGCTGGCAAATCTCGGCGCGCAGCTGGACAGTCCCTTTGTCAGCCCGGGGGAAGCGACGAAGCTGGGGACGGAATACGAACGCGTGCAGAAAGAGATGGATGAGAAGCTGGGGGAATGGGAAAAGCTTCAGGTTTGACCATAGATGATGGACGATAGACCATGGTCCGTGGTCCATCGTCCAAAAGGTACGTATGGGAATCATTGCTCCGAAAAAGAGTAATACTGCTTCAAAAGTTCTGATTGCATTCCTGGTCATCATCCTTTCCCCGGTCTTGATCATTGTGGTGTTCCTTTATTTACTCTGGGGAGTCGTCCTGTATATGACGATCTGGCTCACCTGGAGGAAACGGCCCGTTTTGTTTGTGTATTCCGATAGCCCAGTCTGGAAGGACTATATTGAAAGAGAAATCCTTCCTTACATACAAGACCGCGCTGTAATCCTGAACTGGTCAGAGAGAAAGACCTGGAAAACTTCATTGCCCGTGCTGGCATTCCGATACTTCGGCGGATACAGAAATTTCAATCCGATCGCGATTGTGTTTCATTCTTTTCGCCTTGTGAAGATCTACCGATTTTTCGAAGCCTTCCGGGAGTTCAAGTATGGTGATCCCACGAAGGTTGAAGGAATAAAAGAGAATTTATTTGACGCTTTAGGAGTTTGAGTGGAGAATGGTTTGCTATAATCTGAACAACAAGGAGATCCTGTGATTCACATCATCCGTGACCGTGCTACGTCCGAACAAATGAGAGAAATGCTTGAGATGCTTGAAACCTATGTCAAACTTGCTGTGGATATCGAGCGCGGGGTTCTTGCCGGTGGCGGGGCTATGCACGCAGACTGTGAAGCTGTCTTGCTCGAAGATGGCAGCCAACAGGAGTTTATTTGGGGCGCGGATTGGAATCCATCTGCTCAACAAACCACGTTTGAATCTCTCATTAATATTCGTCCACGTCAAAACAATCCTTCCATGGAAATACTCGACCCAAAAATCCAGGAGCAGGTCACTAAAATCACCATGAAATTGTTAGGGGGCGTATGAAAGACTGGACCGTCATTCGAGAACGTTATATGCGTGACCCTCTGCCTGTTCGTCTGGGTGGACTTGCGGCGAATTTGAGCCGCATAAAATCCTTTTCCGCGAATGAAGCCAGCCGCGATACGGTTGCCAGCCTGATCGAGGAATCCAAAATGTTCATCGAATGGACCGCCGCACAGGCGGAAATTGAGACAGCTGCAGAACTAGTCGAGTTGCAAGTGCAACTGGCTCTCTGGCAATTACAATGGCAGAACATTTGGAATGATACGTCGAGACGCAAGCAATTTGCCGAGCAATCAAGTGGATGGTCAAAACAAGTGCTTGAAATGTCAGGACTTTTGAAATAACAAATTGAACAAGCGGAGATGACAAATGGTTGACATAAAATGAATGTTAATTCGTTGTTTCACATTCTAATCGTTAACCCTCTGCAGGAAGAATATAACGATCTTTGTGACAGCCTCTCCGCGCTTGGATTGAATTCGCATCAGGACAAAATCGGCAGGCTGGATGTGCATTGTTTTCCCGAGATCAATGTCACGCTTGCGCGCGGTGGTCACGGCAAGACGCAATTTGGGATTCAAACCCAGCATTTACTGGATCACGCAAAATTCGACCTGGTCATTTGTGCGGGCGCGGCCGGGGCCCTGGCTCCGGAAGTGAAGATCGGGGATGTGATCGTCGCGACCAGCACGCTGGAACATGATTACAACATTAAGTTTTCAGTTCGTCCCAAGCCGCGCTTTGCAGGAGATCCTAAAACCATCGAGCAGATCCGGGCAGTAGACATGTCTGGTGCAAATTTCAAAGTCCACTTCGGGATCATGGCGGGCGGAGATGAAGATGTGATCGAAGTCACGCGGGGAGCGGAATTATACGAAGCACACAAGGCGCTGGGGGTTGCCTGGGAAGGGATCGGCGGGGCGCGTGCTGCCGCGTTCAGTGAGATCCCTTATCTCGAAATCCGCGGCGCAACCGATACCGCGGACCACGAAGCCCCGCTGGTATTTGATATCAACTTGAAGATTGTTATGAAAAATATTGCGTTTCTGCTCTATACATGGTTAGGCAGGTAGCGGTCCATGAAAACCTGTCGATCCGATTGAATAAACCCGCCTGCCTCCCGCTTGACTCCGGACTCCCTTCCCTGGATTTTTGCTGATCTATACCGTTATTCACGGAGTTGCTCTCTTCTTTATTCGAACCCAAAATTTCTCGGCGAGAAAACCGAGAAGCTCGCCGAGAAATTGATATAATTCCCAGGCAATCACGCCTTTCATTGCGTAGATGGGAGGGTTGCATGGCAGCAAACGTCACTATTCTTCGCAAGTACCGGCCTGAACTCGAGCGTGAGCGCACCATACAAACATGGGAGGCCATCGAACACATTTCGAGACGGACCCACGTGAATGAAGGTGAGATCCGCTTTGTGGTGTATGAGCTGCGCGATATCATTTTGCATGCGGCTCACCGGTCACGGGCAGTCAAGATCGAAGGATTAGGTACGTTCACACCCACGGTCCGAATCGCTGGAAATTTCGATATGCTCTTCCGTCCCGATCCGGGTTTGCTCGAAGAACTGAACAACAAGACCCGGTTCTCTGGGAAGATCATTAATAAAGCCTATATTGGCAAATCAGCAGAGGAATTGTTCGCCCTT
>Ga0209593_10001145_pt1 | contig 11479 bp, 7 predicted proteins | sample PPLLaktember2015_3_FD_187260 | JGI IMG/M metagenome (GOLD analysis project Ga0209593, IMG submission 187260) | Freshwater sediment microbial communities from Prairie Pothole Lake near Jamestown, North Dakota, USA - PPLs Lake P7 Core (6) Depth... | ecosystem: Environmental > Aquatic > Freshwater...
GGTGCCGGGCTCGCCGAGAGCCCGGCCATAGGCGACCAGCTATCGAGATCAATGATTGGCTCGCTGTTGCGGTTGTGCGAAGTGCGGCCGTGAGAGGGGTAGTGTCAAGACAGGAATCCGGAGCTTCGAGCGGTGTCAATCGTACGACGTGGCCGGGCTTCCGAAGCCCGGCCAACCGGACTCTGGAGAGTCCGGCCACAATAACTGCCCGCCTACATGTCCGATTGTATTTTCGGAACAGCGCAAAAAACGCGCCCCTCAACCGCCGCTGCGGGGTTACCGCGAGCCAACGTTGTCTCTTGTCACCTTGTCTTCTTGTCACCCCCGTCACCCCCCGCCCCTCCGTTGACTCCTTCGAAGCATTCTGCTGTGCTGGGTTTATGCCGGAGTCCCTTCTGCGGTGTCTGAGTGAAGGGGGAATCGATTCGGGATCGTTAATCGTCTTCGAGGCGCCGCATTTGACGCCCGAACCGTCCTATTCTTTTGAGGACATCCTCTCGGTTCTTCTCGAACGCCTGGGACCGGAGGGTACACTCGTGGTCCCGACCTGCACACCGGTCGAGGGGTACCCGAAGGAACCCTTCGATCCCGCGCTCTCTCCCTCGGAGGCGGGTCCGTTCTCCGAGTTTTTCCGGAGGCAACCGCGTGTTTTGAGAAGCCACAATCCGACCCACTCGGTGGCAGCCCTTGGGCGGCTTGCCGCCGATCTCGTTGCCGGCCATAGAACCGCGGGTCCGCGGCCCAGCCCGTGGGGGGACGCCGCTTTTGGAGCGGGTAGCCCATGGGATCTTTTGTCGAAGAACGGAGATGTCTGGCTGCTCGCAGGCGCTGATTGGTCCTCCAGCTTTTTTATCGACTATGTCCGCACGCTCTATCATGAAAACCAGCTACGCTGGACCAAGCAGACGGCCTTCCCGGAATTCGACCCGAGACAAATGGGCCGGGAACTGCAGAAAAGGGGTATCGCCAAACCATGGCCTTCTTGTCCGGATCTGCTGCTCTCGTTCGACACCGCGACGGCCGTGCGATCGGCCTTGGATATCCTGGAGATGAACCCCGCTCGGCTTGCTCCATCCCGTCATTTCAGACGCTGGTTGGCTGTTCGCGAGCGGGTCAAGAAAGAAGGCTATTTAAGGGCGGGGGCTGCCAAGGCGGTCATTACTCCTCCAATCCCGGCGACCAGGTGGGATGGAAAACCGCTCAACGGTGTTTACCGGGACTTGTACGTCCGCGTCGTTTTTCTTTCGGATGGCAAGACCTCGCTAGCCCTCGCGCTCTGCGATCTACTCGGTATCTCCCGTGCCGTTGTCGACCGGATTCGTCAGACGGCCGCTGTCGGCTTGGGATTGCCACCCGAGCAGATCATGCTCGCCTGCACACACGCCCACAGCACGCCGGACACGGTGGGTTGCGGATACGAGAATTCCGACTACCTTTCCACAGTCGTCCGGGCCGCCGAAATGGCGCTGGAACAGGCGGTAAGAAGCGCCAGATCAGCTCGGCTCGGTTGGCGACGAACCCGAGCCCGAGGCATCGCGCGCTCCCGGCGGGTGAAGCTCAAGACCGGGAAGGCTTATACCGTTCGTTACAGTGTTCCTTCAACGTGGCGGGTGTCACCCGAGGTGATTGCCGAGCGGGGAGATGTCGATCCCGATCTCACGGTTATACGAATCGAGGATCTTCAGGGACAGCTGATTGCAGGTCTTTCCAATTTTGGGTGTCATCCGAGCATTGCCTTGGCCAGCAACGAGGTTTCCGGAGACTGGTCCGGGGAAGCCATGTATGCGGTGGAACAGATATTCGGCGAAAACGCGGTTTTCCTGGCGACCAACGGGGCAGGCGGTGACGTGGACCCGACTGGCGAGATTCAACCGTGGGGTCCTCGCAACCAGGACGCAGCCTCGCGCGCCGGGCGGATTTTCGCTTCCGAGTTGCTCGAATCACTGGAACGGGTCGAGATTCAGGAAGTGACCCGGTTGGGGGCGGCGAGCCGATCACTGGCGCTGCCGGTGAGAGAGGACTGGCTGTCGCTCATCGAAAAGGAGCAGGCACGGATGTGCCAGGAATTCGCCGGCCAGTGGGAGCTGAGCAACAGCATCAGAGAGTCGGTGACCAGGCGCCGGATCGACACCGAGGTCCAGGTCCTTCGGCTCGGAGAGCTCGCGCTCGTGGGCTTGCCGGGTGAGGTACTGGTAGAGATGGGACGGAAGATCAAGGCCGTCAGAAAGCAAGCGGCAATCATAGAGTTGGCTAATGACGACATCGGCTACATCCCGACGCACCGCGCTTCAAGTGAAGGCGGATACGAAGTCGGAAGGCATCTCTGGGGGAGAGCGACACCGGACGCCGAGGACATTCTCGTGGACGCTGCGCGTATCCTCATCGAGGAGATGTTCGGCTCATGAAGGAGCCGGAAGTCCCAACGACAGTCCAGGACTTCTGGTCGGATCAGCCGCCCGCCTTGCTTTACAGGCGGACCTGGTGGATCGTTGGTCTGCTCTTTCTGGCGACAGTCCTCAATTACCTGGACCGACAGGTTCTCGCCCTGACAGCCGAACAGGTCATTGCGGAATTCCAAATCAGCAAGGAAGATTTCGGCCGCGTTATCTCGGCCTTTCGTTACGCTTACGCCCTCTTTCAGATCATGGGCGGCTGGCTGGTCGACGCACGCGGCCCGGTAGCGGTCTTTCCCGCAGCCGTCGGCATTTGGTCACTCGCCGGCATCTTCACGGCGCTGGCCGGCTCGATCCGATCGCTTTCCGCCCTGCGAGCGATGCTGGGGATTGGGGAGTCATTCAACTGGCCCTGCGCTCTGAAAGTCACCCAACGGCTGCTGTCGCCTAAAGACCGAGCCCTAGCCAACGGGATCTTCAATAGCGGCGCGGCGGCAGGGGCGATTATCGCTCCGCTGATCGTGACACTCGTGACACTGCACTTTGGCTGGCGGTCGGCGTTTGTCATCACCGGCGCTCTGGGCGCCTTTTGGATACTGGCTTGGCTTTGGCTCATACCCCCCTTCCGTCCACGCTTGGCCGGCAGCCGCATGTCGGCGGGAAAAGTCCTCAGTGTCTTTGGCCGAATAGTTCGAAAGAGAAGCTTCTGGCTGTTGTCCGTCTCTGCGGTCATCGTGAACAGCGTCAGCTACTTCCTGGCGGACTGGATCCCGCTGTATCTGAAGACCGAGCGAGGATTCAGCTTCTCGGTCGGCAACGCCCTTTCGGTCATCGTCTATGCAAACCTCGAATTGGGGAACATCCTCGTAGGGCTTTTTGTCCGTAAGCTGGTGGCACGAGGCACGAGCGTCGCCCGTGCGCGCAAACTGGCGCTGTTGATCAGCTGCCTTCTCATGTCGTTTGCCGCGGCGGCCGGGCTCACGCCCAACCGGTTTCTGGCGGTCGGGTTTCTCATGCTGACCGCCCTCGGAGTCGCCGGTTTTCTGGTCATTTACCTGACGCTGGTTCAAGACGTGGAACCGGAATACGTCGGGGCTACGGCCGGCTTGCTCGGCGGCATCGGCAATCTCGCCTACGGTTCGCTCAGCCCGTACATCGGACGCCTGGCGGATCTGCAGGAGACGACTCTCACCTTCATCCTGATCAGCCTGCTCCCCTGGCTGGCTTTTGGGGCGATCTTCTTTGTGGTCGGACGGGAAAGGCGATAAAGCGGGAGTGGCACATTGGTAGTCGAGCATGTCGCGAAATAGCTGCTCCTTACACGAACTCTTTCGCTGGAGTCGCGTTACAGAACCGCGCACGCAGCGGAGGGCCGCGAAGCGCTTTGGGGAGGCCAACGGATAACACGGATAACACGAATCAAACCGCTCGTGACACGAGCGGTTTGATTCGTGTTATCCGTGTTATCCGTTGGCCTCCCCAAAGCGCGGTGAGTGAGAATCTCAGGTATCCTTTGAAGCATGCGCACCACGATCCTTTTCGCTCTCCTTCTCCTCACTGGTCTCGCCTTCGGCCAGAACCAGGCGGACGAAGGGACTACCAGCTATCTTTCCAGCGTGACAATCGACAAGGGTTCGACAAGCGAGGAAGTTGTCTGCATTCTGTGCTCAGCGGAGATTCAGGGCCGGGTGACCGGCGACCTGGTTCTGGTCGGCGGAAACGCCGATATCACTGGCTCGGTCGATGGGGACGTAGTCGTGGTAGGAGGGTGGATCAGGATCCGGGGTACGATTGGTGGAGACTCCATCGTGCTGGGCGGCGGTCTGGAGCGTGGAGCGGGTGCCCAAATAAAGGGTGAAGCCGAGTCCTATCCGTGGTTCCACCTGCCTGGGCAGAGGAGCTTTCATCCAGCCGGGGTACTATGCCTTATAGGGGTCGTGCTCCTGCTTGTCTTTGTTGCGGGTGCGGCGTGGAGGCAGGCAGCTTCCAACCGACTGGCCGATCGCCTGATTCGCCGGTGGTGGCTGGCCCTTCCTGTCGGTGTGGCAGCCTGGTTTCTCTACGCCGAGTATATCGACGAGTATGAGACAGTTTCGACGGCCCTCGGAATACTCCTCTGGGCTCTCTTGCTCCTGCTGCTTATCGCGACTTGGATCGGGTCCTACGGAATAGCGTGGGCTGTCGGGCGCCAGGTCATTCGCACAGCGGGCTGGAAGACGCGTCTGGCTGGAGCCTTGATTCTCTCGGCAGCCTTACTGGCGCCCGTGCTTGGTTCGGTCGTTTTCTGCCTGATGCTCTTCATCGGCTTGGGCGCCGGCCTTCTCTTCACCTGGCCGGCATTACGCGTTCGGGGTCCTGTCGCTATTGAACCTTCAGCACCGGGAATTCCGTGATCCGCAATTTGGCTGCACCGTAAGGGATAAGGGTCAGCGTTTCGAGCGGTTCTGCGGAGCTGACCGGGCTTGGAGGAGGCGCTGCGGCTGCGTTCTTCTCCACATCCCACTGCGGTATCCGCCGGCCCGTGACTTTAATCGAGACCGGAGTCTCGGACGGGTTGAACGGGTTACCAGCCACGGCTTTCGTTTCCACAGTCACGGCCTCGGCGAGGCGCTTTTCATCGATCGCCAGCGCGTAATTCCATGGCGTCGTCGGAAGAACTTCCCAGTCGGCGTGCGGTTCTTCACCGGCGATCTTCTTCCAGTCCTCGCCGATCTTCAGGCTGAAGGCGAGTGGGCCACGCCAGAGGGCCACGGCATTGTTGTATCGTTTTTCTGCTCGAACCGGCATGTCAAACGTCAACACCACCTGATTTCTACCCGACCACTCGGGGTCGAGAATTTGGAATCGGGCGGTGTCCGCAACCCACTTCTTCGCGTCCCCACCGCCACGCACATCGCCGGATCCGGTCACCCTCAGCGTCCCCGACTTGGCCCAGCCTGGAATGCGGAGGTGAAGCGGGAAGACGACCGGTTTCCCTGTTTCAACCCGAATGATTATCTGGTTGGAAAATGGATAGTCCGTTATCACTTCGATCGATACCGGCACCCCTTTTACGGTCGTCGACAGCTTCGATGGAGCGTAAGCTACGGCCGCCAATCCGCCGTCGGCTGTCTGCATCCACAGGTGGGAGGCAAACTTCGGCCAGCCCTGATGCATGTTGGCCGTGCAGCAACCGTAGTTTGTCTCGAGGCCAAACAGATTGGCTTTCTCGCCGTTGGTCGTGTAGACCCGTTCCTTGCTCACCTTGGCGACCGGCTGATTGGCCTGTTGGACATACTGACGGGCCCACATGTCGGGCTTGAACGGCGCGGGCAGAGCGTTAAAGGCGATCTGTTCGAGCCGATCGCCGAAGGCCGGATCGGCGATCGCCTGGATCAGCGTTTCGAGCGAGAACAAGTACTCGACGACCGCGCAGGTCTCGGTCCCCTGGGAGGGCATCCGGCCGGCAAAATTCTCGTCGCCCGAGAAGATGCCCGACACCTGGCCGTGGTATGCATCGAGGGTTTCGATCGCCCGCCGGCCCATTTCCGCATCGGCGGGGGACCCGGAGAGCCGGAAGCAGACCGCCGGAGTCTTGATCGCCATCGCGTTGTTCACGACGTGGCTTTCATGTTCCCATTTCTGGACCTTCTGTTTATGCGGCAAATCCCGAAAATGGGCCTGCCAGTCATAGCCCTGCTCTTTCATCTTGCGAGCCAGGTCAAGAAGCCAGGATTCACCGGTTTTCTCGTACAGCCAGTAGGCAGTCAATACACCATCCTGCCAGCGCATCCGATTCCAGTCGAAAAGGGGACGCTCGTTGATCTGGCCGTGCAGGCACTTCAGGTATTTCGTAATGGCCGGTACAACACGGGGATCGGCTGTCGCCTCCTGGTACTGGGTTAGAGCTTTCAGCATGACGAACACCGGCCAAGGATCGCGGGCCTTATACTTGCCCGTGGCGCTTTTCTCCGGTCCGAGCCAGCCGTCCTCCGCCTGGTGCGTCAAGGCGTAGTCCATGTACCGCTGCACTTTAGCTTTGAGCCCGGGATCGTCGAGCAGGTAAGCCAGCGGAACGAGTCCGTCGAGCCAGTAAGGCGCTCGCTCCCATCCTTCTGCCTTTCCGCCGATCCAGCCGCTGTCTTTGATATCGGGCCAAAACTCGTCGAGATGGCCGCTTAACCCGTCTGCCTGGATTCGCAGCTGATCTTTCAGCCAGCCGGCCGGCTTGACACTGCCGAGCGGCAGCGGGCGGAATTTCAGGGGTTGAAGGCCGGAGGGTGAATCGGAGCTGGGACGAAATCCAACCACCGAAGCGGCCAGGAGAGTAACGACAGTCAGAAAGAAAGCCGAGCGATACATACCGGTCCTCTTGTTGAGATCCTAACTGTAAACGCCGCAGGGAAGGATTGTCCAATGGTTGTAGGTACGTCGTTTTGGGGCAGGAGTCGCGTTTGAAGCGGACCACCCAAATTGACCCACCCTTGTGCGAATCACGATTCATCCCGAACAATCAGGGCACCGGTTACCCGACCTCGATCAACCGTTTGGACGTGGACCTGCCCCGATGGCGGCGGCGAAACGTCGACCAGCCAGACGTCGCGAGGTTTCACGGTGATGAGGCGAACGCTTTCAGCCTGTTCATGTCCGTCGGCGTCGACCATGGCCACCCTCACTTGAGTTGGGTTCTCGTCGACATTAGCGAGGACCAGAGTGCTGGGGCCCGGACCCGCTGCCGAACCCGAAGAAAATACAAGGCGCGAGGCGACAGTACCGGGGTCCAGGGCGGGGATGATAACAGAAGATCAGGCGGCTGCCACCTGTAAATGCTTGCAGTATCCCCTCGCTTGAGCGACGCTAAAGCGTATGAACGCAGTCTTGGCAGCGACCTTCGTCTATGGCTTCTTGTTCTGGCAGCCGGCTCCGGGAGCAATCGGCTCGTTCGGCGGGCAATCTGACATCGGAAGCGATCTCTTGCCTGGCTCAGGGGAGTATGACGCGGCCCGAGGCGAGTACAAGGTAACCGGCGGCGGCGCCAACATGTGGGCGAACCAGGACGCTTTTCATTACGTTTGGCGACAGATTTCGGGAAATGTCCGGCTCAGTTCCTCGGTCCGCATTCTCGGCACCGGCGGCGATCCTCATAGGAAGGCGGGCTGGATGATCCGGGAGACGCTGGATGCTGATTCGCCCTACGTGGACGTCGTCGTCCACGGTGACGGCCTGACGTCAATGCAATACCGGGAGGTCAAAGGAGGGGAGACCAAGGAGGTCAAAACGCCGATCACCGGCCCCGACCGGCTGGTGCTCGAGCGCAAGGGGGATCAGTTCACCTTCTGGGTTGCACGAGGGGCGGAGGAGTTGAAAGAGGGCGGATCCATAACCCTGAAATTGCCGACGGCTGCCTACGCGGGCCTCGCGGTTTGCGCTCACGATAAGACCAGGCGCGAGACAGCGCTCTTCTCAGATGTAAAGATCGGGGCCGCCAACGAATAACGCGAATCAGACGAATCGATTCGTGTTATCCGCCTTATTTGTTGGCGTTATTCCCGCACAGTCGTAATAGGCAACCGTTGTGATCAGCACGGAAATCGGTATCGAGGCAAGCAGGCCTATAAAGCAGATGTTGGAGCCGACGCTCGCGATCAGGTTGGTGACTATACCCAAAACCAGCAGATTCGGTACGTCCGAACTCATCAGTCGATAACTCTCGTCGATCGCCTCCCTGGCGTCGCGCTTGCCAAGGACTACGGCCGGCGTAGTGAAGAACATCAGCGCCCCGACAACAAGCCCGGGCAGGAAACAGAAGAGAGACCCGATCAAGACTAAAGCAAAGACGGTGCCCTGAACTCCAATCAGGATCGTGAATCGATCGCCGGCCGATACCAGGTCTTCGACCTGAATGCGCTCTCCGCGCAACTGCCGTTCCGCACACTTATACAGACCGGCGTACAAGAAAGCTGCAATGCCCGATCCGAGAAAGAAGACGAGCAGGCCGATCCACAGCAGCGGCGAGAGCCAGTTCGCATATCCCTGGTAGAAGCCTTCGAGCATCCAGAACCACAGGGGCACTAAGCCCGATAGCGAAATAACGACGGCGACAAGGAAAAAACCAGTATTGAGCAGCCACATTTGCCACTGCTCCAAGAACAGATCCCATCCTCTTGACACCCAGTTCCAATCGGCCTGCACGGGAATTTCTCGGCTCATTCAGAGAGAAGGTTTAGCATAAAGTCCTCGCTTTTCCTAACGCAAAGGCCACTTCGACATAAGCCCTTGTCCCCTATTGGTTTTGCCCGAAAGCAGTCCAACAGGTTTTCGCTCCAAATGCTGACGACCCTGGTATTTGCCGGCTCCTTGAAGTGCTTCGCAGCGCCACGGGATAATCGAAACCAGGCAGTTCAATCTCAGGCTCCTTCCTCTATCGAGATCGGCGGAGTGGGTTATGTGGTTTCGTTACCTCGGCTCTGGTGCGTTGTTCTTCGTCCTTTTTCTTTCTTTTGGGAACGTAGTGCTGGCAAATGAAGGGGACCTCGATCTCTCCTTCGGAACAGGAGGCAAATCGTCAGCAGATATCACCGGTCAGCTCTTGGATGATGCGGTAGGCGATATCGCCCTGTTGCCCGACGGGCGCATTCTTGTGGCCGGTACTACCAGTTCAGGATTTCCGTCCGAACATGATCTGGCGGCGGTGGTTTTCAACCCCGACGGGTCCCTGGACGAAAGTTTTGGCAGGCTCGGCCGGGTTCTGATTGATCAGGGAGGAAACGAGTTCTGTTACGCCCTTGCCGTGCAATCGGACGGCCGTATTCTGCTCGGCGGCTATCGAACCGTCCTGGCTGGGGGATCGCCTGAATCGCTGGTCCTGCGTTTGAATCCGGACGGAGGGATCGACAGCACATTCGGGACTCAGGGTGCGTTCGAGCCGGCTCTTCCTTTCGCCGTCGTCGCTCTGGCGATCATACATGACGGCTTCGTCATCGCAGCCGGGAGTCGCCCGAGCCCGAGCGGAAGCGACTTCGCGATAGCGCGCTTGACCAATGGGGGCAGGCTTGACGAGAGCTTCGGTCAGGGAGGTGTGGTCTTTCTGGATTTCGGCTCGGACGACTTTCTGACGGGGTTGTCCGTCGATCCGAACGGCCGCCTCCTCGTCGTCGGGATGAACACAGCCGGGGCACTTGAATTAGCACGCTTGCTGGCGAACGGTTCGGCGGATCTGACATTCAACGGATCTGGAAAGCGCGTAATTGATTTGGGATGTTCCTATGATGTGTCGGCGGCGATTCAGCCGGACCAGAAGATATTGGTGGGAACGACGATCGGCCCCGACGGGCTCTCGGACTTCCTGCTCACTCGGCTTAAGCCCGATGGAACCTCCGATCTCGACTTCGGGACGGATGGCGTCGTTACCGGCGACCTGACTGGAACCGATGACTACCTCACCTGCGTGACCCTCCAGCCGGATGGAAAGATCCTGGCGGTCGGCTGGGCCGGCTTCTATCCTGACTTCCTGGTCCAGCGCTATCACCCGGACGGGTCGGTCGATAAGGGCTTCGGCCTGGACGGGTGGATCCACACTGATTTCATAGGAGACGAGGACCGCGCCCGCGTGGCGGTCGTCCAGCCGGACGGGAGGTTCATCCTGGCCGGCGACGTCCCGGGTTCAGATGCGGACGAGTCCCGGGACTTTGGCCTGGCACGTTACGAAATCACCGGGGCCCAGCAATCGACCGCTCCCCGAGTGACGAGTAGATCCGTCAGGAGCGGCTCGCGCGCCCGATCCGACTCGCCCGGCCGGTAGTTCTACAGAGTATCCTGGAGTCGCGTTACCGAGCCGCGCACGCAGCGGAGGGCCGCGCAGCGTTTTATGCGGAGCGAGTCCTGGAGCGAGTAAGCGGGACCACCCAACGAGCCTCTCATGTTCGTGAGGTGGTCCCGCTTACTCCGCTCCAGGACTCGCTCCGCATAAAACGCTGCGCGGCCCTCCGCTGCGTGCGCGGCTCGGTAACGCGACTCCAGCGCCGCCTGTCAAGCGACCTGCGTCTTTTTGTTCCCCTGTCGGCGTGTTACCATCCCTCCCGTTAAGGAGACAACAGGATGAATCGCCGTCAGTTTCTTCGTTCAAGCGTTGCCGGTCTGGCCTTGGCCGGCGGAGCTCGTTTCTCCGTCTTTGCCGACGACAAACCTAAGCGTGTGGGAGTGATCGGTCCCGGCTGGTACGGCAAATGCGACCTCTTCAGGCTGATCCAGGTTGCCCCGGTGGAGGTCGTATCGCTGTGCGACGTGAATCGGCAGACGCTGGACCGCGCGGCCGACATGGTGGCCGAGCGGCAGGCTTCCAAGAAACGCCCCCGCATCTATGGCGACTACCGGGAAATGTTGAAGGAGAAGGATCTCGACATTGTCCTGGTCGACACCCCGGACCACTGGCACGCCCTGCCGATGATTACGGCCGTCCAGGCAGGGGCGGACGTCTGGGTGCAAAAGCCGATCAGCGTGGATGTGATCGAAGGGCAGGCAATGCTTGAGGCGGCGCGCAAGCACAAGCGCGTGGTTCAAGTCGGAACCCAGCGCCGCAGCACGCCTCATTTGATCGAGGCCCGTGATGATTACATTCGGGCCGGCAAGCTGGGCAAGATCGGCATGGTCGAAATCTACTGCTACTCGGGTGGCTGGAACCGCGGGAGACGCCCCGAGCCCGCTCCTCCGCCAGCTGATTTAAAGGCCCCCGATCATCTGGATTACGAAATGTGGGTCGGGCCGGCGCCCATGCGGCCGTATCGTGATCTGATGAACAACCAATGGCGGTCCTACAAGGAGTACGGAAACGGGCTGGTGGGCGATATGGGCATTCACATGCTGGATATGGTGCGTTGGATGCTTGGCCTCGGCTGGCCGAAACGCATATCCTCGACTGGCGGTATTGTGATGCGGAAAAGCGGTCCGTCCAACACGTCGGACACGCAATTGGCGACCTTCGAGTTTGATGACCTGACGGTAGTTTGGCAGCACCGGGCGTGGGGGAACGCGCCGGATCCGAAGTACTGGTGGGGGGCTACGCTTCATGGCGAAAACGCGACCCTCAAGGCCGGCGTTTACGGGTATGA
>Ga0209593_10001147_pt1 | contig 11465 bp, 11 predicted proteins | sample PPLLaktember2015_3_FD_187260 | JGI IMG/M metagenome (GOLD analysis project Ga0209593, IMG submission 187260) | Freshwater sediment microbial communities from Prairie Pothole Lake near Jamestown, North Dakota, USA - PPLs Lake P7 Core (6) Depth... | ecosystem: Environmental > Aquatic > Freshwater...
GCTCAAACTGGGAAGGAAGCACACGCCGTTCTACTGGGCGGCAGCATATCTGTTTTAGCCCAGCAGCTGAGCGAGTTTCAGTTGAGCTCGGTCATCGCCGTTCAAAACCAGATGCTGGCTGAGTACGATCCTGACTACGCCACCGGCGCGCTGATTTCGGTTCTCAACTCCGGCCAGCCGCAGATTGTCCTGTTCGCCCACACCTACCAGAACATCGACCTTCTCCCCAAGCTTGCGGCCGCACTGCGAAAAGCACTAGTCACGGAGTGCGTCGGTTTTCGGAAGGATGACACAGGCGGCCTGGTGTTTGTCCGGCCGATGTTCCGCAGCAAGCTGAACGCTGATGTGACGGTGCGCTCCGATTATCCCTGGCTGATTTCGGTCCAGGCTGGCGCCTTCTCTGCCGACAATTTGATCAAGGGGAGTGCCCCGGTTGTCAGCCAGGCAGTGGACCTTGGTTCCGTCCGGAGCAAGCGCAGGACCGTCGAGACCGTCGAGGCTGCGAAGGGCAAGGTCGATTTGACGCGGGCTGAAATCATCGTGGGCGTTGGACGAGGGATTCGGAAACCTGAGAATCTTCAGATCCTCAAGGAGCTGGCTGATGCGCTCAGAGCCGAGATCGGCGCCAGCCGGCCAGTCGTCGACAACGACTGGTTGGAACGCGAGAGGCAAATCGGCAGTTCCGGCCAGACTGTGACCCCCAAGCTCTACATCGCCTGCGGCATCTCGGGCGCTATTCAGCACCTCGTTGGAATGAAGAACAGCGGGTGCATTGTGGCGATCAATACCGACGCCAACGCCCCGATCTTCAACGTTGCCACCTATGGGATCGTGGGCGATCTTACCGAAATCGTCCCCGCCCTGACCAAGAAGATCCTCGCGGAGAAGGGATAAAGCGCAGCGCCGCTGGGAGCGCAGGCGTCCCGCCTGCTCGTGCCCGTCACTACAATCGATGGTGCAGACGGCACGAGCAGGCGGGACGCCTGCGGCCCCAGTGCAGGCGAGACGCCTGCGCTCCCAGCGCGCTCCTGACTCTGACTACTGTATCAGCTTCTTGTTCGTCTGCAGGTGTGGCGCGGTTTTTGGCTCCACTCCAACATCCGGGCAGGGGATTGCGTCCGCTGAGTCGAGCCTGATCGTGATTGACCCGAATCGCGGGTTCCTGCCCTGGCGGGTGAATCGGACATCCTCTATCGTCACGACGGCACCGCCTTTTGCCTCCGACACGTCGAACACCGGAAAACGCGCAAAGCGAGTGAAGACGGCGCCTGGGCAGGTGGAGGCAGCAGCCGCGGCAACCGGATTGTCCTGATTACGAGGAATCATCTCGAACCGCGAGCTTTGAGACGAGAACGAGAAGGCCCGGCCGTAGCCCACTTCGTCCGGCGTCTCAATGAACAGATCCCATTGGAAGGGATTGGCAGGTCGCGGAGTGACAGAGACGGCGTCTCGGCCAATCCCCGGATAACGGGCCTGAACCTCCGGATAAACCTCCCTCAAGGTCAGCCAGTGGATCGCTCCGAGGAATCCCCAATAGATGACTACGGCGGCAAGTGCGAAGGCCGCCAGGGAACCAGGGAAGACAATCTGACGCTTTTTCGCAAACAGAATCGCCCCAACCCCGGCCAGCCAGATGGCGAGGGGAATCCAAAGACCAAAACTCCGAGCGGCTAAGACCAGAATCAGCGAACCGAGCGCAGCCACGGCCGCCCAGGCCGCCTTCCCCGGCCGGCTCCACTGGCCGGTCAGAAAGACAGCCCCGCCAAGTATCAGCCACAGGTATGGATCGACAATGAAAACCAGATCCCCGTAGTACCAGCGCTCCAGGAACGGCAGAAACGGCCGGACTCCATAGGAGTTGGTCAGGTCCAACAACGGGTGAGTCGCGGCGGTTCCGAACACGGCGAGACTGATCTGGCCCAATGAGGCCGGGTGACCGCGCGAACGTCCGACCAGCCAGAGGAACACAGTCAGAAGGGCCGCGAGGACGAGTGTACCCGCAATTGAATGGCTGAAGCCACGATGATAAGTCAGATAGTAGAGGTGTCCCCAAAAACTGGACACAACATCCAGATCGGCGAGATTTGCAGCGGCAATGAGGGAGAGAGTCCCACCCGGGATTTTTTCGCGTAGGCCTACTCGTCCGAGTGAAACGGCAACAAGACTGTGGGTGAGATTGTCCATTGCGTCGTCTTAGAGACGCGCTTTGGAAGCAGTCGGTTACATCGTGCGCCTGATCGGAGAGCCTGAAGTCTCGTTGTAGAATGCACTTATGCGTGCCCTTCATTTTACAGAACACGGAGACATCGATAAGCTCAGCTACGGAGAGGTAGCCACGCCGTCAGTCGCGAGAGGCGCCGTGCGAGTGGCAACCAAGGCCGCGGCTCTGAACCATCTCGATCTGTTCGTCCTCGGCGGCCTCGCGGGGGTTGAATTGGCAATGCCTCACACCCCCGGTTCTGACGGGGCGGGAATCGTGGAGGAAGCAGGCGAGGGGGTCACCCGTTTCAAAGCAGGAGACCCGGTGATGCTCAATCCACTGCTCTCCTGCGGGCGGTGCGAGTTCTGCCGAAACGGCGAACACAGCCTCTGCGTGAAAGTGAAAATCCTCGGCGAGCATACAGCCGGAACTTATGCGGAATATTTCGTAGCGCCCGAAGAGAATCTGTGGCCTGTGCCGGCAGGCAGAAGTTTCGAAGAAGCAGCCGCCTTTTCCCTGGTCTACCAGACCGCTTGGAGAATGCTCATTGGGCGCGGCCGGCTTCGGCCGGGTGAAGACGTTTTGATTCACGGAATCGGCGGCGGGGTTTCGATCGCAGCGCTGCAAATCTCCAAACTGACCGGGGCCCGAGTCTTCGTAACATCGTCAAGCGACGAGAAACTGCGTAAAGCCCGGGAGCTGGGAGCGGACTTCGGCTACAACTACAAGGAATCCGAGATAACCGCGGAAGTTCTCCACGAGACGGGCAAACGAGGTGTCGACATCGTCATAGACAGCGTCGGGAAAGTGACCTGGGCCGAGAGTCTGAAGGCGGCGCGGCGCGGCGGTCGCGTCATCACCTGCGGCGCAACGACGGGCCCGAATCCACCGGCCGCGATACATATGATCTTCTGGAAGCAAATCGAGGTTATCGGCTCGACGATGAGCAGCCAGAGTGAATATGGCCAGGTGGTCCAGCTTTTCGAATCCCGGCAACTGACGCCCGTCATAGACCGGGTGTTTCCTCTGTCGGAAGGCCGGGCCGCACTCGAATATCTGAAGGCAGGAAAGCAGTTTGGGAAAGTAGTGCTGCGGGTAGGGGAGGAGGGGTGAGGCGGGTCGCTTCAGAGAGCTTTACGCCGCAAGCAGGGCAAGCGGGAGCACCCACTCAGCGGCGGTTGAGTGAATCGCCGCTTTTTGGCGAGTTGGGCGGCGGGCCACAATGGGTCCTCTGAAACAGCTTCAACACCTTCTTCACATACGCGGAAAGGCCGACTCCGGGACTGTGTGGATTGATCCAGGCGTAACCGTCGGGCAGGGCAGCATGGGCCAATTTCGCCTCAACCACGTGGATTGTGATGCGGTGGTGAGTGATGCCGTGAATCACCCGGCCGAGAACCTGGTCGATCTCCATGCGAAGCCCCTGTTCGCCTTCCAGCCTTGCTGCCGTATCGTTGCCCGGACGACCCGCAATCCTCGGAAATTCCCATAGCCCCCGGGGGAACAGGCCGGACTCCGTCCTGGTCATAAGGAAGGTCTCCTCATTCTTGACGAGAGCCACTGTGTAGTCCACGGAGACCGACGGCCGGGCGTGCCTCTTTACAGGGATGGAATTCTGCAGCGAAAGCCGGCGAGCCTGACATAGCCCGCCCAGCGGGCATTCCGGGCAAAGCGGAGCGCGCGGAGTGCAGACGGTGGCCCCAAGCTCCATCAATGCCTGGTTGAAATCTCCTACTCGCCCGCTGACCGCCTCGTCGTTGACAACGTCGTTAAGCAGATCCCAGAGAGCCTTTGCGGAACCCGAATCCCACTGACCTCGAAAAGCGAGGTACCGGGCGAAAACACGGCTCACATTGCCGTCCACGACCGGAAACGACGCTCCAAAGGCAATAGAGAGGATGGCGCCTGCCGTGTATCGACCGATGCCGGGGAGGGCCAGCGCCGATCGGAAATCAGCCGGGAACTCTCCCTCGTGCTCCGCGCAGATGATCCGTGCGGCCTTAAGCAGATTCCGGGCACGCGAGTAGTACCCTAGGCCGGCCCAACGTGCCAGCACGTCCTCTTCTCGGGCAGACGCGAGCGTCCGCACGTCCGGAAAGGCGCTTAGAAAAGCGTCGAAATAAGGCACGACCGCCTTGACCGTCGTCTGCTGGAGCATAATTTCGGAGACCCAGACGCGGTACCAGTTGCCATCTTCTCGCCAGGGAAGCACGCGCCGGCTCTCGTCGTACCAGGCCAGAAGAGGTAAAGCGATTTCGACAGCAGGCAGCAGAGGCAATCGTTCTGAGACTCGGCGCGTTTTCATGTCTCATGTAACAGAGCCGGACCGCAGAGTGGTCGGAGTGTAGCTCCGGACCTCCGGGACGGAGACACCGTCGAAATTCTTCTCCGTCCCGGAGGTCCGGAGCTACAATCCGAACACGCTGCGCTCCGGCTCTGTTCCACCCGGCTCACTTCAACAGCAGCTTGGCGATGGTGGCCAGCTGCATGTTGGATGTGCCTTCGTAGATCTTTCCGATCTTGGCATCGCGCAGGTACTTCTCGACCGGGTAGTCACGGGTGTATCCGTAACCACCGTAGATATCGACCACCTGAGAGGCGACTTTCTCGGCAACCATCGAGGAAAAGTACTTGGCCATAGCCGCCTGCTTTACGAAGTTCTTTCCGGCATCTTTCAGGCGAGCGGCGTTGTACACCAGAAGCCGGGCTGCTTCCACCTCGGTGGCCATTTCGGCGAGCGGGAAGCTGACTCCCTGAAAGCTGCCGATCGGTTGCCCAAACGCCTGACGCTCCTTCGCGTAAGAGATGCCATAATCCAGCGCACCCTGAGCCAGTCCGATCATCTGGGCCCCGATTCCTATGCGGCCTTCGTTCAGAGTCTCGATGGCCACCTTGTAGCCGCTCCCCGGCTGACCGAGGACGTTTTGTTCCGGAACCTCGCAATCATCAAGCAGGAGCTCGCAGGTCGAGGAAGCCCTGATGCCGAGTTTGTCTTCCTTTTTCCCGACGGTGAAACCGGGGGAGTCACGCTCGACCAGGAATGCAGTGATCCCTTTGTAGCCCTTGTCCGGGTCGGCGTTGGCAAAGACTATGAACAGAGAGGCCTCGTGTCCGTTTGTCGTCCAAAGCTTGCGTCCGTTCAGGATGTATTTGTCCCCTTCCCTGCGAGCCTTCGCTTGAAGGGCAAAAGCGTCACTGCCCGAACCGGCCTCCGAGAGAGCATAGCTGCCGACCCATTTTTCAGCCAGGCGGGGGAAATATTTATCCTGTTGCTCGCGTGTTCCCCACCTGATCAGCGCATTGTTCACCAGCGTGTTCTGGACGTCGACAATCACGCCGGCGGAAGGGTCAACCCGGCTCAATTCCTCAACTGCAACAATGGACATGAAGAAGCTGGACTCGGCGCCGCCCAGCCGCTCGGGTATTTGAATGCCCATCAACCCCAGTCGAAAGAACTCCTCGATCAGGTCTTCCCGAAAGTGAGCCGACTGGTCCATCTCAGCGACGTGCGGCCGCAACATCGTACTTGCGAATGCGGCCACATTTTCCTTGAAAAGCAGCTCCTCCTCGCTTAATTCGGTAAGGGGGGTTGGGATCAGCGGAGACTCGATCATAAGGGACCTCGGGAGTGATTGAAGTTGCGGTATCCAAGCCGTGCGGGCAGGCGCGGCTGGGTCCCGCCTAAATTCCTTTAACAACCTGTCTCTGTTATCATAAAGCTCACATGGAGGTGCTGACAACCGGCGTGAGATCAGGGTTCCTGAGGCCGGCACACAACGTATGATACGGATCTTCAGAAAACGGGAAGAGCTTCCGAAGATCATTCGCGAGGTAACTGACACTTACTCGGAGCAGGATTTCTGCCTGCATCACCTGGCGGACACTCCGCTCCCGAGCGAGGAGATTACCGTCACCATCCTGGGGAAGCTGCGGACGGTCCTGTACCCGGGATATTTCGGGAAGGAGTACGTCAACCAAACGGGTATTAATTACTACGTGGGCGAGCTTCTTTACGAGGTGTACGAACTGCTGAGCGAGGAGATCTACAAAGCTTTCCGTCAGGACTGCGAGCATCGCGCCACAGGCAACTGCGAGGCCTGCCAGGAAAAGGCCGAGGAAAGCTGCCTCAAGCTGATGCGGACGGTACCGAGTCTGAGAAGGATCCTGGCGCTTGATGTGCAGGCAGCTATGGACGGCGATCCGGCTGCCAAGAGCTGCGATGAGGTAATTTTCAGCTATCCGGGCATAATGGCTATCACGATTTATAGGATTGCGCATGAGCTGCACCGGCTGAATGTGCCCTTGATCCCACGAATGATGACCGAGTACGCGCACCGAAAGACGGGGATCGACATCCATCCCGGGGCCAGGATCGGCAAGAGGTTCTTTGTCGACCATGGCACCGGCGTGGTGGTAGGCGAGACCACTGCGATCGGTGACAACGTCAAGATCTACCAAGGCGTGACTCTCGGAGCCCTCAGTTTTCCAAAGGAAGGCGCCAGCGCAGTGCGCGGGCAGAAACGCCATCCTACAATTGAGGACAACGTGGTCGTTTACGCCGGGGCAACGATTCTGGGCGGCGACACGGTCATCGGCCGCGATTCGATCATCGGCGGTAACGTCTGGCTGATTCACGGCGTGCCGCCGCGGACGAAAGTCATGATCGAAATGCCGAAGCTGCGTATCAAAGCCAATGAGTAACCAAGGAACGGCACAAGCACTACCATTGTGCCTGCTCTGTTGATTGGCTGCGAAACCCGTCCCGGATGTTCGGCGTCTCCTTCTTTAGTACACCTGATTGGGCGTCCATCTGAAAAAGAAGGTGGGAACATGGAAACGCGCAGGGAGACAAGTTCCGTTTACGCACTGGGGCGCGTAAAGTCAGGCAACTTTTTCCTGTTGACTAAATTCGACGAAAGCTACCGGGAAAAAAGCGAGTACATACCCGTATTCCGGACCTTAAGCGAGGCTGAAATGGAACTGCGGCTGACCGGACAAAAAGGCCTCAGTGTCTTAAGCTTCAATTCCGTTGAGGATCTCCAGCGGAAGAGTCCGAGTTGTCCCGTGCGTTACGAATTCGACCTGCTGCTTGCAGACGGTCGAACAGGGCACGTGTAGCAAGTATGCCGTGAGGCACGCGTCGTTGACGGAGACGGCGGTGGTCGTTACACTTCCTCGGCATGAAGTCCGCATTGGGGAAGCGACTGCTATCCGTCGTCATCCGTACGCTTGCGACAGCCGGGCTGTTGTCGACGTGTGCCTTCGGGCAGCAACGCCCGCTCGTTACCGAACCGACTGATACCGTCCCCGAGCGACACCTTCGGCTCGAGCTGGGCGCCGAATGGCTTCGGGACGCGGTTTTCCCGCTGTCCGGCGTCGAGGGAGACCTCGCTCGCCTGGGGGTCTTCGGCTTGCGTTTCGGCCTGGGAAGCGCCGCGGAAATTGAGCTTCAGGGTGTGGCGCAAGATCGGTTGAGTATCGAAAAGCGGTTTGAGGCGCCCAATTCCCCGCTGCTCGACTTTGCCGGCAATTCCACGAGCGACTTCGGCAACCTGATCCTGGGGACCAAGTTTCGGTTTGTCCAGGAACAGGAGCGAACCCCCTCCCTTGGATTTCGGTTTGCCGTGGAGCTTCCCAACGCTTCAAATGAGAAGGGGATGGGGAACGACGAAACCAATGCCTACGCGGCTTTCCTTCTGAGCAAAAGGATCGGGAAGGCCCAGTTGAACGGGAATCTCGGTCTGGCAATCCTCGGAGATCCTCTTGATGCCGGCGCGCAGGACGACATGTTGACCTACGGACTTTCCGGCATCTATCAGGCAACGCCAAGACTCAACCTCCTTGCCGACTTCTACGGCCGGACAGGCCCCGGTGGCATCGGCACCGAGGAACAGTCCCGCCTGCGCGCCGGAGTGCAGGTGAAGGCTTGGGATTTTTACTGGGATGCCGGTCTGTTTGCCGGTTTTCGTTCGACCGATCCCTCCTGGGGCATCGTCTTCGGTTTGTCCCGGGAGTTCAAAATCAATTAAGGGCACAAGGGACACAAGGGACAGAAGCGACACAAGGGACAGAAGGGACAGCGAACTTCCTTCGGTCCCTTCTGTCGCTTCTGTCCCTTCTGTCCCTTGTCTCCCTTGTGTCCCTTGTGTCCCTTCGCCCCGCCTATTTGAGCATCGGGATATCACGGAAATGTCCCACTCAGCCCATAGTGTTACATTTGTGTCGCCCCTCCCGAAGGAGACAAACACGACAGCGCTGCAAGAATGGCAGCCTGCCCGCAACCCTCTCAGTCGAAGATACCAATTCGTAAGAACCCTGCTGGCCTCCGACATCCTTGTCGGATCGACGTCGATTCACGCTTTGGTCCGTTAGCCGGGTCTCAACCCTGCAACAAGGCCGGTATCAAGCGTTTGACAGGGCAATCCGTCCCGCGTGCGAGTAGAATGGCACGGGTCGTGCAACTAAAGGGGGTCATACAGTGTGTACCGTCGAAGGCAATACAGAGGAGGCGCGAATGAGAAAGATCGAGAGCATCATCAGGCCGCATCTGTTGGAGGCGGTGAAAAGCGGCTTACAGGAACTGGGAGTGACTGGGATGACAGTCACGGAAGTCAAGGGCTACGGGCGGCAGAAGGGACACACCGAGACGTATCGGGGGGTGGAATACCAGATCGATTTCGTACCGAAGCTGAAAATCGAAATCGTCGTACCGGAAGAACTTAGCGGCAGTGCCATTGAGACCATTTCCAGGTGCGCTAAAACCGGCAAGTTTGGCGACGGGAAGATCTTCATTACCGCGATTGAAGACGTCATCCGGATCAGGACCGGGGAAAGGGGAAGACAGGCGATTTAGGTGTAAGCAGGTTCGTTTGATCTTCCAGATTTGAAGTTCTGATTTTGGGGGGCCCATGAATTTACGACTCGTCAGGTCGATACTGGGTTGCGGGTTACTCGCCTTGGTCAGCGTCAATTCGTACAGCCAGGAGACGCAGCCGGCGCGACTCGCCGATGAGGAGAACAAAGCTCCTGAGTTTTCGTTTCGGGCCGACTCCGCAGTCGCGTCAACCTATGTGTGGCGCGGACAGCGACTCACAAATGATTGGAGCCTTCAGCCTTCCTTTGCATTAAGCCGCGGACCCATCTCCTTCAGCGTGTGGGGGACGCTTGATCTGGCCGCTGTCAATGAAGGCCCGTCTCTCCTTCTCGCGTCAAATCCTGCCGTCGAGCCAGGGAAGCAAAGCGGACTGCAAGGGATGCTCGGAAAATTCTCGGAGGTCGATTACACCCTCAGCTTCACAAAAGAATCAGGGGGCGGTACGGCGAGTACCGGGGCCATTATCTACACCTTTCCGGACAGGTCCGCTGTCCTTCCCACCACGACCGAGCTTTACGCCGGGTACACCTTTGGTTCGATCCCCCTGTCTCCGGCCATCACCCTGTTCGTCGACGTCGATGAGACGGGCGACAGGGGGAATACTGGCCTCTATCTCAGATTGAGCGCGGCCAGATCCCTGCGCACGCCCTCCCGCCTTTTCTCTACAGTGGATCTCTCGTCGTCGCTGGGAATCGTCAATTCCGGATTCCACCGATACTACTACGGTGGCGACTCCTCGGGATTCCACGACTTTAACCTCACCGCTACGGCACCGATCAGGATCAGCGAACACTGGTCAGCCAGCGTCTTCCTGGCTTACAGCGCGCTTCTGGGCGCTTTCCGCGAGAAACAATACCCGGATCTGCGCGACGTGTACCAGGGACGACCGGGCCCTGGAAAGGCGGACACGATTTGGGGAGGAACGAGTGTGAGCCTGGTTTTCTAGCTGAACGGGGTTTGAAACGGGAACCGCAACGAAATTGCCTCTCAATGCGCATGCGCATGTTGCCGATTACAGCCGCGCACGCAGCGCAAGGACGTTGATAAAATAATCCCCAATGAGCGCCGAAATTGAACTGCTGCTGAGCATCCTCGATGAAGCGTACGAGAAACAGGCGTGGCACGGACCCAACTTGCGCGGCGCACTGCGCGGAATAAGGGCCGAGCAGGCGGCCTGGCGGCCTGGTGCCGAGCGCCGGAACATCTGGGAGATCGCCATCCATGCGGCCTATTGGAAGTACGCTGTCAGACGTCGCCTGACCGGAGAGAAACGAGGCTCGTTTCCGCTTAAGGGCAGCAACTGGTTTCAAAAGCCGGATTCAATCACGCCAAAGGCGTGGCAGGATGACTTGCGGTTACTGGCCGAGCAACACAAGCAGCTCCGGGAAGTGATCGCAGAAATGGACCCTGGCCGACTTCACGAGAAGACGCAGGGCAGTAAGATCACGAATGTTCGGACCATTTACGGGATCGCGGCACACGACCTTTACCACGCCGGGCAGATCCAGCTTTTGAAACGGCTGCTACCGTCCGATTAGTCGGTAAGCGGATCTGCAGCCGGAGTCCCAAGAGCCGCTCTTCTCCACCGTTTCCGTAAGAAGAACCACACCCGGAAGCCGAGCAGGAATGCCAGGATCGTCCCGTAGGCCAAGGGCCGTGAAGTGTCGGCTTTCACGAGCCACAGGTAATGGATGACGCCGCCGATTGCGGCGACGTAAACCAGCCGATGGAGTCTCTGCCAGCGTTTGCCCCCCAACCTCCGGATCATCTTTTTGGTTGATGTGACAGCAAGAGGAACGAGCAGAACCAGGCTGGTGAAGCCAACGGTGATGAACGGCCGCTTCCCGATGTCCTTCAGAATCTGATCCCAGGCGAAGAATTGATCAATGACCAGATAAGTCAGGAAGTGGAGCGCGGCGTAGAAAAAGCCGAACAAGCCAAGCATCCGCCGGAAAGTCACGAGACTCGACCAGCCAGTGAGCCGCCGAATCGGTGTCACCGCCAGGGTCAACATGAGCATGCGTAGCGTCCAAATGCCCGTGCGATCGGTGATGTCGTCGATCGGGTTCGCGCTCAGCCGATCGAAAAACAGGTCGGAAAGGAGCAGGATCAGCGGCGCGAGGCAGAGCAGGAAAACCAGTACCTTAAGGCGTTTCATGGTATTTCGCGGAGGTCCGTGGGTCCCCTCAAAGATTCTTGCGCAGGTCCAGATTGCTGTAGAGCTGCCCGACTTGATCGGAGTAACCGTTGAACATCAGCGTTTTGCGACGGAAGAACTCGCCCAGCCTTCGTTCTCTCCCCTGGCTCCAGCGTGGGTGATCGACGTCGGGATTGACGTTGGCGTAGAACCCGTACTCGCCCGGCGCTTGAACGGCCCACGTATTTTTTGGC
>Ga0209593_10001151_pt1 | contig 11460 bp, 6 predicted proteins | sample PPLLaktember2015_3_FD_187260 | JGI IMG/M metagenome (GOLD analysis project Ga0209593, IMG submission 187260) | Freshwater sediment microbial communities from Prairie Pothole Lake near Jamestown, North Dakota, USA - PPLs Lake P7 Core (6) Depth... | ecosystem: Environmental > Aquatic > Freshwater...
GATTATGACACATTTTCCAGAATTTCCCGCGCGGAACTCGGCGCACAAAAAGCCCTGATGACCGGAAAACTCAAACTCAAGGGCAATCTGGCTAAAGCGCTCAAACTGGCATCCGTGTCCGACCGCCTGAACAAAGTGTTGTCACGGATTCCGACTCAGTATTGAAGGGAGAAAAAATATGACCAGAATATTGGATCCCACCGATAAATATTACATCGACAATCCGGGACGCGTGAAGGCAATCCAGGAAGAAATGGGCAGGCGGGGCATTGACGTGTATCTCGGATCGCGCATCCGCACGATGAGCTTTGTCATGGACACCTTCTGCCCGTGGAGAAGCTACCTGATCATCCCGTCCGAAGGGCAGCCCACCTATTTCACGTTTGTGGTTGACGCCCTGCGCGTGGGTGACGAAACATGGCTGGACGGCGATCACGTCCGGGCTTACGGGCCGATGGGTGGTATGGACCAGGTTTCAGCCATCACGGATTTTATCAAGGACGAACTCGGCATTCAAAAGGGGCGCCTGGGATACGAGGACGGAATTTCCACCTACACGGCGGAAGGGAACCTGTCACACTGGGAGTATACGCATTTTAAAGACATGCTTCCCGGTTTTGAATGGGTGAACTCACACGATATCATCGATGCTCTTTCTCTGATTAAGGACAAAGGCACTATTGAACGATTCCGCACCGCTTCGCTGATTGTTGACCAAGGGCACAAAGCGGCCCGCGCGGCACTCGAAAACGGCGGCTACAAGGGCATGACGGAAACGGTGATTGCCGGCATTGCCGCCCTTGCCATGCGCAGGGCGGGCAGCGTATCCGAGTGGAATTTTGCGGGGCTTAACGAAATTTCCAGCGGGGTCCGTACGGGGCTGGGTGCCTGCACGCCGCCCACCACCAAGGAGATCATGGCCGGCGAGCCGCTGATGCTTGATTTTCACGCGATGTTCAAGCTGGCACTGGGGGACCACTCGCACAATTACCTGATCGGACCTGCGACAAAGCGTCAGCGCTGGCACGCGGATAATTTTGTCGCGATCATTCAGAAAGTCATTGACAATTACCGCGCCGGCACAACACCGGGCACACTGGCCGCCCTCATGATGGACTTTGCGGAATCCCGTGGCTGCGGTGATTTTATTCAGCCGGCCTGCGAACACGGGATCGGTCTTTTCGGTGATGAGTGGAGGATCGGCGCCATCGTCAATCCCGACCTTCCCTACTGGACGGACCAGGATCACGTTTATCAGGAAAACGAAATGGTCGTCTGTGCGATGCAGTATGCCTCACCCGAGGAAAACATCGGCTTCCGTTACGAAAATGACATCGTCATCACAAAGGACGGCTGCGAGGTTCTGTCGAAATATCCGCTGGGTATTGAAGAAATATCATAAACCCGGATGGTATTGCATGAAAAGGCAAAAGAAAAATTGAAGACTGTGCAACTCCCATGGCCGCTGGACCTGTCACGGTTCTTCTTTGAAAGAAAAATTCTGGGCCGCCGGGTCCCCCTGCTGGCAAGCTTCAAGGTTACCTGCCGGTGCAACCTGGCCTGCCGGGCCTGTCCTTATCATCTGCGCACAGGCGATGAAAACGGTCACATGTCCTGGAATGCGGCCATCGGAGCGCTGGAATCTCTGCACCGTCTCGGCACGCGCATGGTTGTTTTTGAAGGCGGAGAACCCCTGCTGTGGCGCGACGTCCCGTATCGCCTTCATGATCTTGTGTCCTACGCGCGCAAGCGTTTTCTGCGGGTTGCGGTTACAACCAACGGAACCCTGCCGCTGGATGTTCCGGCGCATACCCTCTGGGTCAGTCTCGACGGCATGAAGGAAGCGCACGATGCATTGAGAAGTGATTCCTTTGACCGCGTTTGTTCAAGCCTCAAGACCACAAGGCACCCCGGGGTTTTTATTCATTGCACGTTGAACAGCCGCAACTGGCAGGACCTGGAACCTCTGGCAAAATGGGTACGGGACATACCCACAGTAAAGGGGATGACCGTCCAGTTTTTCTATCCTTACAATCAGGGAGAAGACGACCTTGCCCTGTCACAGAGTGAACGCCGCGCAGCCATAGAGAAGCTGCTGGACCTCAAAAAGCAGGGCTATCCCGTTATGAATTCAGCGCGAACACTACGGGCAATGACGGACAATCGCTGGCGCTGCCATGATGATGTGCTGATCAACGTTGATCCGGACAGTACAATTACAAAAGGCTGCTACGTCAAAAACCGCGGCAGGATCAACTGCGATGCCTGCGGTTTTACGCCGGTTGCCGAAGCCTCCGGAGCCCTGGATCTTATCCCGGAATCCCTTTACGCAGGATGGCGGTTGTTTCTTAAAAGGAGTATCTGACTATAAAAACAATCTTAAAATAATATTCGGATAATAAAATTGCTGGCGTGAAAGGAGACAAAGATGAGAACCAGAGAACAATACATCGCAGGTCTTAGGAAGATGAAAAGAAATCTTTACTACAACGGCAGCAAGATTGACCGGGATGACGAAGAGCAGCTTCCCTCCTTAAATGTCATGGGCTTTACGTTCGACGCCCCGCATATTCCCGAACTCAGGGATTTGTGCACTGTAAAATCACATCTTACAGGCGAAACCATCAATCGCTTCTGCCACATTCATCAGAACCCGCAGGATTTGCATAATAAACAGGATATGACACGTACATTGTGCCGGACCGGCAGAATGTGCATTCAGCGATGCATGGGAACGGATGCGATTAATGCCGTCAACGCGGCAAGTTTCGAGGCGGATAAACAGAACAACGGCAGCACGCAGTATCACAAGAATTTTATCAGGTGGCTGGAGAATTTTCAGAAGAACGATCTGGCCGGTTGCTGCGCCCAAACCGATATGAAGGGAGAGCGTCTCAAGAGACCGGCCGAACAGACCGATCCCGATATGTACCTGCGGGTAGTTGAAAAAAAGAGCGACGGCATTGTGGTCAGAGGCTGCAAACTGCATATTTCCGAAGCATCCATCGCTGATGAGATTATGGTTGTTCCCACAAGAATTCTTGGACCGGATGAACAGCAATACGCGGTAGCATTTGCCGTGCCGGCGGATTACGATGGAGTGAAACAGGTTGTTCATATTCATAAAATACGCAAGAGAACTCATTATAAAACGGGGAATCCCGACATAGGATATACCGATTCTTACGTTATTTTCGATGATGTGTTCATTCCCTGGGAGAGAGTCTTCCTGTGCGGCGAGTACATGCATGGTGGAGCATTGGCCATGTTGTTCGCCCTGTTCCATCGTCACAGTTACTCGGGCTGCAAACCGGCCATCGGCGATATGCTGCTGGGGCTAGCCTCCCTTGCAGCCCGGCACAATGGGATATCCAAAGCCCCTCATGTAAGGGAAATATTGTCCAAGATCATTATGGTTACCGAACTGGGTTACGCCGCCGGATTCACAGCTTCGGCAAAAAGCAAGCCCGAAATTTATGTTCCGGGCATAGGCCAGATGCCTTATGGTCCGGGCAGTTATATTCCGCATTCCATTTATGCCAACGTGGGCAGATGTCTGTCAGGCGAGGCCGTTTTCAACGAACAGGAAATGCTTTGTAACATTGCCGGCGGCTTGCCTTCAACGTTCCCCTATGAAGCAGATCTGGCCAATCCGGAATTGAAACCGCTTCTGGAAAAATATCTCAAGCGCAATCCTAAAATTCCGATAGCTGATCAGTTGAAATTCTGGCTGCTTTTCGCGGAAGTAACCTGTTCTTCAAATACCGGTTTTATGTGCTATGGTTCTTATCACGGCGGCGGATCTCCCATCATGGAGCAAATCGCCATAACCATGCAGTATGATATAAAATTGAGAGAACACCTGGTCAATTCCGCGGCAGGCATAGAAAAACTGGATATGGGACGGATCACAAAATTTTAAATCTTTTCAATGCTGAGATCAACCACCTCGCAGAAAACTACGGAGAATTAACGCGCGTCCTGCGTGAGCGGGATTTAATGGACTGATTGATCCCGATTTTACCGGCTGGTTTTCTGGTGGGCCAAAGTGTGCCTGAACCTTACCGAAGAAACAATCAATGGTTACTACTTAATGACTCCCGTACTTTGTCGGCCAGGCTTTTTGCCGAAAACGGCTTTTGGATAAAATTCACACCCTCGTCCAGCACGTCCTGATGTGCGATAATATCGGCTGTGTATCCGGACATGAAAAGGTGCTTGATGCCTGGATGGAAATGTATCATGTTTTGAGCCAGGTCCCGTCCGTTCATCCCCGGCATGATTACGTCTGTCAACAGTAGATCGATTTGAGAGTTATACTCCCCGGCCAATCGGATCGCTTCACCCGGCGTGACCGCGGTCAGTACGGTGTAACCAAGATTTTCAAGCATTATTGAGGTCATTTCCAGAATGGTCGGCTCGTCCTCAACCAGCAAAATGATCTCATTGCCCCGCAGGAGCGGCTCCACAACATCTTCCTTCTGGACCTGCACAATCTCGCCCACGTAACGGGGCAGAAAGATCTTGAATGTCGTGCCGAGGCCCGGTTCGCTATAGACATTGATGAAACCTTTGTTCTGTTTTACGATACCATAGACTGTGGACAGCCCCAATCCGGTTCCCTGGCCAACCTCCTTGGTGGTAAAGAAAGGTTCAAAGATGCTGTCCATGGTTTTCTTATTCATACCGCAGCCGGTATCGCTCACGGAAAGAAGGACATAATCACCGGGAACAAAACCCGCGTTATAAGCACAGTATGCTTCATCGAAGAAAGAAACCCCCGTTTCGATAGTGACCTTGCCCCCGCTTTTGATAGCATCCCGGGCATTGACGCACAGATTGGCCATGATCTGGTCGATCTGGGTTGGATCCATTTTCACCGGCCATAAAATTTTGTTTGGCAACCAGACAAGGTTGATGTCTTCACCAATGAGACGTCTCAGCATCTTGAGCATGCTTTCCACTGTGTCATTGAGGTTGAGAATTTTCGGGGTAACGGTCTGCTTCCGGGCAAAAGCTAACAGTTGGCGCGTCAGATCCGCGGACCGCATCCCCGCGCTCATAATCTGTTGAAGCGGCTTATAAACAGGATCGGAGTTTTTAATCCCGTTAAGGGCTAATTCCGTGTTCCCGATGATCACACTGAGCATGTTGTTGAAGTCATGGGCAACGCCTCCGGCCAATTGTCCCACAGATTCCATCTTCTGCGACTGCATAAGCTGCGTCTCAAGCTTCTTCTTTCCGCTTAAATCGACTATTGAAATAATACTTTCTTTCTTATCAGGGATGATGGCTGCACTCATCATGAGATCAAGAACATCACCCTTCCGGTTTACGGCGCGAAATTCATAGGATGAGGGTGGTGCTGATCTGTGACGCTGCCTGCGCATCTTGTGATAGGTTTTCATTTTTCCCAGGTCGTCCTGATGAATGAAAGCTTCCCAGTTGATCTTCCCTTCCAGTTCCTGTTTTGAATATCCGCACAGTCTGACAAAGTTGTTATTTGCCATGAGAATGGTCAAGTCTTCAGCAATCATGATATTGGCGGTGGATGTACTTTCGAATATGGTTCTATAAAGCTCTTCGCTCTCCCTGGTTTTCTGGTAAGAGACGGCATTCCTGATGCTGATGCCGATCTGAGGGGCGATACCCATCAGCAGGTTTATCTCTGTCTGGCCCAGGGGCTTTTTCGTCTGGACGTTATCCACCGAGAGGATCCCCATGGATTCCCCCTTGTGTACAATAGGAACACAGATGAAGGACTGGGTGCCCATATCGCGAATGAAATCACGGGTCCTTGGCGACATGTCCTTCTCGATTAACGATACATCATTGACCAAAACAGGTTTCTGTTTTTTGAAGGCCTCAACGGCCGCGCCTTTTGAATTCGGGTTATCCAAATGAAATACAACATTTGCCAGGTAGGTCTCATCTTTTGGATTGTATCCGCAGCTGACCGAATAAACGAGCAGGTTTTTTTGCTCGTTGGCCAGCAGGATCATTCCCCGGTCGAAATCCAGCCTTACGATCAGCGATCTAATCATGTGCTTGAGGATCTTGTCAACCTCGGACCCCATGGATGCCGCCTGTCCGATTTCCTGAATCAGAAGGGCTTCGTTGTATCGGCTGTTGATCTGATCCAAGAGGCGGTCGGCCGCATCCGCTTGGGTGTTGACAGTGGATAACAGTTCCTTCTTTTCCAGATGTTCGGCTTGCAGCGTCAACCCGGTCAACAGAATAATATATGACAGGACCAAGGCATCCCAGTAGGTAGCCGGTATGAAATTCAGCGACAGGATGCAAAGAACCAGTCCAATGACAGAGGCGTAATTGCGAATGCGCTTCCACACCATGGAGGGAGTTTTTTCCCAGGAGATGACATACAGGCAACAGTCACCGCCCTTGTGGACGCAAACGGGATGTTCGATGCTGGCTAATTTATTGGTGGAGAGTTTTGCCAGGGCCTCCAGCCCACCTAGCCGGTTAGAACACTGGTAAGGTTTTTCCTCCACGCCCGGTTCCAAAGTGACTTTTGCTTCAATTTTATCCGGCGCGATAGCATGTGTTTTCATGACCGCTGCCCGGCTGAGGCGGCCGTTGATCTTCTCCAAAACACCGTACACCGTTGCCGGGTTCATGAATCCCAGCATATACTGTCCGAGGGCTCCGGAGGCACGAGACGTTACCGAAAAACGTCCCACCTTTCTGGAGATATCCGGATCCTGCGTCGCCTGCTCAAGTATGTCATGAAAACGGTCAACCTGCTTCTGGGTCAGCCAGTGTCCTTCATCATCGAGTTGGAACGTTTCAATGCCTGCGTGTTTCAGCAACGGAGCTATATCTATATCCGGAAAGAACTTTTTCAGGTACTCTACATAGCTCTTGATAATCCGACTGCTGTAATACTGTTTGTCTTCCATCATGTACCCTTGAATTTTCTCATAAGAAGCCGGATGACAAATCTGATCCTGAACTTTATATTTTCCATCATGTATTCACTGTATTCCCTGGCACAATGAGCGTTAATGATCCAGAGATTATATTTCTTTTGAAAAAAAGGGACTTCCTGTGTTTGAAAATAATCAGATGGATAAACGAGAATGGGGATTTGTTCCACCCGGTAACAGCCGACCACCTGGGAAATCGCCGCGGACAGGATCGGCCAGGGCAGGCCCGCCGCATCGGTCACAATGATTTTAAGCCCGTTTAAAAAGTCCGACAGACTGAGGCCGACATTCGACTGGTTCACAACCAGAACCGCTTTTACTCTGCCGTGTTGCGTAAGAGACAGGCTATGGCAGCTTCTGATAAACCCCTGGCGCGCATACAGCTCCGTCAGAAAGGCTCCATCATCGCATTCTTTGTCCAAATGCAACACATCCAGCAGAAGGCCGTTGGAACTATTCCGGTAAAAAAAGTTCAGTTCTTCCAGGTCCCTGGCTGTGCACTCTCCAAGCGACCACCCATTCGGCAGGGGCTTGCGGGAGCATGTTGTCGGATAGTTCAGATAAGAGAAAAGGTCCATCGAACAGGCACGCTGGTTCTTAAAATGCCTGGCGAAACCGCCAAAAAAATGATCGGGAAAACGGTTTTCCGGCCGAAAATAGAACATCATATAGTCCATTCCAACGGTGGGCAACCGATAGAGACCATTGAAATAATGCATGATATTCTTCAGGACTTGCAGGCCTGTCCTCTTTTTGTCAAGCGGTCTGGCGGCAAGGTGATGGACCATCCAGGTCCGCCTGTAGGATCGGATCATGGAAGCGTGCCCGTATATCCGGCCATTTCGCTGATAAGTTATCTGCGTGGTGATTTCCGGATTATCATGATACAGCCGTTGATAAGTTTGCTTCATCAGCTGCCGGTTCGCCTGGACGATATTATATTTTTGGGGGTAGATAAAACCGCTGTCAAAAAGAAATTCCCACAGTTGATCCGCATCGACCTCATCGGCAACATGAGCACCGGGATCAATGATATTCATCACAATATGACTGAGCCGGTTATAGGCGACTACATCCATATCCAAAATGACAAAACCATAGCAGATAAGATTCTTTTTTTCTACGCTACGGTAGAGAACCTGTCCTTTGCACGATATGGGCAAAGCGCCTGAAAAGTTCATCTTCAAATCCCGGATGATCATTCCCGGCATCAGAACATCTTCATCGGCTGAAAGCGCAACGGAAAAGCCCGAGGAGGAAAGGTTTTTAATATCCATCTGTATATTTTTAGAAATCAATGGATGTTCAAAGGTAATATTCGGCATAGGACTGACCGAAACACGGGGACTACGCCATTTTTTCTTTAAAAAACGGGTCATGTGGCTGGTCGTCGGAGAAAACACAATCTCCCGGACCCCCTGGTCTGCTGTCTGCCTGATACATCGGCAGTATACCGAACAAACCATCCGGCCACTCCGATAAAGATTGATTGTCGACGGGTTGTCAGCATTAAACCAGCGGAAAGAACCGATCCCTTCCGGACTGACCTTGATGGTGAAGGCCCGGGAACTGAAATCCGTCAACTGCCCCTGTGCCTGAAATCCGTCCTGCACCAGTGTGGCTCTGATCCCATGACAATTAAAGTGCCTGGCCTGCCGTTTACCCAGGACATACGCCTTATCGGGTACTTTAATTGTAAAATGATCTTCCTGAACGTCCCTGATTTTAGCGGGTAAGAGGAATATCGTGAGGCCATCCGTAAGAATAATATCCAGAATTTTCGCGTTTTCCACAAACGGACGGTTTTTCTCAGGCCAATAGCAGGTCATTGATTGGTCGCTGCAGGGGGAAGGATGGGCTTCGACAAGTATTTCCTTGTTGTCGCGGTAGTGACGGAGGTGGACTTGAACCATACCATCCATGAAGTGGATGCTATTCCACAGGTTGATGAGCTTGCGTTGCTTGATAGTCTTTTTGGCATCGAGGTTTTGAACAAGATCGTGATGGTGGAAGTAGAGCGGCCTGGCCACGACATCAGGATCAGGTTGTTCATTAACCTGTTCTACAATTATAGGACCTTGCTGATTCATGGGTTAGGCTCCTGCTGGAAATTCTGCTGTTTAGATTCCGTATGAAATTCAAAATTGCCAAAGCGGCTTCTTTAGGTTTTTCGAATTGTATAGCATGCCCACTATTTAAGGTAATTAACTGATTCCCGGTGTCACCGGAAAATAAGGAATCCAATAATTGTTTGACTTTGTTGTTGTCCACGATGCGGTCCTGTTCCGCCATGATCGCAAGCACGGGAATGCGGTTTTGGAGCATGGCAAACCAGGACATCTCCTGAATTTCATCCATGATCCTTGTGGATTTTAAGTTCAGAAATATGGTTTTGAGATCATCTTTCTCGATGAAATCCAGCCATTCATCAACCAGTGTAAAATCTGCTGCTTCCATGGGAACGGGAATGCAGGCATGATCGTGCTCGGGTTTCAACTTAAACTCGGCAATCATGGCCCATACGATTTTCTCGCTAATGCTTAAAACCGAGCGGAAGCGTTCATTTGAGAAAAAAACAGGCGCCATCAGCATGAGGCTGGAAACGGCATCAGGCATCCTGGATGCGGCAACTGCAGCGTATTGCGCACCCTGACACCAGCCGGCAAGATGCACCCTTTTGAAAGATTTTTTCAGAAATTCAACGTGCTGAGTGACATCTTCAATAAGCGCATGCACGGAACCAAGGTCTCCCCGTTTATCATTCAATCCGCAACCCCGCCGGTCGGCGGCGATAACGGTCAGTTCCGGCATCATCGATCTCAACTGAATCGCCAGCGGCGCCTGCCATCCTGAATGACTCATCCCCCCGTGCAGAATCAGTACTGCATCTTCACCTTCCGGGCAGCCCCAGCGCCGGTAATGAATTTTATACCGGTCGGGCATTTCCAGAAAACAGATATCCGGTGCGCCATCATCCGGTGTCTGAGGCATTCGGCACTGCATGCCAAATCCGGCATTCCAGTTTTCCACCGGGATAATCTGAAGCCCCTGTATGGTTTTCAGATAGTAGGGCAAACGCAAATCCAAATGCCCGCCGCGCCCGAACTTCAGTGTCGGTTGAACCGGCTCCCGCTGAACCAGATAATCGCCAAAAGCCCCTTCATGGGCCACAAGGTTTTCTCCTGCCGCAGCAGAAGCTACGAGCGCAGCCCTCGTCAGCAAAGACGTTTCACCAACATGACAACCAACAATAATCGGCCATCCCAGTTCTTTTACCTCGGCGATCATCCCCAACGCCCGGACAAGACCGCCCACCCGTGAGATTTTGATATTGGCGATGAAGTGACCCGGCACATTTTGAAATGACCGCAGATGATCCAGAGTACACAAGCTTTCATCAAGAATCACGGGAAGCCCTGTGACTGTGCTGAAGCGGCTGATATCTTCAACATGTCTGGCCTGCACCGGTTCCTCTACGGCAAATATCCGTTCACATCCCAGCGCCTGGGTAAAGGCGATGGCTTCGTCACAATGCTTCTTCCATAAATTATTAGCGTCCAGACGAATGCGGAGAGCGGGGGCGTGATGTTGAACGGACAAAGCCTCCAGAAAATCGATTTTCTGTGTATCTTTTTCCAGATTGCCGCTGAGTTTGATTTTGAAATCTGTAATTCCGCGGGTCAGATATTGATCGGCCCAAGTGGCATATTGCCATGACTTGCTGTCCCCCAGAACGGCTGTGTAGCGGCCAAAACGCATGGCGTCGGTAACTCCCAGCAGCCCCTCCACCGAACAGCCCTTTTCCCTGGCCAGAAGGTCAAGCACCGCCATTTCGACGGCGCACCATGCCGAGGGATATTGATCAATGATTTTTTCGTGAAAGGATACCCATCGCGTTACATCATCGAGAGTTGAAAAATCAGTTTCACCTGCGGAAAAATTTTCTTTGACCCATTTGAGGCTGGATGCGAGATCGTCACCAGCCACATAGTCTCTTGGACAACCTTCGCCGTATCCCGAATGTTCATGCCTTTGTGCCTGGACCCAGATGCTTTCTCCTTCATTCCTGGTCGCGGCGGCATGCCGGACGGTGGTTTTCAAAGTCAACCGCAGTGGCTCTGCCTTGATCTGGATGATCTGCTTCGTCAAACCTTTTTACCCTCAATTTCGACAATATACCGTAAAATCTATAATAGGAGTGGGCTTGAATGTCAATGAAAGATTAATCAAACGTATGGTTAACATTATAAAATACTGATAAGTAATTACGATTGCTTGTTGCCTTGCCCCTGTCTCAAAACAAACAATATTGACATTCCACAATAGATGCTTTAAATAAGCCCACAAATGCCTAATCCTGGTTTTTTTCAGGAGCGGAGGAACCATTTTTCTGGGGCGGATCGCCTTTTGGCGTAAGGCAACCTCTTCGGCCCGAGCCCTTCAGCTAACTTCGCAAGCTTCGATGAGGAGACCCAACCGAATTGATTCGGGAGGATCATCCTCCTGAATTCAT
>Ga0209593_10001152_pt1 | contig 11449 bp, 9 predicted proteins | sample PPLLaktember2015_3_FD_187260 | JGI IMG/M metagenome (GOLD analysis project Ga0209593, IMG submission 187260) | Freshwater sediment microbial communities from Prairie Pothole Lake near Jamestown, North Dakota, USA - PPLs Lake P7 Core (6) Depth... | ecosystem: Environmental > Aquatic > Freshwater...
AGCTCCAGCCGCGCGGGACCGCATCGGCCCCGGCTTCCGGAAGGCGTGACACGCTGCCGTCCCGCGTCGAGAGCAGCACCAGGACGGAGTTCTTGTCCAGGGTCGCGGCCCAGCGGTCGTCCGGCGAGAGCTGGAGGATTCGCCGCGGCGTGAGCGGGACGTCCGACAGACGGGTCGGGGAGGAGCCATCCTGAGGAAGGACGAAGAGGTGGTAGTCCTCATCCGATGGAGACTGGCAGGTCGCGAGCAGGCGCTTGCCGTCCCGGAACCACCGGGCAGCACCGACCGCCATCCCGTGCGGCTGCAGCGGTCTGCTCTGCCCCGGTCCAATGGGAAGCGCGGTCAACGTCCGGCGGTCCTGCGCGGCCACCAGTGCCGATCGGCCATCCGGGGAGAGGTCGAGGGGCGAGCCCGGGCCGAGGATCTGCGCAGCGTTTCGGTCCGACCGCCGGAGCAGCGTCCAGACGGGCTGGGTCGGCATCTCGCCCTTCTCCGGGGCCACGGGAACGCTCTCGGAGAAGAGGACGTTGCCCTCGTCCGAGATCCGGGCCACGAAGTTTGCCCAGTTTCCCCAGGTGAGGGTGGACTGCTCCGGTCGGCCCACGCTGCTGAGACCGAGCTCGGAGCGCTCGAGCTGCTCCGTGGCGAGCACGGTTCCATCCGGAGCGACGTCCTCCAGCCGGAGATCCGCAGGGCTCACGTACAGCTCGCGCGTCCTCCCCTCCTCGGAGACGGCGAGCAGCGTGTTGCGGGCGAGCCGCCCTGCGGTGAAAAGCACCTCGGACCCGTCGGGTGACCAGGCGAGGCCGAGCACCCGCGGCCACCGGGGCGCAAGCGCCTTCGACAGGCCCTGGAGGTCGACCACCCTCGCCTCGCCCATGTCGTCGTTGAAGAAGGGGTGATGGAGGAATGCGATCCGGTCGCCGCCGGGCGAGAATCGCGGGTTCGAGATCCAGCCCGTCGTCTGGAAGAGCACCTTGCCCACCGGAAACTCGAGCCTGCTCGCCGCGCCGACGTTGCGGACGACAGCCAGCTCACCGGTGGGGGACCAGTCGGCGAACTCGACCTGCTCCACCAGCTCCCGGGGTGCTCCGCCGACCCCTCCCACACGCGCCAGGGTCCCTTGCATCGAGAACGCGCGGTTGAACCTCGGCTCGAGCAACAGCGCGAGGTCACCGGAGCTCGAGACCCCCAGGAGCAGCGCGTTGGTCACCCCGAGCGACTGAGGCTCGAAGCTCGCGGACGTCTTGCCGAAGAGTTCCTCGGGCCCACCCCCGAAGCTCGCGCTGAAGACGATCCGGCCGTCCGGCGCGAACCGCGCGGCGCGCACCGCCCCGAGCCGGTGCATCACCTGCTGCACCTCGGGCCGAGGGGTGTCACCCGAGAAGGACCGGGCGCGCCAGGCCAGCGCGGCCACCAGCGCCGCGAGGGCCGCCACGCCCAGGAGCACCGGGCCGACGAGGCTCCTTCGCCGGGCGACCAGCGGCGGAGCCGGCGCCGTGGGGCTGCGGACGACCTCGAGCGCGAAGGCCAGATCCGTGGCGGACTGGAACCGGCTCTCCGGCTCCTTCTGGAGGCAGCGGAGCACCACCTGCCCGACGGCGGGCGGGACGGTCGAAGGGAGGGGCGAAGGCTCCTGGTTGAGGATGGCGTAACCGCTCTCGACCAGCGAGGCCCCGGGGAAGGCGCGCTCTCCCGAGAGCAGCTCGTGGAGCACCGTACCCAGGCTGAAGGTGTCGGTGCGCGAGTCGACCTGCTCTCCGCGGACCTGTTCCGGGGACATGTATCCCGGCGTCCCGAGCACCGAGCCGGTCCGGGTGGCCGCGCCGGCAGGGGTCACAGTGGCGTCCATCATCCCGTGGGAGCCGGCCCGCGCCTCCTCGGCGAGCTTGGCGATCCCGAAGTCGAGCAGCTTCACCTGCCCACCGGCGGCGATGAACACGTTGTCCGGCTTCACGTCCCGGTGAACGACCCCGCGCCGATGGGCCGCCGCCAGCCCGTGGGCGAGCTGGATCCCCCAGTCCAGCGCGGTGCCCAGAGGCACCCGGCCGCGCGACAGCCGCTGCCGCATCGACTCTCCCTCCAGGAGCTCGGTGACGAAGTAGGGCGCGCCGTCGTGAACTCCGACGTCGTAGACCGCGACGATGTTGGGGTGGTTCAGCGAGCCGGCGATCCGGGCCTCCTGCTCGAAGCGCCGGACCAGGTCCGGGCTGCTCGCCAGCAACTCGTTGACCACCTTGAGGGCGATCTCGCGGCCGAGGCGGCTGTCACGCGCGCGGTAGACCTCCGCCATGCCTCCGGCACCGACGACGGAGAGCACCTCGTACGGGCCGAGCCTGCTACCGGGGATCAGGCGCAAGATCCTCCGACTCTAGTTCAAAGGCCGGACGGCGGGCGTCCCACGACCGGGCGGGCGACTGCGGGCCGGTCAGCGGCGGGCGGCGAGCGCCGACTCGAGCGCGTCGAGCCGCAGCGGCACCGGCTCACCACCAGCGAGCGGCTTGAGCTGCGCCTCGCCGGAGGTCAGCTCGCGCGAGCCGAGGACCAGCGCGTACGCCGCCCCCGACTTGTCGGCCCGCTTCATCTGACTCTTGAGGCTGCCGCCGCGGGCGTCGAACTCCACCCGGTGGCCCGCGCGCCGGAGCCGGCTCACCAGGGCCAGCGCCGCGTCCGCCGCGCCCTCCTCGGCCACCGCCACGAAGAGCACGGGCCGGGCGGGCTGTACCACGCCCTTCGCCTGGAGGAGCAGGAAGAGCCGGTCCATCCCCAGCGCCCAGCCCACGGCCGGAGTGTCCGGCCCGCCCAGCTCCTTCACCAGCCGGTCGTACCGGCCGCCCCCGCCCACCGCGGAGGCGGTGCCCAGCACCGGGTCGTCGGAGAGGAACTCGAATGCCGTCCGCGTGTAGTAGTCGATGCCCCGCACCATCCGCGGGTTCACCCGGAAAGGGATGCCCAGGAGCGAGAGCTGCCGCTGGACCACCTCGAAGTGTGCGCGGGCCTCGTCGGAGAGCGCCTCGGTGATGGCCGGGGCACCGGCGACGACCGCCTGGCAACCGGGATTCTTGCAGTCGAAGACCCGCAGCGGGTTCTTCTCCGTGCGCTCCTGGCACTCGGCGCACAGCTCGCTCCGGTGGGCGCGCAGGAAGCTTCGCAGCGACTCGAGGTAGACGCCGCGGGTCTCCGGATCCCCGAGCGAGTTCAGCTCCACGCGGATGCCGTCCAGCCCCAGCGCGCGGAAGAGCTGCATCGCCAGGTCGATGAGCTCCGTCTCCTGCGCCGGCGCGGAGACTCCGTAGGCCTCGGCGCCCGCCTGCCAGAACTGCCGGTAACGGCCGGTCTTCATCCGCTCGTACCGGAACATCGGGCCGAGGTACCACCACCGGGTCACCGGCTCGCGCTGGGCCACCGCGTGCTCGACGTAGGCGCGCACCAGGGGCGCCGTCCCCTCCGGACGCAGCGAGAGGCTCCGGCCCGCCTTGTCCTGGAAGGTGTACATCTCCTTCCCCACGATGTCGGTCGCCTCGCCGACGCTCCGGACGAACAGCGCCGTGTCCTCCGCCACCGGCGTCCGGGCCTCCTCGTACCCGAAGCGGCGAAAGGTCTCGCGGGCGGCGGCCTCCAGCGCCTGCCAGACGGCGATGTCGGGCGGGAGGAGATCGATCATCCCCTTCACCCCGGAGATTCGCTGGCTCACGTCGCGCCTCCGATGCGTCGCCCCATCCGCACCACCGCGTCCGGCACCAGCCAGTCATCCCAGACGACCCGGCCGGGCTCGAAGAGGAGGATGACGGTGGAGCCCATCTCGAAGCGGCCCAGCTCGTCGCCCCTCTCCACCGGACGCGGTGGGAGGTAGGTCCGGAGTCCCGCGACGTGCCCGGCATGGGTGAGCCGATCGTCGTACGCGGCGCGGATCCGGCCCACGCAGGTCGCGCCCACCTTCACCACCGCGACCCGGCCGAAGATGGGGCTGTCCAGCACCGTCACCAGCCGCTCGTTGAGGCAGAAGAGCGCATCGCGCTGGCGCACCGTCACCGGGTTCACCGGCCAGAACTCGCCGCGCAGGTACCGCGAGGCGACGATCGACCCGGCCACGGGCGCGTGCACCCGGTGGTAGTCGCGCGGCGAGAGGTACAGCGTCGCGTACGTCCCACCCAGCGCGAAGCGCGCCGCGAGGTCCGCGTCGTCGAGGAGCCGCTCCACCGGGAACCGGATGCCCTTGGCCTGCAGGCAGCTGCCCCGCTCGAGGATGCCCGCCTGGCTCACCACTCCGTCCACCGGGGAGACCACGGCCCGCGGATCCGGATCCACCGGCCGCGCCCCGGGGCGGAGCGCGCGGCTGAAGAAGTCGCTGAACCGGCCGTACTCGCCGAAGTCGGCCTCGGCCTCGGTCATGTCCACCCGGTACGCCCGGGCGAAGGCCCGCATCGCCGCCTGATGGACCCCGGCGGGTGCGGGCAGGCGGGTGAGCGTTCCCACCGCCCGGGACAGCGCGGACTTGGGGACGAGGCGCATCAACGCGAGGAAGGTACCGTCTTGCATGCCGGGGCTGCCGACACTAACCCCCGGCGTCCGGCGGCGCAGGGGGTGTTCCGCCGTCCACCGGGACCCGCTGCAGCGCCGACTTCGGAACGATTCCCATCACGCTCTGGCTGTCGGCGAGGACGATGGAGTTCGCCAGGCCGGGCATCGAGCGGCGGCAGCGGTCCGAGTCCACCATGCTGTAGGAGTCGCGCGGTCCGCGCCCGTTCACCTCCACCGGGCCCGCCGGCTCGAAGCAGTCCCCGAACAGCCGGTTGAAGTCGCGCATCGCCATCCCCGCGGTGGGCGCGACGGGAGGCCCGGCGTCCGGCGTCGGAGGAGGAGTCGCGCGCGCCGGGCCCGGAGGAGGTGGCGGCGGCGGGGAAACCGACGCTCCGGAGAAGGTGGGCGGAACCCTGGCCGCGGCCAGTGCCTTCTCCCGATCGTTGGTCACCTGCTCGAGCCGGCTCCGGTTCTCGCGGATGCGCGCCAGCAGCTGTGCCGCCGCCTGTGCGTCGAGCGAGTCCGGGGGGACCTTCTCCAGAAGGGCCTCGATCTCGCGCATCCCCGGGTCGAGGTAGGCGTCGTCGAGCGCCTTGGCGTAGAGCTTGTTGAAGCGCTCGGAGGCGCGGGTGTACTCGGGCGACGGCTCCTTGCGCGCGCACCCGGTCAGGGCCAGCAGCAGCACGAGGGCGAGGAATCGGGTCGTCACGGGTCAGACCCCCAGGAAGAGGCGTCGGCCGAAGTTGGGAGCGAGCTCGGCCTCGAAGATTCGGCGGGCGGCGCCCTCGATGTCGTACTCGACGCGGATGTACTCCACGGTCCGGGCCGTGGTGTCACAGACCACGAAGCAGGCCCGGTTGTCGTAGTCCCGCGGCTGGCCCACGCTCCCCACCGAGATGAGGTACTGGTACCCGCGCCGGAAGGCGAACTTCTGCGCCACCACGTCGTTCACCTCGCTGTTCCCCAGAGCGAACGCCTTGCAGAGGTGACTGTGGCCGATGAAGGTCACCTCGGCCAGATCCTGCATCTCGGGGACCAGCTCGCGGGCCTGCTCCAGCGCGAAGACGTACTCGTAGGCGCGTGGGTCCACCGGCGAGCCGTGGCTGAAGCCGATCTCCCCTACCCGGTAGGTGTACGGAAGGCTCCGGAGCCAGGCATGGTTCTCCTCGGTGAGGACCTGCGCGGACCAGTCCAGGGCGTGGCGGGCGCCCTCGTAATAGAAGGAGTAGTCCATCCGGCCGGCCACCGCGGCGTCGTGGTTCCCGAGCAACGTGACCTCGGCCACGCTCCGAACCAGGTCGCAGCACTCGTTGGGCGAGGCGCCGTAACCGACAATGTCGCCGAGCGAGACGACCCGGTCCACTTTCTGGGCCTCGACGGTGCGGAGCACCTCGGTCAGGGCCTCGAGGTTGGAGTGGATGTCCGAGATGACGGCGAAGCGCATCGGCCTCCTGGACCGTTGACATTACACGACCTTGCCGATCCCCGCGCCTCCGTGCTTTGGGGGCGGCCATGCGCATCGTCGTCACCGGCTCCCTGGCCTACGACTACCTCATGACCTTCCCGGGCAAGTTCCGGGAGCACTTCCTCTCCGACCGGATGCACCGGCTGACGGTGAGCTTCCTGGTGGACGACATGCGGAGGCTCCGGGGCGGCGTGGCGGGCAACATCGCGTGGACCCTCGCGCTTCTGGGCGGGAAGCCGCTCCTCATCGCGACCGCCGGGGAGGACTTCGACGAGTACCGGACTGCGCTCGACCAGGCAGGAGTGGATACCTCGGGGGTGACGGTGATCCCGGGTGAGTTCACCGCCTCCTGCTTCATCAACACCGACCTGGACGCCAACCAGATCGTGGCCTTCTACGCCGGGGCGCTGTCGCACGGGCACCGGCTGGAGCTGGGTGGCCGGGGCCTGGGCCCGGAGGACCTGGTGGTCATCAGCCCCACCGATCCGGAGTCCATGCTCAAGGCGGTGGAGGCCTGCCGGGCCGCCCGGGTGCCCTACCTGTTCGACCCGGGGAAGCAGACCCCCCGACTCGAGGCGCAGCAGATCCTGGACGGGATGGAGTCGGCCGCGGCGGTCATCGGGAACGACTACGAGTTCGCGCTGATGTCCCAGAAGACCGGCAAGAGCGAGGCGGTGCTCCAGTCCATCGCCCCGGTGACGGTGGTCACCCGCGGCGAGCAGGGCTCGACGGTGCTGGAGAGCGGCAAGGCTCCGGTGGACGTCCCGGTGGCTCCGATCAAGGGGCTGGTCGATCCCACCGGCGCCGGCGACGCGTACCTGGGCGGCCTGGTGTTCGGGATGGCCCGGAAGCTGCCGTGGCCAGTGGCCGGGCGGGTCGGCGCGGTGGCGGCGGCGTACGCGATCGAGGTCCGGGGGTGCCAGGAGCATCGCTACACCCACGCGGAGTTCGTCGCCCGGTACCGCGCTGCGTTCGGAAGCTCGGACGAGGTCGCCGCGGCGCTGGGGTGACCGGACGGATCGAGCGTCAGAGCGCCCAGGCCCGCAGCCGGGCCTGCCCCGGGGCGACGTCCACCATCAGAAGCAGGCGCGGTCCCAACCGACCGTCACCGTCCGACGCCGGCCGGCACCACCGGGACGAGCGCCTTCAGATCGTCGTCGGTGAAGACGATGCCCGCTCCGAGGAAGAAGTCCCGCCCCGCCAGCACCCGGTTGTCGAGCTGGCTGTAGACCGGCCGGTTGAAGATGTCGTCCACGCCGGCGTTCAGGTACAGGTGCTGGAGGAAGGTGAACTGCAGGCTGGTCCGCACCCGCGGCCAGCGCAGCCGCTGGTTCGCGAAGTCGAAGAAGTCGGTCTTCAGCGCCAGCTGGTCCCTCCAGAAGTGGAGGTCCACCCCCACCCCGCCGGTGCTCTCGATGATCCCGAACCGGAACGTCGCCCAGTAGAACCGCTTGGCGAACTGTGCCGAGAACTTGAGCGAGTTGATGCTGGTGACCGTCCGCTTCTGCAGCGCCGGGTCGTCGCGCGAGGGCGGGTTGGTCTGGATGTACTCGGTGGTCTCCACACCCCGCGGGTCGCTGATCAGCGAGATGATGTAGTACTTGTCCGGCCGGGCGATGATCCGCAGCGACGCCTCGATCTTCGCCGCCCCGGCGTTGAACAGGTAATCGCTCCGGATGCTGGCCTCGAGCTTCAGGCCCACCAGCCGCTGGGCGTAGTTGGAGACGTCCTCGATGGTCTCTCCCACCTGGCGGCCCAGCTTCTCGTCGGAGACGATCTGCCCCACCGCCCCGCGCCCTTCCCGCAGGTTCTCGGTGACCGCCTGGAGGTTGCCCAGTGTGGCGTCCAGCTTCTGGATCGAGCTGCCGATGGAGGCCAGCTGCTCGGCTCCCGCATCGGGCCCCATGGTGGTCCGGACGTCAGCCACGATCCGTCGCACGTCCCCGGTGAGGACCCGGACGTTCTCGATGATCTCCCGGACGCTGGAGGCCTCACCCTCGGTGGCGCTGCGCATCGAGGCGGTGACGTCCCGCACGTTCTCCAGGATCGCCTCGATGTTCTGGCTCGACCGCTGCGCGGTGTCGTTCACCGACTGCGACAGCTCGGTCAGGTTCCGGACGATGGTCTTCAGCGACTCGGTCCCGGCGTCACCGCCCAGGGACTCTCGCAGCGAGGTGGTCACCGACTGGATGTCGGTGGTGATCTTCCCCAGCGTGTCGAACAGCGCCTGCAGCCCCTGCTGGTCGATCACGTGGGTGATCTCCCCGCCATCGGGCATGAACGGCGCCTCGGGTGACCCGACCTGGAGGTCGAGCAGGTAGTCCCCCAGGAACGACTCGGTCCGCTTGATCAGCGTGGCATCGGTCCGCAGCCCGATGTCCTTCCGTAGCCGGAGCTGCACCCGCGCCCGGGTGCCCACCAGGGTGATCTCCCGGATCTCCCCCACCGGAATGCCCGCCACCTGCACCCGGCTGCGGGTCCCCAGCCCGGAGGCGTCGCGGAACATCGCGTACACCGTGATGGTGTCGACCCCCATCGTCCCCCGGCGGACGAAGATCAGGAACGCGAGCAGGAAGCCCACCGCGGCGAGCACCAGCATCCCCACCCGGAAGGGCGTGACGAAGCTCTTCAAGTTCGGTCCGCTCCGAGGCCGGCCAGAGACGACACCTTACTCGCCCTTCGCGAACCACATCTGGAGGAAGTGCTGGAGATCGGGATGCGGATTGTGCCTCAGCTCCTGGGAAGGTCCCTCGGCGACGATCTTCCCCTTGAACAGGAATGCCACCTTGTCCGCCACCTTGAACGACGAGGCGATGTCGTGGCTGATGACCACCTGGGTCACGTGGAGCTCCGCCTTGGCGGTGACGATCATGTCGTCCACGTAGTCGGTGGTGATGGGGTCCAGGCCGGTGGTGGGCTCGTCGTAGAGCACGATCTTCGGGTCGAGCACGATCGCCCGGGCCAGGCCGACGCGCTTCCGCATTCCTCCGGACAGCTCGGCCGGGTAGCGCTCCTCGATGTCCCGGAGGCCAACGATGGCGAGCTTTTCCCGCACCTTGGCCCGGATCTCCTCCTCGGAGAGGTTGGAGTGCTCGCGGAGCGCGAAGCTGACGTTCTCGTAGACGGTCATCGAGTCGAACAGCGCCGCGCCCTGGAACACCATCCCGAACTTCCGGCGCACTCGCTCGAGGTCCCGGTCGTCCATCGGGACGATGTCCTCGCCGTCCACGATCACCGTCCCCCGATCCGGCTTGAGGAGGCCGATCATGTGCTTCATCAGGACCGTCTTCCCCGAGCCCGAGCCTCCGAGGATGACGCAGGTGCTCCCCTCCTCGATGTCGAGGTCGATGCCGGTCAGCACGTGGTTGTCCCCGAAGGACTTCCACAGGTCCTGGACCGAGATCATCGGTGGCTTTTTCTGCTCGGCGCTCATCCGTGGAACAGGAGCCCCATGAAGTAGTCCTCGATGAAGACTGCCAGCGCGGCGTCCACCATCGCCCGGGTGGTCGCCTGGCCCACGCCCTTGGCGCCGCCACGAGCGTTGTATCCCCGGTAGCACGCGATCAGGGTCACCGTGAAGCCGAAGACCGCGCCCTTGGACAGTCCCTCCCAGATGTCGGCCGGCGCCAGGAGGTTCTGGGTCCGGAGCACGAAGGTGCCCACGGACAGGCCCTTGAGCGGCACGGCGACGAAGAAGCCGCCGAAGAGCCCGGCGGTGTCGAAGATCATCGTGAGCAGGGGCACCATGCACAGCCCGGCGAGGACCCGGGGAACCAGGAGGTATTGCACCGGGTTCACCGCCATGGTCTCCAGCGCGTCCACCTGCTCGGTGACGCGCATCGTACCGATCTCGGTGCACATGGCGGAGCAGGCCCGCATGGTCACCATCAACGCGCTGAACACCGGGGCGAGCTCGCGAGTCACGGTGAGGGCCACCGTCGGCCCGACGAGGCTCTCGGCCCCGAACAGCTCGAAGGCGCTCCACGACTGGGTGGCGAACACCATCCCCGAGAAGATCCCGGTCAGCGAGACGAGAACGATGGAGCCCACTCCCACGAAGTCGAACTGGGCGAAGAGGTTCTGCAGCCGGTAGGGGGGCCGCAGCGCCCACACCACCACCGACGCCGCGAGCGAGACCAGCCCGCCCACCGTCTGGAAGACCCCGAGGACGCCGTTGCCGACGCCCTCCACGAGGCCGACCAGGGGGTTCCTCTTCGGGCTGGACTCGAGGTCGGAGGTGGTCATCGCGCGGCGGCCGGCATCCTAGGGCACGCCGCCCACCCCGGCACGTCCCCTACTGGCCCACGACGACGCGCGGCACCCGCGCCCCGATGGCACAGAGCACGTCGTAGGCGATGGTGCTCTCCAGCGCCGCGAGCTGGTGCGCGTCCTGAACCTCCGCCCCCTGCCTGCCGATGAGCACCACCTCGTCGCCCACCTCGACCCCGGGGAGGTCGGTGACGTCGACCATGCACAGATCCATGCACACCCGGCCCACGATGGGAGCCCGCCGGCCCCCCACCAGCACGGCCCCCCGGTTGGAGAGCAGACGCGACCAGCCGTCGGCGTACCCGACCGGCAGGGTGGCAATCCGCGAGGGTCGGGGCGCGGTCCAGGTGCTCCCGTAGGAGATCGGCGTTCCGGCGGGGACCGTCTTGAGGTGCACCACCGAGGTCTTCCAGCTCAGCACGGGCTCGAGCACCCGGGGTGGCCGCAGCCAGGGCGCCGGCCGCAGCCCGTACAGCGCCAGCCCCGGCCGGGCGAGGTTCATCTCCATCCCGTCCCGCGCCTCGGGCAGAGCGAGCAGGCTCGCGCTGTTCGACAGGTGGCGCCACCGCGGATCGAAGCCCGCGGCCCGCATCTGCCCCAGCGCGGTCCGGAACCGGGTCACTTGCTGGGCGGTGAGGGCGGCGTCGGCCAGGTCGGCGTTGGCGAAGTGGGAGCAGAGGCCCTCGAGCGACACCCGCCGGCAGTCGCGCGCGGCCTCCAGGAAGGCCGGAACGTCGGGAGGGAGCACGCCCAGCCGCCCCATCCCGGTGTCCACCTTGAGATGCGCGCGGGCCGTCGTTCCCCGGGCTGCCGCCGCGGCGTCGAGCGCGGTCAGGTGCTCGGGCCGGAACACCACCGGGATCATCCGGTGCTCGAGCATCACCTCCCAGCCGCCATCGTAGGCCCCGCCCAGCACCAGGATGTCGCTCTTCAGTCCGGCCTGGCGGAGCGCGAGCCCCTCCTCCACCAGCGCCACCCCGAGGAAGCGGACCCCCGCTGCCTCGAGCGAGCGCGAGACGGGCACCGCCCCGTGGCCATAGGCGTCCGCCTTCACCACCGCCAGCACGTCGACGCCCGGCGCCGCGGTGTGCAGGGTCTCGAGGTTCCGGGTCAGGGCCCCGAGGTCGATCTCGGCTCGGGTCGGGCGGATGGGCACGGGCGTGGATCTCCGTTCGGGGATGGCTGCCGGTCGAT
>Ga0209593_10001154_pt1 | contig 11445 bp, 6 predicted proteins | sample PPLLaktember2015_3_FD_187260 | JGI IMG/M metagenome (GOLD analysis project Ga0209593, IMG submission 187260) | Freshwater sediment microbial communities from Prairie Pothole Lake near Jamestown, North Dakota, USA - PPLs Lake P7 Core (6) Depth... | ecosystem: Environmental > Aquatic > Freshwater...
CGCCGAAGTTGGTGAACACGCCCACCCCGAGGTGCACATCCTTCCACGGGGTGAAGGTCGCGAAGGCACCCCCGCTGGGGAGGAGCCCGACCGCGTTTCCACCGTCGTTCGTTCCCAGAGCCGGGTCGGTCCGGGAATCAGGGGCGAACTGGAGGTGCCCGTAGACCAGCACGGAGCCCACCTGGACCTGGGTGCCCTCCAGCCGCGTCATCCCGGCAGGGTTGGTGAGCAGGGTGGACGGGCTGGCGGCGCGCGCGGTGTGGCCGGCCGAGGCGAGCCCGACCTCCGAGGGGCCCACCTCGTAGAAGAGGAAGCCGGCAGCGCGGGCACGGCCTGGGAGCAGAGCGACCCCTGCGCACGACAGCGCGAGGATGAGGGAGATCTCCCGGTTGGCGAGCATCGCGGCGCAGGGGAGGCTTCCAGCCACCCCCGGTCGTGGCCATCGGACCAAAGGCCCATGGAGGTGGGGGCGCGCGACTGCTGGACTCGGGTGGCGGTCGAATCCCCGAGGCGAGCCATGGTCGTCCGTGACGTCCTCGTCGCCCTGGCAGTCCTGGTCGTGGTGCTGGCGGTTCTCGGCTGGCGCCGCGGGAAGCGGCTGCAGGCCCTCTTCGACTCGGTGTGGGACTTGGGCCTCGGCGGTTTCACCGGTTACCGGCACGGCAGCATCGAACAGGTCCCCCTCGCCGCCCGCGCTCTGACCCAGACGGACGGGGGAGTGACGGTCACCGTGGCCGTGCTCAGCGCGCGGGAAAGCCGGGCGCTGTTCGGCACCGACCTGGCCCGGAGCGGGATCCAGCCGGTCTGGGTGGAGGTCAAGAACGAGGAAGCGGTGCCCTACTGGCTGCTCACCGCCGGGCTCGACGCAGATTACTTCTCCGCGCGCGAGGCTGCGTGGGTGCGCCACACCCGGTTCGCCCGCTCCGCGAACCGCCAGATGGACGAGTTCTTCGACCAGGTCCAGTTCCGCAGCCCCGTGCCGCCCGGGACGACCGGAGCGGGGTTCGTCTTCTCCAACCTGGACGAGCACACCAAGCCCGTGGCCGTCGACCTCATCGCTGCCCGGCACGGCTTGGCGAAGAGCTTCACCTTCTTCGCCCCCGTGCCGGGCCTGAAGACGGACGTGAGCCGGCTCGATCTCGAGCGGATGTCCCGGCCGGAGGAGATCGTCCGTCTCCAGACGGATGCCGAGCTGCGCGGCGCGGTGGAGCAGCTCCCCGGATTCACCACCAACAAGGGCGGGACCGCGCGGGGAGATCCGCTGAACCTGGTGCTGATCGGCAAGCGGGACGACCTGTTCCCGGCGTTCCTTCGCCGGGGATGGCACCCCACCGAGCTCATCTACTTGGGCTCGTCGTGGAAGACGCTGAAGTCGTTCATCCTCGGATCCCGGTACCGCTACTCGCCGGTGAGCCCGTTGTACGCCCTGGGCCGGTTCCAGGACCTCGCCGGACAGAAGGCGCGGGAGTCGATCCACCAGCGCAACCACGTCCGGATGTGGCTCACTCCGCTGGAGTACCAGGGCAAGCCGGTCTGGCTGGGACAGATCAGCCGCGACATCGGGGTCCGGTTCACGCTGAAGACCTGGAATCTCACCACCCACAAGATCGATCCCGACGTGGATGAGGCGCGCCTCGGTCTGATCCAGGACCTTCTCTATTCGCAGTCGCTCATCAGATTCGGATTCGCCCGGGGGATCGAGCCGGCCACCGAGAGCCGACCCCATCGCAACCTGACCGGCGACCCGTTCTTCACCGACGGCCTCCGCGCGGTCCTGGTGTTCGAGCGGCGGCCAGTGTCGCTCGACCAGGTCGAGGTGTTCGAGTGGGAGCGCCCGGGCAGCTCGGGGGGCGCATCCCCGGTCACGGGCGTTCGCCTGGCCTCGGGCACGTGATCAGGAGAAGAAGTCGATCTTGGCCGTGGCGAGGTCGTACATCGCTCCAGCGACGACGACCTTCTTCGCGGCGACGAGCTCCTGGATGACGGGGCTGGTCTCGCGCAGTCGTCCCATCGTCAGCTCGACATTCTTTCGGGCCACGGCGTCCACGAACTTGGCATCCTTGCTGGAGCGCGTGCCGGCATAGGTCGTGGCGTCCACCGCCGGGCGAATCTTGGCCAGCAGTCCTGTGAGATTCCCGAGCTGGGCACCATCGATCGCGCCCTTGATCGCGCCGCACGCCGTGTGGCCCATCACCAGGATCACCTTGGCCCCAGCAAGCTTCGTGGCGAATTCGATGCTCCCTGCGATGTCCTCGTTGACCACGTTCCCCGCCACTCGTGCGTTGAAGACGTCCCCGAGTCCGAGGTCCATGATGACTTCCGCAGGGGCGCGGGAGTCGATGCAGCTCAGAAGAACCGCCGCCGGGTGCTGACCTCCAGCGGAGGCGCGCTGTTCGCGGAGGTAGTCGCGGTTCTTGCGCTCTCCGCGGGCGAAGCGCTCGTTCCCCTTTCGCATGAGCTCCAGGATCTGCTCTGGCGAGAGTTTCTCGCGCTGCTCCGCAGTGAGCGCATCGGCCACGGCGCTCCGGGGTACGAGCAACGCGGAGGCCACCGCGGCCGTCGAGATCCCCAGCAGTTGACGCCGGCCCAGGGTGGAACAGCCGTGAGACTGTGTCGAAAGGCGATCGGCGAGCATGAGAGCCCCCTCCGTCGGGAGCAATTCGGCAAACCACGCCGGCGGCCATTGGACGAAGGGCCTAGCCGGACCCGCTGGTCCCCGATTCCCCTCGACTTGGACGCGCGACCGCGTTCCGGCAGGTCCCTGCACGAGCAGGATCCAAGAAGCCCGTCCTCCTTTCCCCCCGTCGTGCTCTGATGTGCAACGCGAGGCGGTCCACCGTGGGACGGGGTTCCATGACGAAGCCGATTCTGGTGGCGGTTCACGAACACCCCCGCGAGCTCGCGACGATCCAACGAGAGTTGCTCGGCCGATACGCCGCCGACTACGAGGTGATCGCCGAGGCGTCGGCGACGGCTGCGCTGGAGCTGCTGGAAGCCCTGCGAAGGATTGCAGACGCGCAGGTGGTTGTTCTCTTCGCCGCCCACGCCATGACCGGGATGACCGGCATCGATTTCCTGCACCAGGCGCACGCGCTCCATCCCCGTGCACAGCGCGTCCTGCTCCTTCCGTGGGGGACCCGTTCCGCGATCAAGCCGATCGTGAGGGCCATCTCCCGGGGGCTGATCGATCGCTACGCGACCCAGCCCAGCCGTCCTCCCGACGAGCGGTTCCATCACCTCGTCACCGAGCTCCTCCGAGACTGGCAGGAGCAGCAGCATGCGCAGCCCGCGGTGGTGACGGTGGTCGGCGAGCGCTGGTCCTCCCGGTCCCATGAGGTCCGAGACCTGCTCCAGCGCAGCGGGCTGTCCTTCGACTTTCACCACGCGGATTCGCCCGAAGGACGGGAGGTGCTGGAACGCGTCGCTCGCCCGACGGGTCCGTTCCCGGTGCTCGTCCGCTTCGACGGGCAGGTGCTCACCAATCCCACAAACGAGGAGGCTGCGATCGCCCTCGGCGCCCGTCACAGCTCCGAGGAGGGTGTCTTCGACCTGGTGGTGGTGGGTGCTGGACCGGCGGGATTGTCTGCGGCGGTCTACGGCGCCTCGGAGGGATTGCGCACCATCGTCGTCGACCGGGAGACGATTGGCGGCCAGGCCGGGACGAGCTCGCTCATCCGCAACTATCTCGGCTTTCCGCTCGGTATCGGTGGCGCCGAGCTCTGCATCCGGGCCCTCGAACAGGCCTGGTCATTTGGAGCGGAGACCTCGGTTCTGCGGCCCGCCACCGGCTTGCGCGTGGAAGGCGACATCCGGATCCTCGCGCTGGCGGATGGGACCGAGATCGCCGCCCACGCCATGCTGCTGGCCACCGGGGCGCGCTACCAGCGCCTCGGGATCCCCGGGCTCGAGGCGCTCGTCGGTGCAGGGGTCTTCTACGGCGGCGGCGTCACCGAAGCTCAGGCGATGGAGGGACAGCACGTCTACGTCATCGGCGCGGGCAATTCCGCGGGCCAGGCGGCCATCCATCTGGCCAAGCATGCGAAGCGCGTGACGATGCTCGTCCGCGGCGGTGCACTCGGGGCGAGCATGTCCGAATATCTAGTCACGATGATCGAGGCCAATCCGACCATCGAGCTGCAGCTCCACACGGCGGTGATCGATGGCCAGGGAACGGGGCGGCTGGAGAGTCTGGTGCTCCGTAACCAGACCACGGGCGAGACCCGAACCGTGCCGGCGGCTGCGCTGTTCGTCCTCATCGGCGCCCAGCCTCACACTCAGTGGCTGCCCACGAGCATCCAGCGCGATTCCCATGGTTTCATTCTCACCGGCCAGGACCTCCCCGTCGCTACCGGGGAGGAACGGCCAGCTCGTCAACCGCTTCCGCTCGAGACCAGCCTGCCCGGCGTGTTCGCAGCGGGGGACGTGCGACATGGCTCGATCAAGCGCGTGGCCTCCGCGGTCGGAGAGGGTGGGATCAGCATCCAGCTGGTGCACCGGTACCTGGCCGACCTCCGCTCGGAGGCGAGATGAAGAGCACGTTCCGGAGGGGGCACGTGTAGGAGCCGAGCACCAGGCGCTCGGGTGACCAGCCCTATGAACCGGGGGAGCCCCCTCTTCGTAACTGCTTGTGGGCCCTGGTGGTTTCGAACCACCCACCCCTACCGTGTGAGCGACCCCGACGACTTCCGACCGCTCCGGGTTGCGCGCCTGCCCGATGGCAAGCACTGACCGCGGCGCTTGACCGGGGCACCAGCAGCGTCACTCTCCTCATCCGTGTCTGGAACTACCGTGGCGAGCAGCCAAGCCGCGCCCCGCGACGGACCGCCGACTGAAACTGGCGCTCAGCCGTTCTCGACAGCGCCCGGAGAATGTCTTGCTGCCCCGCCATTAGCAGAACGACGGTGCCTAGAGGCGTCGTTCAAGGTGGGTGGGTGAAGCCGAATCGCCGGCTGCTCAGCGCGGTGGCGGGGCGTCCTTCACCAGCCGGAAGCCGACGTGGTTGGTCCCGGTGTCCGGTGCCCCCTTGCCGCGTCCTCCGGGCATGTACCGCGCGCAGTACTGGTCGGTGCAGAGGAACGAGCCCCCCTTCTGCACCCGCTTGGGGACGCCGGGCTCTGACGGGTCCATGCTGCTCGACGGCCCCTGGGGGTTGTTGGCCACCGCGGCCGTCCCCAGCTGTCGGTAGTAGTCGGGACGATACCAGTCGGAGACCCACTCCCAGACGTTCCCCGCCATTCCGTAGAGCCCGAACCCGTTCGCCGGAAAGGCCTTCACCGGATTGGTGGCCCGGTACCCGTCGGCGCCGGTGTTCTTCTCCGGGAAGTGGCCCTGGAACGTGTTGGCCATGTAGCGGCCGTTGGGCTTGAAGACGTCGCCCCAGACGTACGGCTTCTGCTTGAGCCCGCCGCGCGCAGCGAACTCCCACTCCGCCTCGGTGGGCAGGCGCCTTTTGGCCCAGGTGGCGTAGGCCTGCACGTCGGCGAAGGTCACATGCACCACTGGATGGTCCATGCGTTTCTCGATGGAGCTCTTCGGACCCTCGGGGTGCCTCCAGTCTGCGCCTGCCACGTCGCTCCACCACTGGAGGTTGTCGTTCAGGGGCACCGGGTGGTCGGGGGGAGCGAAAACTACCGAGCCGGCGAAGAGCATCTCCGGCTTCGCGCCGGGGAAGTCCTCCGCCTTCGGTACCTGCTCGGCGATGGTGACGTAGTGAGTGGCCTCGATGAACCTCTGGAACTGGGCGTTGGTGACCTCGGTCTCGTCCATCCAGAAGCCCTTCACCGAGACCGGATGGACCGGCTGGGCATCCTCGAACATCGGGTCGTTGGAGCCCATCTCGAAGGTCCCCCCGGAAATCCACACCATCCCGGCGGTTGGGGCGGGGGTGGCGGGCGCGGCGGGGAGGGCGGCCAGCATTGCCGCCTTCCTGGCAGTGGACGCCGAAGGTGGATCGCAATGGTCGGGGGGGTTCGACTCGCCAGCGGCGACAGTGCCGATCAGCGCCAGCGACGCGAGCGCTGCAATCCCCGACCGGTGTCGAGCATTCACGGTTGTCACGGGCCTCCGGCTCCAGTCACCCGACTTCAGGCATCCATGGCTGTCAAGCGGTCGCGGTCGGCCCGCCGCAGGGCGGTCGATCAAGGAGTCCGTCCGGTTCGGCGGGGCAGCGAGCCGCACCGGAAGGACCTCCGGATCTGCACCCAGTGCGGACCTTGGTTTGCCAGCGTGTGCCGCCTACTTCACTTCAAGAACGATGCTGTTGATCTTGCCAGTGAATCGAGTGTCCGCGCCGATCCCGATCCCCTCGGCGACCGGTGTTTGATTGTCGATGCCGACGTCAGCAGTCTCGTCCGCGGAGAAGATATTGGGCTGAGTCTTCTCGACTCGCCCATCAGCGACGGCCTTTCCATTGACGTAGAGCGTCGCTTTGCCCCCCTTGCCGAGTCCGCCGCCGTCATAGACGAAGTCGAGGACGACCGTTGCCTTACCGGCTGCCAGCGCTTGCGGTGCGGCGATGGTGTAACGGGCCAGCCCGAGGAAGTTGTAGGTGTAGGCCGGCTTGCCGTCCTTCATATACAACGACCAGCCGCCGAAGCGTCCGCCCTGCGACAGGATCGCGCCATTGGCACCACCGGTCGGGATGTCGAGATCGGCGGTGATCTTGCTCGACCGATTCTTTATGTTCATGAAGGTGTTTTCCAGCATCCCCTGCATGCCCTCGTAGAGGGTGAGGGAAGTGCGAGTCCCCAGGACATCCGGTCGGCCGGCGAGGGTCGGGTTTGTGCGCTCGATGGTCCGGTCGTCGATGGGCAACACGTGGTACTTCTGAGCTTCCTTCATGAACAGGGCCTGCATCTGCTTCAGCTTCGCGGGCTGCTCGGTGGCCAGATTCTTGGTGAGGCTGAAATCACTCCTCACGTCATAGAGCTCCCAGACATCGGAGGTCAGCGGCGGGAGGTTCGTTGTCTGCCACGGCGCGCGGTGGATGGTTCGAGCAATCCAGCCGTTGTCGTAGACAGCGCGATTGCCGAACATCTCGAAATACTGCGTCTTGTGCCGCTCGGCCGCTTTCGGGTCATTGAAGGCGTAGAGAAGGCTGGTGCCTTCGATGGGCGTCTGCACGGTGCCGTTGACACTCTTGGGCTGTGGCAAACTCGCGGCCTCCAGAATCGTCGGTGCGATGTCGATGACGTGCGAGAACTGGCTGCGCAGGCCACCCTTCTCCTTGATGCCCTTCGGCCAGTGAATGACTGCGCCGTTGCGGGTGCCGCCGAAGTCGGAAGCCACCTGCTTGGTCCACTTGAAGGGAGTATCGAAGGCCACCGCCCAGCCAGCGGACATGTGTGGGAACGTCTCGGGACCACCCCACTTGTCGATCAGAGGGATTAGGTCTTCCACCTTCTCGGCCACGCCGTTGAAGTAGGTCATCTCGTTGTACATACCGACGAAGCCGCCCTCGGCACTGGTGCCGTTGTCACCGGCGATGTAGATGAACAGCGTGTTGTCCATCACCCCGATGTCGTCGAGCGCCTGCTTGAATCGCCCGATCTCGTAATCGGTCTGCTCGAGAAATCCTGCGAAGATTTCGGCCTGGCGTGCGAAGAGACGTCGTTGGTCGGCCGGCAGTGAATCCCAGGCCTGGATGTCTGTCGGCCTGGGCGCCAGTTGGGTGCTCGCGGGGATGACTCCCAGCTTCTTCTGCCGCTCGATCGTCTCGGCGCGGACCTGATCCCAGCCCTTGTCGAACTGGCCCTTGTACTTGTCAGCCCATTCCTTCGGCACATGGTGCGGCGCATGGACTGCACCAGTTGCGAAATAGACGAAGAACGGCTTGTCAGGCGTCATCGACTGCTGGGCCTTCACCCAGTTGATGGCCTGGTTCGTCATGTCGACGGTGAAGTGGTAGTTCTTCATCTTGGGAGGGTCGACCTTGATGACGCCGTCGTAGATGAGCGGGTACCACTGATCGGTCTCACCGCCGATGAACCCATAGAACTTGTCGAAGCCTTGGTGCGTGGGCCAGCGGTCATAAGGGCCCGAGACGCTGGTCTCCCAGGGCGCGGTCTCGTGCCACTTGCCGAAGGCACCGGTGCTGTAGCCGTTGAGCCGAAGCATCTCCGCCAGAGGCGCAACGCTGTTTGGATTCTGCCCGGTGTTGCCCGGGAAGGCCGTCGCGGTTTCCATGATCGAGCCGGTATTGACGGTGTGGTGGTTCCGTCCGGTCTTGAGCGCGTTTCGGGTCGGCGAGCAAAGCGCCGTGGTGTGAAAGTTGTTGAGACGCAGGCCAGATTGAGCAAGCTGGTCCATGGTGGGTGTGCGGATGGGGCCGCCGAACGTGCTGGGGCCACCAAAGCCGATGTCGTCGATCAGCACGATCACCACATTGGGTGCGCCTTTGGGCGCCTTGACCTCGAATCGTGGTGGCGGCTTGGCGTTACGCGCGTCAAGCTCGCTATAGGTGGGTCGTTTCGGCTCCGCGATTGGCAGCGACGTACGATCGAGCTTCTGCTGCGCCCAGACCGTGCTACCGAGGGTCAGGGCGAGGCCAAGGACTCCAAAGGTGGTTCCTCGTTTCATCTGCTCATCCCTCCTCGGTGGAACCGAAGGCTGATCGCGTCGGTTCACGAAGCGGCAGCCGATTGGGCGTGTCAAGGACATCGCCGCCAAGCATCGATGGATTCGAGGTCCGATGATCCTCGGCCGGCCGACCCTCCCTCACCAGTAGTAGCGGGCCCCGATGGTGGCAAGGTATGTGCTCCAGCTCACGTCGACGCCGGGCCGGACCTTGAACCGGCGGGAGACGATCTGCAGCCCGAGGGCCAGATGCGGCCGGCCGGTGTAGAAGATGCCGCCGCCCAGGTCGCTGACGTGATCGAGAATGGTGCCGCTGATGGGCGCGCTCCAGGAAAAGACCGCCTGGAGTCCGATTGGCACGTCGGAGATGGCCTTGAAATCGAAGTCGAATGCCACGCCCAGCCCGATCGCCTGACCGCTGAAGCTCCCCGAGTTCAGGTCCTGGCTGACGAAGCTATATGAGACGTTCGCAGTGATGCCGAAAGGGCGCCAGGGCGCCCAGTTCATCGCAAGTGCCGGCTGAACGGTGTAGGCGTTCCTCTTTGCGAAGATGTTGCCCTGGCCGGCACTGCAGTTGCCCTGCTGGCAGCTCTTGATGATGGTGTTGATCCCGCTGCCGATGGTGAGCGCCAGACCCGGCCCGACACCTGCGTCGACGAGCAAACCCAGCTTCAGCGAGTCCCCGATGGGGAGGCTCGCGGTGACGCCCAGACCAAAGCTGGTCGCGACGGACGTTCCGATCACCAGGGCCGACTCCCCGTTGATTCCCGAGTAGACGAACTCGTTGATGGTCAGACGCGCTGAGAAGTATTTGAGAAAGGCGAACTCGAACCCGAGCACTGCCCCCACCCCGGCGTAGTCGAAGCTGCCGCTGTACAGCTGGTCCCCGATCTGTTGCGAGCCGGTGGTTTTGCCGTAGGCAATCTCGAGGTAGGTGGCGAAGCTGGTGGTGGTCAGCGCGCCCGAGACGATGGCCGAGGGAATGAAGACGTGACCGTTGAGGACCCGGCCCGCAGGGGGCGTGTCCTCTAACTGCATCGTGGGAGCGGTGTCGGCAGCAGGCGCAGCCGTGTTCGGGGCCGCTGTCGACGGGTCTACCTGCGCCTGGGCCACGGCCGCGGTGCCGGCGAAACACGCTCCGGCGACGATCAAGATATGCAGGCGCATTGACTCCTCCTCGGTCGAGAAATCTCGCGCTCGACGAGCGGGACCAATGAAACGCTGGCCGCAACCCCGGTCGAGGAGGCGGCTGGAACCTCCCAGGTCGGGGCAGTCGGGGCCATCAGACCAAGGGCGTATGGAGGCGGCGGCGACCGGGGCTGGAATCGCCTCGACTCTTACCGGCCACTGCTGGAGTCGGTCACGGATGGTCCCCGAGGCGAGCCATGCTCCTGCGTGACATCCTCGTCGCCCTGGCAGTGCTGGTCGCGGTTCTGCCAGTACTCGGCTGCCGCCGCGGCCGGCGGTTGCAGCCCGGATGGTGCGCGTCGGGTCCTCCGCGTGCCCCCCGCAGAGACCGCCCCCACGCACCGAGACGCGGCGGTTGCAGCCCCTACCGAGCAGCGCGGCCCTTCCAAGCGCCGCTTCCGCTTGTAGTGGGCTGGGCAGAGGCGGGTCTGCCTTCGCCCGCGGCAGGGCCACGGCTGGGTCGAGCTTTGCGAAGTCCTCGATGGCGGCGGCCGCGACGTCATCGCACCACTCCAGGATGTCGGGGAACCCGACATTCTCTAGCGCGTGCTTCAGCCCCTCCTTCATCCGCGGGTCGGCGTCGTACTTCTTCAGGAGGTCGATGACGCCGTCGGCGGTGCGCTTCCGCTGCTCCTTGCGCCAGGCGGTGAACTCTTCTCCCAGTGCTCGAAGCTTCGTGCCCCGGCCGTCGCCGCGGGCGCATTCGAGCAACTGGGGCTCCAGCTCCTCCCAGCCGTAGGAAGCGGAGCCTGGTGGCTCGTCCCACTCGCGGGCGATCATGTTCCTGAGGTCCGCGGTGACGGAGATGCGGTCGCCCAGCTCGCGGTACAGGTTCAGCAGCACGCCCAGGAGGTCCTGCCGACCCGGACGACCCGGAGGGCCAACCAAGGGCGCTGCCGCCAGCTCCTGCAGCGCCGTCCACGGGATGTGCGCCCGGCCGAAATAGTCCGGGCGCACAGTCATCTTCGCGAGCTGGACCGCAAGTCGGTCATAGAGTTGCCTCGCACTGGCGGCGACGCTGATGACCGACGTGTCGATAAGAACGTCGGCCGCCCAGACCTCGCGTGGCCGGGGGCGCTCGCCGAGTCGGGGCGGGCACCGCGGACTCGCTGTTAGAGGCGTTGCGGGCGTGCTATCCGTCATCGCGGACGGCAGCGTCGAGTCCCGCCGTTCTGACCGGCGCTCCCCTTCCTCCCCGGCCGTTCGGCGCGCCGGGGCCGAGGCTACACCGCCCCGCCGGCTTGCTTTGAAATCCGTTTGAAACGGTAACGGCGGACCCCCCATGAATCGTCTAAGTGCCGATGGGCCCTGGTGGTTTCGAACCACCGACCCCTACCGTGTCAAGGTAGTATCCCGGCGAGGGAGCGGGAGCCCCGAAATCGGCCTTGGAGGACGTTTCTCCTCTGAGAAATGACATTTCGGGCCATTTCTGCAACCCTCGGCGTTGTTTGACCGGTGTTTGACTTGACCAGGAGGTAGAGGCCATGGGCAAGGCGGTAGCGGTCAGCCGAAGCGACGCACTCCTAGCGCTGGGGCTGAAGGGCGAGCCCCAGGGGCTCACCGACGCGCTGGTCCGCGCTGCTCTCACGCGCCCCGTCCCGCGGCGGCTGTGGCTTAGCGACAGCGCCGGGAAGGGGCATGTCCAGGGGCTCGGCCTCCTCGTGCATGCCCAGCAGCCCGGTC
>Ga0209593_10001155_pt1 | contig 11445 bp, 7 predicted proteins | sample PPLLaktember2015_3_FD_187260 | JGI IMG/M metagenome (GOLD analysis project Ga0209593, IMG submission 187260) | Freshwater sediment microbial communities from Prairie Pothole Lake near Jamestown, North Dakota, USA - PPLs Lake P7 Core (6) Depth... | ecosystem: Environmental > Aquatic > Freshwater...
GATGGCGATGTCGAAATTTACGCCGTTGATGGTTCTGTTCCAAACGAGACTGGTGTATACGGCAATCCGTTAACTTTTAACTTGGGCGGAACTTATAATATAAACTCAATTCAGTATTGGGGTGAACAAAACAATGAATCCGCACAGGGCGACTTGTATATCAAAATTGATGTTTATAACACATCAAATTCTACATGGGAAAATGTGTATCAGGGCCAAAAACTGACAAATCCGTCCATACCTCAAACCGTAGATTTCACAACTAAACCAAGTGATAAGTACCGTATTTCGCACGCTTTAGAGCTTGGCGACCCTTACGGTGATGGTGTTATAATGTGGGAAACTAAGTACCAAAAAGCCTCTTCAGCAGTGCCCGCAATATTAAGATTAAGGAATGATATATGAGTCAGGAATTAAAAGTATCAACTGCAAGCCAGAAGGTTTTAGGGATTGGGTTCTATAGTCCCTCAGATGGCGTCACTCCCGTGACCCCCCCTGCCGACCTAACCGGATACAATGCCTCGAATAAACGGGCTAAGTTCGTGAAGGCGGATGGGTCGATGGTTGACCTGGCAAGCTACACGTTGAGCACTCTATCAAACTTTGAAGGGCAGGCAACCCTGACACTGGCCAATAATACAACTGATACCAATACTCTGGGAGATGCAAAAATAATTATTGAGGACCACGCAACGCATTGCCCGATAGTAATATCACTACAAGTTGTCAGTGCACAATACTGGGATGCTAAGTATGGAACGGGTAATTTCTCGGCGGATGCAAAAGTAGTTTCTGATAAGACGGGATATGCTTTAGTATCTACAGGTCTTGATGCTGTTACAGCATTTGGTACAGGCTCGGCTATGAAGGCAGTTAAAGATAAAACAGATAATCTTCCTGCATCTCCAGCAGCAGTGGGTAGCGCTATGACGCTGGCTGATGCTTCAATTAAAGCGGCGACCTTTGATGGGACAGGGGCATTTCCACTGGCGGCGGTGGATAGCGGTACCACACAGATAGCAAGAAGAGGCAGCACTGAAATAAACATAACAACCCTCAATACGAACCTGACTACACTGCTAAGCGATACTGCAAATATCCTGGTGGATACTGGATTGATTAAAGGGTATACAGATGGGGCGGAGGCTGCAATAACTACGGTTGAGGGGAAAATAGATACAATAGATACTAATGTGGATACAATTAAGACACATAGTACGGCGATAAACGGGAAGCTTCCGACAGCGGCATATTTAACTGGAACGACTGAGGCAGACGGGACTATTAGTGCACACGATTTGAATGATATTGGTATGGAGATTATGTCCCATAGCGGAATCTTCGGGCCTGGGAATAACCAGATAGTCTTGACTATTCGCACAACTACAGGAACGACTATTCCGGAGTGCGAAGTGTGGGTAGGGGTTTCCAACGACCCATCAACTTCGATTGTACAACCAGCTTTTACCAGCTCCAGAGGCACGGTTGCCTTTATGTTGGAACACTTAACAGGCACGGATTACTACTACGTATTCTGCCGGAAGACAGGATATGGCTTTAATATGACATCTCCGGCTAATAGGTTCCAACCAACGGCACTTGTGGAAGCTTTCACGTTTGATATTGGTGCCGTAGCGACTCTTGGTTCCACTAGTTATACCTCGGATAGTTTTATCACAAGAGCCCTGGCGAAGATTAGGGAACAGGTGGATGAGCCAGCGTTGAATGCAAAGTATAGTGATACAACATTGATTGCCCTGATGGAACAGAAGTATCCAGAGATTCTTGGGGAGATTAACAGGAATAGCCAGACACCAGTTGTGGCGAGGACGACTGTTACCTATGATGGGACAACGGAAGACTATATGTTGCCAAGTACTATTGGAACTATTGTGGCTATATATACCCTTGAATCAACGGGGTACAAAACCTTCTATGAGAGTATGGGACAGTATAATACCGCTGGCCGTGGAATCTGGCTGGAAGGTAACAATCTACATGTCCAGTCTGGTATACTAAATACCAATACGGTTATCACAATAGAATCCCTGCCTAGCGGGATAGCCAGACTCTGCAACGGCACTTGTACAATAGCCTCCGATGGACTGTCAGCCACACTACCGGTTAGTGCACTAGTGGGTACACGAGACTTGCACGAGGAGGCCTATAATGGTAGTGTATTTAGGCTACTGCGAAGTACAGAATCAGCATACGACACTATTCAAGATAGACTGATAACTAGTTATGATGCCCTGACGAGGGTAGCCACATTCGATAAAGCTTTGTCCCCTATCCCATTATCTGGGACCACCTACTTTGAGATTGCACCGCATATGATGTATTCGCTGGATATGGTAATTGCAACATATGTTGCAGCAAGAATCTCTGCAACCGAAGGTAATATGGAACGGTCAAATGCTCTGATGGCTTCTTATCGGCAGACCCTTAGACATCTGAGGTTATCGGCCTTTTACTCAAATCTGATGGAAGCCGCAAAACAGAAAGGCGATAGTTTCGACCAAAGACGCTATAGGCAGAGGAGTCGTTATACTTAATGAGTACAACAATCTCCATAGATGGATTAGATGCCCCAGATGCCCCGTCCAGTCTTAGAGGACGGACACAGGTAGGTCTCGGCACAAAACTCGTTGGTGGTTTCCAGCCAAAGACCCCTTGGGGTTTCGGTTCACTCTCCACGGCGTTACTAGAACCTGCTTCCGCTGGAAATGCTATCTCCGCACAAGGTGCCGCTATCTCTCTTGGTGATATCTTTAATAATATCAGCTATAGAGCTGGGGATAATTACGCCGGTGATATTACCACTAATCTTGGAGATATTATCAATAACTATTTCCAGGGAATTATTGGTCCCGAAGGCCCCCAGGGTCCAGAAGGACCCGCTGGAGCTGATGGTCAAATAGGCCAAGATGGTCGGATTGGAGCTGATGGACCAGCTGGGGCTGATGGAGCAACAGGTCTTGCCCCAGCTCACGAGTGGTCGGGGACATCGCTGAGGTTTGCAAATCCTGATGGGTCATGGGGTTCTTTTGTTAATCTACAGGGACCGGCTGGAAGTGGGAGTGGAACAGTTTTACAAGTGGGATATGTATCTGCAATTTCTGGAGGGTATCTTCAGATAAAGGCTTTGGAGTTTGACACAGGGCAGACAACCGTGACGGGAGATACTGTACTTGCACGAATGACTCCTATGACTTGTTCTGTACTGAATACGAATGGGACTTCCGGAGAACCTATCTTGAAGAATGATTTTGTATTTGTATGGCAGGATGGGGGAGGTGATTGGGTTTGTGTCCCAATTTCTGGTATGATGGGATGTCGCCGTAAAGCAAAGATTAATTCTCCTCTTTATCCTTCTGCGGTAGGTGAAACTTATGAGTGTAATGCCTATGATATATTTGGTAATGAAATTTCTGCGAGTGCGGATTTTGGAATTGGCCAACGACTCTTAGTGCGATTTAAGATGTTTGGGGGAAGTTCGCTTGCAACTATCGCTCCTCGCCATCAGGCAGGGGATATTATTGCTATTAGTTATAACCCTACAACACGAGAATGGGAGTCGGACTACACTTATTTTGGGGTCGTGAATCACTAATGATAGGAACATTAACACCACAACTCTTAATGGATACTGCCACAGGAAATCTACTGTATGACGTGATAGGTAGTAGAATTCTTGCCCAGAATGCCTCTTGTATGTTTAGTATCGACTCAGAGGATGTTCCAGGGCCTCAATTCATTATTGGAGCACAAAAATCCTATTCGGCTTACTGGATAAAAGAGGCATATGGATATGATGAATATGATAATCCATCTATTACTACAGATGAGAATCTGACTATTATTAGACAAAATGGTGGAGTTAATCTCAGTACTATCTATGGTCAAGACCGAGGCCATATTTCTTATCCGAGTGGGAGCTCTCTCTTCAATCTGATTCAATATAGGGGAACTCATCCTACGACTGGAATTATCTATGAACTCAATGGGAATAATATACTCAAGCTTAATCCTACATTACTAACTGCGACAAGGATTATAATCTCTTTTCCAGCGGGGTCCACACGCCTTAAGGTGCGGTGGTACTATGATTCTGCTCTTGCTAAGATGGTTGCTATTGTTCTAATGCATAAATCTACTGGGTATCTCTGGATAGTAAAATATGATGAGGATGGCACATTCATAGCAGAAATTAATACTAATAAGACTGGCGGCTCTGTTGGTGATATGCATCTCGATGCATCAGGAAATATTTATTTTGCCTATAAGGAACCAACTATATATTCGTATACTTATACATTAGGATACCGATGGTATTTCAGCCCTACTGTCGGCTATCCTTATTGGATTCTTACACCTAATGGAGGCCTGGCTATTAGTTATGACGGTACTTATCTTATTACAGCCTCTGGAGGGGTTGTGTACTCCGGTGGGGAGAAGTATATAGTAAGAATCTGCAAGGTGAATTCAGCATCAAGGGCTATCATATGGGCAAAGGACATTGTTGGGTCTCTTCTTACGGCAGGGGGATACTACCCTACGGCTGTTGTTTACGGGGTAGGGGTTGGGGAAGAGGGTCAAAGTTATATATTATTTTCTGACCCAAACTATTCATTTATATCTATTGACCCTAATGGAAATGAGCTCTATAAAGGGAAACTTACTCTCCCAGGATTGAACTACTTCGATGACGCAATACCTTTTTATATTGGAGATGGGCAAAGAACAGCTACAAATATGATTCAACTTCCCCTCAGAACTTGGAGTTAATTTATGGCAATAGATACACAAAAATACATATCATACCCACTGGCCACACCAGGGATGGACAGGAGCCAGCCAGAGAACCAGGTGAAGGTAGGAGTATTATCGAAGGTGGTGGGAGCTGATGGACGGTTCACCGGAGGGATACGGAAATTCTACGGAATGAAACTCCTGTATGACCTCGCAACCGTGACGGGGATGACTGCTTTGGATGATTATGGTGGTCCCAGCTTTTTCAGATACGTCGAGTTCCAGAAGCGGGGAACCTCCATACTAACGAAGGGCTTTGTGATTAGATGGGATTCCATCAACAGTACCAGTGACCAGAGGATAGACTTGGTTTACACCGAAGACTCTGGAACCACTTGGACGAAACTGGAGATTTGGAATTCTGGTAACAGTATTACCAGCACTACAAAAATTGACTGCTGTACAGACAGTTATTTCTTATATGTTTTCGTCGAGGGAAAAGCAGCAAAGACGGTTTATTTTAATTCTACTTATCACGTGGTGGATATGGGTCCAGGCTCCTCCGCCTCTCCTTATTCAGTCATCGACTTCTCTTCTTCAACGTCTATCGGAGAATTTTCCAGTACAACAGCAGCCTCCTCCGCTTCACACTATTTAGACGGCAGTAGTAAATATCAATTTGCTTTTCGTTTTTATAGTACTGTCCGTAAGATATATTCAGCTATGAGTACTGTTAGTACAGTAGTAACCTCAACAGCCTCATCCTATAAGGTTACGGCGATTGTCCCACTAGCAAAGATTGGGGCTGCGTGGAGTCTCGGATATGACCAATGCCACTTCTATCGGTCTATTACACTGGCGGGGAGTGCTACGGCTATTCTCTATAAGGAAGGGTCATCGGCCACGTATAATTCTCTTCTAGATGGGGTATATCCCTTAACGTATGTCTATGGGACAATATTAGATGATGCTCTGCCATTCTTTACATCCTATAGCGGCCAGACGGATTCCATCCTTTCGGCTATACCACAATCCGGTGTTTGTGCAAGATATGAAGGATTGACACTAGCGGCTCAGTCTCCTTCCGTTGATGGGGGATTTGGCACCTACTACAGCAGTATACTACAGGAATCAGCGGAGTATTTCTCTACCTACAATCTATATAAAGGAGAGGCAATGCTGGGACGTCCTGTACGCTACATTCCAGCGGGAGATTGTCTATTTCTCTTTACACAGAAGGGAATTGTACATATAAAGAAAATAGCGGCGGCAAAACCCCTGCAATTTACGGTTCTACATAGGGACCATAGCTTAGTGAGTCCAAGTGCGGTACACCCGATGGGTAATAGTGTTTTCTATCTCTCCTCGGCTGGACTGATGATTCTTAGCTCGGCAGACGGGACACTGACACAATTAACGGCAGTTGACAGGACACTGCTGGAGGATTGGGCTGGAGATTTGTCAACAATCCAGAGTGCCTATGATGGGAAAGCCAGTGCGTCATACTTCCTTAACTCGTCTGATGGGACAGTGCTTACGATTTACCATTCAACACAGACTTGCAGCATGTGGGAGGCCGCACCGTTTACCCAATTGACATCTGGCACGGATATTCTGACGGGGCAGGAAACACAGGCCTACTTCATAACGGCACAGGGAAGAGTTGTCTATCCAGACTTAGCGGCCACAGGTAGCGGGACTATGACGGATTTGAGTGCAACAACCCACACCTTGAATGGAACCTTTACGGAGAGCTCGTTTTTGTATGACCATCCGACGTTAGGGGAAGTATCGGGTGTCAAAAGCACTATAGCAAAGGGCACGAACTCTCTGATTGGCAGTTATATCGGCATCACATCGGGAGCGATGGCTGGAGAATTACGCAAAATCCTTGGTGTAGGTATAGGTAGTGGAGATGTCGATACGACCTACTATGTATCACCGTATCCAGGTGATAGGGCTAGCAGTGGTGTTGTTGTTGGTGGAGATACTTTCGCCATCAGTCCCGTCGTATTCAAGATACGGGGGTGGAGAATAACTGACCCAGACCCACGAAGGGCGGCGGATTCCTTTATCCGGTGGGTGTTGCGGGGAATCACCTTGAAGCTTCGGCAGTTGTCAGGGTTCACCACTCCTAATCCAAACCTCTATTTCAGGTGTGGAGCCTACCGGAATAATGCAACTACGGTAACTGGAACATGTTATGTACCAGTCAGTACTACGCCTACTACAGCGACTCAGCAAATCACCGGCGGACTCGACGGTATTGACATAGAACCATATGTGGAACAAATCTCATCTGGAACGAAATTTGAATTGACAAACATAGAGTTAGATGTTAGAATGAGTGAAAGCAGGAAAACTAGTTAGGAGATAGTCTATGGCAACAACCCTCCAGGATTTATATAAAAGTATGCTTATTGGTGATGGAAGCATGGTGTCGGGGTATGACCCAACCTCTATGGTGAAGGCGGCGGCGAACAATCCCAATAAGAAGCTGGATTTTGGGGCCGTTAGTGGAAATACCTCTACTCCAACCTCGTCTGCTGTTAGAACCGCAGTGACTGGGCTTAATAATAAAACACCTACGGGAGCCGTTACACCTGGGACCACCACACCAAAGATATCCGCTGAGATTATAAAGGGTATGCAGACACCGACTATGCCTAATACCAAGACGTATGACCCGACCCAGATAACCCAGCAATTTAAGGACGCCGAGACGAGGAAGATGTATAATGTGACGGGTACACAGTCTGGTATGGCCGCCTTAAATGAGCGGTTTAAGGGTAATATAACGGAAAGAGGAAAAGGTAACTATGCAGTGGGTGGGGTGGCCCCAGGCGTTGGTGGCAGTGGAATTGTGACAACAGTTGACCCTAACTCCAAGTTCTATCAGACGTTAGATACGTTGACACAGATGGGATTGGAATTAAAAATCCCGAATATTGAAGGTCTTTTGAGTCAGATAGAACCAGGTGATAATGCTGCACTCGGTAGGATACAGGCTGGGATGATGGACTATGCAACCAAAATCGACGCCACAGGAAAAACAGCAGCACGGCTACAGGGTGCTTTTGATATGATTAATCAGTCGAATATCAACTATCAATCACAGTTGGATGAATCCCTGAAGAATGCCGATAAAGGTAGTGTACAACTCCAGAATATATGGAAGATGAATATAGACAAAGCCGACGAGTATGTGGCAAATGCTAACAACCGAATGGCTGATGTAATGGCAAAGATTGAAGCTATCCATGCCGATACAATGAAGGCAATGGGTGATTTCAGCGTTAAGATAGACCCATTTAAGTGGGACCCTCCAAAGGTAGAGGAGTCCTCTAATTTAGCTAAGATGTCTGCCCATGCTATGCAGGCTTCTGTGCAGGCAACGATGGGAGCTTTTGATAGCGTTAAGCAGGAAATAGCTGGCCGATACGGTGCAGATAGTCCGGAGATGCGGGAGTTGAATGCGAAGTATAATGCCTCCCTTACCGGAATACAAAGTACCATACAGGTGGAGTTTGCGAAGTTGCAGGAAACCTCCAGAATGCAGAAGGAACAACTGGCATATATGGAGAGTATCGAAGCGAACAAGAACTTCAATTCCTACTCACAACATGCTCAGGATATTAGTTTAGCTGCCCAGACTGCGTTGCTACAGGCTAGAACCAATGTAGCGACATCTGGTGAGGCTAGTATGATAAAAGCTATGACTGATATGTCGATGTACATCAACTATCACGAGCAGATGGCTATGCAGACGAGAGCCCAGTATGCAACAGCAACGGCAGAGGATAACCTCAAACGAACCCAGCTGGATTTGCAGGTGGCACAGTTGAAGAATCTTGGCTATACTGATACAGCGAACTGGTTGGCCTCTATGCCAGAATACACCATAGAGCTTGGTGGTCTTATGGAAATTATCGTGAATAGTCTGCCGCAGAATGATGCTATGCAACAGTCGATTAACGGTGGCAATAGGGGATATGTCCCATCAGGGAATGCCTATCAGCCTGCACCAGCTACGACGTTCCCACAATTGAATACACAGGCGGGAGTGAAGACTCCTACACCTGCTGTGAAGACTCCTACGTCAAATCCTAATCAAGTTCGACAGGATGGAACAACGAGACTCCAGGTAAATCAGGCGAAGAAAACCCAGCAGACAGCTGCTAAGACTCTTAATAATACCGGTATGAGTTCTTCTCAGGTATTTAATAATAATAATTTACTATCCTCAAAACTATATGGCTAAAGGCCGATTAGGAGAGAAATATGGTAGCAGGTAATATACCGAATATGGGTCCCATCATACCGATGGGGAATGACCCTAACGTATTGCAGAGTATTCACGCTGGGAACCAATTGCAAACCCAGAGGGATACAGCTGTCTATAATGCACAGCAACAGAAAGAGATAGTGTCGATGGAGCAACAGGGAGCTATGGAACGCCAGCTCCAACAGCAACGAGAGCAGGAACTTGAGAGGAACTTTCAGAGGAGCCTAGCTGAATTTAATATGCAGGCATCTGAGAGGATGTTGAATCTAAAACGTAGCTACGATGTATCTGATAGAGATATGTGGATAGAGAAGCAAGACGCCTATCAAAAAGATAAGATGTCCTATGACCAGGAGCTCCTAACCAATCAGAAGTGGATGAATATGTTGACACTGAAGATGCAACTCGCCAACCTAAAGCAGACTGGAATGGGTCAGGAGAAGATGCAGAAAATTATGCAGACACTTATCCAGAAAGGTGAGGAGTCTACGAATCTTCGTCGGGATTTTGAAACGACCCTGAGTAGGGCTGGAACGGCTGCCGATACGTTGGATTTCGACCCTCTGGTGGTCCCAGTTGATTCAATGGGCAAGGTGTTGCCGAATTTAGTAGATGGATTATTTGGTGGTATAACAAAAAATGCAACATTAGAGACACTGGAAGGAGACTCAAAAGCCCTAGAAGCTTTAGTGGCTCAATCCCGTGGAACTGATAAGGAACTGGGAGCCGCACATTTAGCCCATCTTGGAACTGTCTTAGAAGGTATTCAATCTACGATAACACAGAAAATAACAGATAAATCTGGAGACGCTTCCCCAACAGGGAAAGTGACATTGGCGAGATTACGTGATGCTAGGGCACGGATAAATAAAGCGGCCCTCAACCTTGACAGCCTCATCAGTAGTTCTGACCCTTATGTGGCTCAACTGAGTAAACGAGCCCAAAGTATGCGTCGAGGTGGCTCTGTCGGAGACGTACTTCGAGAATTAGTCGATAAGTCCCCAGCTAAGACGTGGGATTTTGACAGTGTATTTAATTCATTGAATAAAGAGATGGGCAATATAGAGAATATCCCATCGGAATTTAGAGATGTTTTTGGGATTATACAATCTTTTGGAGGTAGATAACGATGCATATTGCAATTCTATTAGCACTCCTCGGAGCTGGATTTGCACTAAAAGACCTCTTACCATTTAGTGCAGCACAGAAGGGTATTAAGCTCCAAGAGGGAATGCTGGGACTAGAACGTGACAAGATGAAGACCTCTAATGATGCCCAGAAGAAGATGATGGAAGTCCTGATGGGTATGCGGACTGCTGAACGAGAATCCGAGAGAGCCACTAAAAGAGAAGAACGCCTGTTAGTTACTGGTGAGAAGGCTGCTGATAGGGAATCAGAATTATTGCAACAGGCTCTTCAGATGATGCAGATGGGTGAGACACAGCGGATGGCTCTTAACACACAGGGAATGGGAGCTATAGCAGGTGCAATGGGTAATACGCCTCCAAGAAGACCAGAACCCATAAATCCATTATCAATGATTAACGCTCTACGTATGTAATTATAGGAGATAGACAATGCCTACTGTTCCGGAACTTATGAAGCTATTAGGTACTAATAGTATCAGCAGTGACCCTGCTATTATGAACGCTATTAATACAGCCAGCAGTGTATCTGGGAGTGACCCACAAACACTGTTGCAGATGATACAATCACGCAGTGTTCCAAGCTTGGCTCCTAAATCAGGACCAGGTGCGACTATAGGGAAACTGCGGGGACTCTCTAAGGCGAAACAACTGGAACTAAAGAATCTATTCCGAAAACTTCTGGGAACCACAAAACAAGCAAAAGGTTCTCCGACAAAGGTGAATGACCTTCTGACCCAGATAGGTAATTTGGTCGGAGCCCCTCCTGAAGGTGCATTCGTTGGACCTGAGCTTGGCTTATGGCAAAAATCGCCAGCCGGTCTTATTAATAAACCTCCACAACCAGAAGTAGGAATGACGGACGACCTCGCCTCAATTATGGCAGAGGGGATGGGCGGAAGAACTCCTAAGTTTAATCGAACTGCTAGGACTGCGACTTCTGCTGGAACCACAACGGGTGGGGGGTCGTGGGTAGATGACTTACTGGGAATGCTGGGAATGGGAAAGAAAGCAAGAGGAGGCGGGAAGCTGAAGGTTGCAGTAGCCAAAACAGTTGCTCCTGAAGTAGCGGCTGGCAGTATGGGTAAATTCCTGAAATTTCTTAAGGCTAATCCTACGATGGCTGGATTGCTGATGGGCGTAGCAGGCACGGCTGCGGGCACTGGAGCAGGTGAACTAGCGATGTCACTGGCTCCTGGAAGCCCAGAGAACCGGATGTTCACAGCTCAACAGAAACACATAGAAGGCCTCAGAGGTCTACAG
>Ga0209593_10001158_pt1 | contig 11430 bp, 13 predicted proteins | sample PPLLaktember2015_3_FD_187260 | JGI IMG/M metagenome (GOLD analysis project Ga0209593, IMG submission 187260) | Freshwater sediment microbial communities from Prairie Pothole Lake near Jamestown, North Dakota, USA - PPLs Lake P7 Core (6) Depth... | ecosystem: Environmental > Aquatic > Freshwater...
CCTGCGCGGCCGGGACGACACGCGTAAGGGTCTGGTAGAAGTGATGGTGGGTGTTGACCAGCCCCGGCAGGACGATGTGACCCTTCAAATCGAGCACTTCATCGGCGTTCGCAGGCAGTTCGCCCATCGCGCCGACCTTTTCGAGGAGGCCGCGGCGAATAAAAAGACCACCATCGGGAATCTCCCGCTGATGGTCATCCATAGTGACAATGTAAGCGTTTTTGATGAGTAGTGTAGTCATGTAGTCTGATGGTCGCTAGCTGGCTAGTCATCCTTGAGCCCACCCGACTGCAAGACGACTAGACTATATTTGTCTGACAACTGATAGTGTAGCAAAAAAAGGGGAGGATGTCAATTGGAGATGTTGACAATTAAGTTACAGTCTGGCTTCACTGGGAGCTCATTGGGACCTTATTGGGACCTTGTTGGGACCTACTGTGGACGAACCATATAGACACTGTGGACCTTGTTTGGACGAAGCTTACAGACACCTTATAGGCAACGTATAGGAACGATGGACCTCGATTGGATCTCGATGGGACCTACCCCCTGGTTATCGATACAGAATGCTGTCTGACAAGATAGCTGGATTTAGCAAAAAAGGGGAGGAGGTCAATAAGTTTTCCAGGAGCACTATCAAAGGGTGAAGTGAGTGTTTCCACCTCGATTCCCCGTCCTCAGCTTCCAGGGGGATTGCATTCTCTATTTCGACTTCGCGCCCCTTAGTCGCTGCACTTCACGTGAATGAAAAGGGGATCATAGGCTTCTGCTATGATAAAAACCTATGATGAGTCCAAAAGTGCTGGAAGCCGGCGGGTTGATCTTTTGGTTTCACAGCTACGACGCCTTACATGAGAATCGTGCAAGTGTCCATGTTGGGAAAGGCTCCCAAAACTCAAGAATTAAATAAATCCTTAAAAATAATAGAGTAAGACCTGGAATACTTGCTGAGGAATGGCATGATTACAGGAACAAAGCAAACAAGTGAAAAGATGAAAGTCAAGCGATATAAGATTCAGCATTCCATTGACGAATACACCTTTCCCAAAGAGGCTTATATTCATGCTGTGAAATTCGACGAAAAGTATATACACATCGAGCTGACGGATGAACGCATTATCTCCATTCCCCTGATGTGGATCCCAACTTTATATAATGCATCAGATGAAAATCGCAAAAAATTCAAGATCAGCCAGAGCCGCAGAATGGTTATCTGGGATCCTGAAAAAAGTGGCATTAACGATGAGATCAATATTAGGGATTATTTAGGACCCGCACGAACCGATGATGAAGCAGGTTCCATCGTTTACACTTCCCACGAGACAAGAAAACAAGTCGCAGAAGCAAAAACGAGCAAGAAAAAGAAGAAATAAGATAAACCCCTGCCTTCCCTTCAGAGATGCTTCGCGATCTCCCGCTGTATTATGAGAATTTTATTGCCGCGTCTGTGGGCTGGAACTGTGTTACACTGAATAAGTAATAAATAACTGGATCTCTGTCGTACCTTTGGCCGCCGACCCACTTATAGGGTTGCGGTCATTTTTATTTCCGGCTGTGCCGGAGGAAGCAGTAAACAAATGGAAACCAGAATTTACGTAGGAAACCTGAACAAGTCAACCACACAGGATGAAATCAAGACCTTGTTCGCACAAGCCGGAACGGTCACCTCGGTGGATATCGCCACGGAAAAGGGCACAAGCGTGTCGAAAGGCTTCGCCTTTGTAGCCATGCCCACGCAGGCTGAGGCTGATAAGGCGATCAGCATGTTCAACGACTATTCCCTGGCTGAGAACAAGCTCAAGGTCAATGTTGCCAAGCCGCGCGTCGAACGCGCCTAGTCCAAAACATTACATCACTGCCCTCGTTCCCCCGGGAACGGGGGTTTTTCTTTTTCGATAACAGCGTATCCACCTTACAGTATTTTATCCCCGCGTATTTCGACCCACTAGTGTGTTACACTGAATTCGGCGTTAATAAACAATGTGTTTATCATTTGGGGGAAACAGAGGATGTTCCAGAGGGAACCTCCATTAAGACCCGGCCCATGCGTAAAACAAGCTCGATCAGCATCAGCAGCAAAGGATCAATATTATGAACAATAGCGAAACCGTACAAGTCCTCATGGATTCCGTCCAGAAGGGCAATTTCGAGCGGGCCAGATCCCTGCTTACGGATGATTTTCAGCTCAGCGGGCTGGTCTCCGAGCCGATCAACGCCGAAACCTGGCTGGGGATGGGCGCCAGTCTCGGGATGGCATTCACAAATCTGAATTACCACTTCAAGGTGGACAGTTCGGAGGGTGATGTCATTAATACCACCTCACAACTGAGCGGTACCAACAGCGGCGCGCTCGATCTCACCGGCTTGCGTATGGGTGTGATCTCCGCGACAAACAGGAAATTCTCCACCGCTCAGGAAAACACGAAAATAACCTTTAAAAACGAGAAGGTTAAATCATGGGCGATTGAGCCCACCGAAGGTGCGGGCCTGAAGGCGATCCTGAGGCAGCTGGGAGTCGAATTACCGACTGCCTACGCTGCTTCGAAATCTGCCCATCACTAAAAGTCAACCCCGCCTCACGGCGGGGTTTTATTTCTGCCTCCCCCAAATGGAGCGGGACACATATCCCGCCTTGCAGCTATAATTATCCATCATCGCCGCAATGGTTTTGATGGAAGAGCAGAAACAAAATCAATGGAACACAGTCTGCAGGCTCAGTTCTCTGAAATCGATCTGCTGACGGGGTGCTGGAATCCGGTCAGTTTTACGAGAGGGATCCAAACCAACTTTGGCAATGATTCCTTAAGTCCTATGACGCTGATCGGGATCGATGTTCATCAGCTCCAGGTTGTCAACCGGATCCATGGCTTCGAACACGGCGATCAGTTATTGCGCTGGCTGGGCATCGCCCTGCGGGATGAAATGGGGAATATCGTCTATCGCATTGCAGGCGACGCATTTGTGATCGTCATCGTGGGCGGTTCGAAGATGGCGCATGACAGCAAGGCGCGGGACCTTTTTAAGCGGCTCAACGATCAAGCCCAGCAGTTGAGCATGGAGATCCCCGTTGTCCGGATGGCGGTCATTCATTTTCCGTCCGGCACAGCCTTGAACACGGCACTGGTCTGGAAGAACCTGAACGAATTGATGGAACTGATCGATGGGACCGAACCCTTCAAGATCTTCGATGCGGAACCTCTGGGGGACGACCCGGCTCTGATCCGAGCGATCGAGCTCATGGCAGAGCGGATCCTTTCCCTGGGCTACATGTTGAACGTGACGTTCAGGATGGCATATACCGATCCGGTCGGAAATCTGCCAAACCTGATCGCCACACGACGCAAACTGGACCTGGCGCTGGCGGAAGCGGCCTCCAAGGGACAATGCTTTAGCCTGTTTTTGATCGATGGCGATGATCTCAAACGCTATAACACCATTAGTTACGCAGCCGGCGATCAGCTGATCAGTCAATTGAGCTCGGTGTTGATGGGCGCGATCCGTCCCGGTGATTTCGTCGGGCGGTGGCGTTTTGGCGATGAATTCATCGTCATCCTGCCTCACGTTCATATCCAGGAGGCAGTCAGCCTCGCCGACAGGGTCCGCACGGCGATCGAGGCAGCCTCCCGGGACTGGACCTTTCCCGTCACGGTCTCGATCGGTGTTGTGGAATATCCCGATCAGGGGGACACGGTCGATGAACTGGTAAGCAAGGCGGAACAGGCATTGAAGGCTGCAAAAACGATGGGGAAAAACAGAATTGTCGTGGCGGAATAAACTTTCACTTTGAAACGTCCGGGGCAATGCTGTCCAGGGGATGTTCAACGCCTCGTTCCCCAAATCGTCGAGACAAATACAACACTCTATCAATACCTGGTCAGCCTGCCATAAAGCGCAAGATTAAAATAAAACCCCGCTCTGAGGCGGGGTTTTATTCAGTTTTTTTCACCTTGATCTCCTCCCGCTTCGCGATGATTAGGTTTCGGTTTCTGTCAGTGTCAGCTTGCTTTTCTCGAGCAGAAAGCTGACTTCCACAACAGCCTCCGCAAGGGTAATTCCTTCCACGGCTGCCCACTCCTGGCAAAGCACATCCTGCGTCACGCGCAGGAATGCCGCGATCGTCCCGCTGATCGGCTTGTGGGCGCCGTGCGCCGAGAGATCGCGGACAACTTCACAGTGGGCTGCGATCGTCCCCTCTTTCAAGCGAGCCGATAGATCCGATTGCCGCAGACGCGCATCCTCAGCCAAAGACGCGGGGCGAGATGACAGAATTTGGCGACAGCGTTCGATCTCACTTTTGACTGTCAATTTGCGCAAGCCGAGGCTTGGAAGATCTAATGGCACCCATAAAGTACTGCCGGGAATTGCAATCTCGTAATACCGGCGCATCACTCCGGGCTCAAATTCCCTGTCTTCCAATTTAGCCACGTGTCCCACCCCATACTGCGGATGAACCACCTTGTCGCCAACTTTGAAGGTCATAATTTGCTATTAATAGCGACGGCGATTGTCGAAGCCACCACTGCGCTTCTGGCCAGAGCCGCCACCGCCACGCTCTTCACGCGGACGGGCAACGCTGACAGTCAACTGGCGCTCACCCAGAGTGTAACCGTTGAACATACTGATTGCCTTTTGGACTTCGCTCTGTGAGCTCATCTCGATAAAAGCAAATCCTTTTGAGCGCTGGGTTCCAGGCTCTTTGATCAGCGCGACCGAGGTTACATTCCCGGCTTGCATAAAAAGCTCGCGCAGGTTTTGTTCAGTGGTCTCATAGGACAGGTTTCCGACATACAATTTTGCTTCCATACCAAACTCCTTTGCAGCCAGCGCTAGCCTAATAAAAAACCGTCAACCCTACTACAGGGTTGACGGCAACCTAAGCGCGCTCGACCTTTTATAAGATGCTTTGATTGTATCACACCTAAGAATTAGGCCTCTTTGGCAAACCGCTTGTCTGATTCATGGCGCAGAACCATCTCTTAAGTAGTCAATTTAAACTGTGGTACACTGAATATCACAGTTTAGAATTAATAACTGGATTTGTGTGGTGTTTTAGCCGCCAACCCTGTTATGGGGTGGCGGCTTATCGTTTAACCGGTAGAACCGGAGAAAGCAGTAGTAATGGAAGTCCAGATATATGTAGGGAACCTTTCCAAGGACACAACCCAGGAGGAGTTGAACACCCTGTTTACACAAGCTGGCGAAGTCACTTCGGTGGATGTCATCATGGATCGCAAAAGAGGTGAGTCGAAAGGCTTTGCGTTTGTCACAATGAGTGCACAGAGTGAGGCCGACAAGGCGGTCAGCATGTTCAATTCCTATTCCCTGGATGCGCGCCAATTGAAAGTGGACCTTGCCAAACCAAGAGTACAACGTGGGTTTGACACAGTAAATTGAAAGAGCAGCTCTGATGAGCCCCGCCTCGCAGCGGGGTATTTTATTCCCTCCAATTACGATTTTGCTGTGACCGATTGGAATGCTGGAAAGACTGCCCGCGCCGGAACTTATGTCGTTTGTGAACAGGGTTAAACCTGCAGAGGAGAAGATCATGATCAGTTTCGATCTGGATACATATATCTATCGGCCTCTTGCGCAGGTATTCAATTTCATTGCCACCCCGGAAAATGACTTTCAATGGCAGTATGGAACGCTGACCTCCGTCCAGATATCCACAGGCGAAGTGGGCCTGGGAACCCGCTTTCGCGCGGTAAGTCATTTTATGGGCCAGCGCATCGAAAGCGTTTATGAAGTGACCGAATTCGAGCCAGACAAAAGATACGGCTTCCAGTCACGATCCGGACCCATGGATTCACATACTCTGTACACGTTTGAAGGGACGAAAGGCAGTACAAAGATCAATGTATCCACACGGGTAGGATCGGGAGATTTATCCCAAAAACGTGACGTTGCCGTTGAAAAAAAGGTTAAGAAACAATACAGGGAAAACCTTGCCCTATTAAAGGACATCCTGGAAGCAGACCGAATAAAAAGCAAATAAAACTGCGCCTCACTTTTTCAGTCGCCGGAGATTGGATCAGGCTCTGCGAAAGGCAGCAAGAAGATCATTTCTCATAAAATCCCGCTTATTGCGGGATTTTGATTTCCCCGGCAGACCCTCTCCATTGCTCATATCCCGACTCCCGCCAGTATTTTGCAGAAAATGAGAGTCTTTTCGGAGACTCTGATAGTCCCTCCTGACTATGCTGAGACTAAATCCTGAAGGAGGTGTCCTGATGAAAACCATTTCGATCTTTCTGGCATTGGTCAATGCATTGCTGGCGGGGCTGATGCTTGCTTCCAGCCTTCCGCTCACAGAATTGCGATCAGCAGAGTTATGGTGGTCCTTCACCAAAATCGCTGCCGCGGCCGCCGTGATCCTGGTCGGTGTGATCACGTGGCTGGGGAGCGCGCACCCGGTCCGGGCGGGACTGATCCCGCTGTGCAGTTTATTCCTTGTGGCGCTCGGCGCCGCGACCGTCGTCTGGACGTTTCATCTGGCGCTGGTCACCGGCGACATGGAATTCCACATGGTCATCTACGGAGGCAGCCTGGCTGTGCAGGGCATGGCGTCACTGTTCGGGCTGGCAGGGGATCCGAGGAGTATGGCAGTTTGATCCATGCTCCCAGCGCCGTCCTCGGCGCTGGGATTACTCGATAATTGCCGCCGTGATGGTTTGCATTGTGCCAAATTAAACTGCCAAGAACGCGAAGAGCGCAAAAGGTTTATAATTTTCTTGGCGTTCTTCGTGCGCTTAGCGGTTCAAAGCTTTTGCCTGACGTTAATTTGAGAAAGCCATAGGCATGAGCATTGATTCCCTTGACATTGTTTTCTCCCGCTGGTAAACTACCGTTCGTATTACATTCTAAAGAAAGGAGACGCGTCACGTTTTATGTTTAACTCAGCACCGGTAATTGTTTGCGATACCTCCATGGGCGCGTCTCTGCACAGCAGTTAAGCCAGATCTCTTGATTCAACATCTCTGCCACGGACGTTCCCATGTCCGTGGCGTTTTTATTTAACAAATAACAGCCGCGTCTCTTCGCTTGCATCGTCACCGCAAAGACGTCTGTTCGTTCAATAACACCAGCCACGGAATTTTTCTGTGGCTGGTTTTTTTCTTAATACTCGGTGGTTGAGTAGCAGCGCAGCGGCGTACACCTGCACCCACCGTGATTTGCTCACGAATTGCTACGAATTGCTAAGCAATTCGAATTCGAAATCATGCGGTGTCGAAACCACCGCTAAGCAAAAGCACTTTAGTTACTTGTTGGTCTCGATACGTGTCTCGCTAACGCTCAACACTACTCGACCAACGGGTCATAAATAGAAAGGAAGAAGTTTTATGTTAGCACAAGTAGCCGAAGTCATTCGCTCTCAGGAACAGTTCTCTGCCCGGGTAATTCAAACCGGACGGTTATCGGAAATTCTTTTTTATCACAATCGTGCACCCTTGATGAGGAGCACTTTTACAGGAAACCCTGACAATGAATATAAACGACGAGGACGACATCGGTGTCGTCTTTCGAAAAACACTCGGACATTACACTGTCCACAACAACGGACGGGAACTCGATTGCGTGCTCTCGTCCCTGATCCATAAACAACTGATCTTTCCCACCGCTGACCCGACGTCCCTGCGCCATAGAGTGCAGGAAGTGCGCGAGATCGACCACGTCGACCCGGTTGCCATCGGTGACCGCGTTCGTTACGTGGAGGCCGGTGACGGCAGCGGCATGACCCCGCTCGCATCCACACATTCTAAGGAAGCGAGCGGTGTGATCGTCGAGGTTCTGCCGCGGGATTCAAAACTCTCCCGGCCCGCGCCTGTACCCGGGCAGCGCGTCTTCGAACAGGTCATCGTCTCCAACGCGGACCTGGTCCTGCCCGTCTTTTCGGTGGCGAGTCCCACCCCCAAGTGGGGCCTCCTCGACCGGTACCTGGTCTCTGCCGAAGCCGCGGACCTTCCCTCCCTGATCGTCATCAACAAACTCGATCTGGCGTGGAAGAATCCCGGGCTGGCCGAAGAGGTCGAGATCTATCGCCGCATCGGTTACCCGGTGCTCCTGGTCAGCGCTGCCACCGGCGAAGGAATTGAAGAACTCAGGCAAGCCCTGCAGGGCAAACAGTCGGTCATGGTCGGGAAGTCCGGCGTCGGGAAGACCTCCCTGTTGAACGCCATCCAGCCCGGGCTGGGACTGCGCGTCAAGGCCGTCGGTCAGGGCGAAATTGGCAAGGGCCGCCATACCACAACGCATCTCGAGATGTTCGAACTGGAATTCGGCGGCGCGCTGGTGGATACTCCCGGCATTCGCGAATTCGGCCTGTGGGATATCCCGGGCGAGGAGCTGGCTTATCTCTTCCCGGAGATGGCTGATCATGTCGGTCGATGCAAGTTTGGATTGAGCTGCAAGCATGACCAGGAACCCGGCTGCGCCATTCGCAAAGCGGTTGTAGCTGGCACGATCAGCCCCTATCGCTATAAGAGTTACATGAACCTGCGAGGTGAGCTATGAGAGCCCGCCTCGCCTCCTTCGGAGATTTCAAGTGTGCCCATTGCCATGCCGTGGTATCGAGCGCGCACATGCTCTCCGGTGTCAATAATCGGAATCACTGTCCCTATTGCCTGTGGTCATGCCACCTGGACCTGTTCGCTGCGGGTGACCGTTTGTCCGCCTGCAAAGCGCCGATGAAGCCGATCGGGCTGACCATGAAGAAGGGCCGGAACAAGTATCAGCGTGAAGCGCGCGGTGAGTTGATGTTGATCCACGAATGCGTCGAATGCAGGACGTTGTCCATCAACCGCATCGCTGCCGACGATGACTCAGAGACGGTCATGGCTGTCTTCCAGGAATCATTTACGCTCGGTCAGCAGGTTCAGGCCGTTTGCCAGCAATATGGGATCCTGATCCTGAAGGCTGAAGATGCAGGGATCGTGCAGACACAGCTTTATGGACGGGCTGTGGAGATCCCTGCAATCAGTTGGTGATGATCGTCGATCTGTCAACAAACAGAACCCCGTTTCACAGCGGGGTTTTTGATTCTTTCCTCTTTATACGTTATCATCGACAGGGATTGCGGCAGGGCAGGGTATTTCCAATCTTTTACCAGGCAGGGCATATGCTCACCCGACTCAAAACAACCTACGCTGAATTTCCTCCACTTTTTTGGATCATTGTCCTCACGCTCTTCATTGATTCCATTGGCAGCACCTTACTGTTTCCCTTCTTCGCCCTATACATCACGGAGAAATTTGGCGTTGGCATGACAGAGGCGGGCATTCTGCTGGGAATGTCATCCCTGTTCGGTCTGGTCGGCAGTGTGATCGGAGGAGCCCTGACCGACAGGTTCGGTCGCAGGCGCTTGATCCTCTTCGGGCTGGTCTTCAGTGCGCTGAGCAGCCTCCTGTTCGGGCTCGCCTCGGATATAAAAATTCTCTACTTCCTGGTCGTGGTCGTGGGACTGCTTTCCAGGGTCTCTGCACCGGCACACGACGCCATGCTGGCAGACATTCTGCCTGAGGCAAAGCGACAGGAGGCGTTTGGGATCACGCGCGTGGTCTTCAACTATGCCTGGATCATCGGGACGGCTCTCGGCGGGCTGATCGCGACGCGGTCCTTCCTGGCTTTGTTCATCGCCGACGCGGTCTTAAGCCTGGTCGTTGCCTTCATCCTGTATCGGTTCCTGCCCGAGACAAGACCCGTCTCCCACGAGGAAGTGAAGAAGAGCGAATCGTTCCTGAGCACCGTGGCAGGCTACCGGATTGTGTTGCTTGACCTGGCGTATATGGGGTTCACACTGGCCGGGATGATCGTGCTGATCGTCTACCAGCAGCAGTATGGCGCCCTGGCGGTCTACCTGCGGGATATTCACAATATCGACTCGAGAAGTTATGGCTTGATGTTATCCATCGCCGGGCTGGAGGTGGTGCTCTTCCAGCTCTGGATCAGCCGGATCATTCGCAAATATCATCCGTTCCTGATGATGACGCTCGGTGCGCTCTTCTTTATGATTGGCTTCACCATGATCGGGTTTGTCCGAGGCTTTGGCTTCTTTCTGCTGGCAATCATCATTGCAACGATCGGCGAAATGATCTTTTTCCCCACCAACAAAGCCCTGGCTGTCAACTTCGCGCCCGCAAAGATGCGCGGCAGATACATGGCGGTCTACGACCTCGGCTGGACACTTCCCGCCACATTCGGGCCCGCGGCCGCCGGCTTGATCCTCGATCACTACAACCCGGATCTGCTCTGGTACCTCGGCGGGATTCTATGTGCTGTCTCGGCGATCAGTTTCTATGCCCTGCATCTCTGGCTGGGACGGCAAAAGCGTTTTGTCCCTGCCTCGGCTGCGTAATGGATCTCCTGTCCGGGGTGTCTGAAGTAGGGACGCGATGCAACCACAATTCGTCGACGGAGAACATCATGAAAATCCTCGCCATGGAAATCGAAACAAAGGGTGTCCAGCCCGAACAATACGGGCCGCATCTCAAAGCGGAAGCCCGGCGCGTCTGGGAACTCCAGCAAAGCGGCGCGATCCGTGAATTATATTTTCGTGCCGACCGTTCGGAAGCTGTGCTGATCCTGGAATGTGCGGATGTACATGAAGCTCAACAAGTGTTGGGATCCCTGCCGCTGGTGCAGGCCGGCTTGATCACCTTTGAGGCGATCCCGCTCATCCCCTACCCGGGGTTTGCGCGGCTGTTTGCAGGCTAGCAATTTTCATAGCTTGATAAGGATCTGTTAGTTCAGCGGGATTGATGTTGTAAGATTTGTAAAATAACCTAATCACCCTATGAGAATGAACCTTTGTAATTCTTGCTCCTGTCCATGGCGGGGTTCGTAGCCACCGCCTGAGAGATTCCCTTACCCGTAGGCAGTCAACGACTCAGGATAGTGGAACGTCCCCCGCGCCTCCACCAATGGTAAAGCGCAGGATGGCTCGCTGTCCTTCTCGTCCCGGTGTTTTTTCGGGATGTTTTGTCCGTTGACTGCTTTTTTTATAGACCAACAACTTTATTGCTAAAAGGAAGAAATAAAATGGCTTACGTTCACCCCGAATACCTTGTCGAGACGGAATGGGTCGCTGCCCGTTCGAACGATCCAAACGTCCGCATCATTGAATCAGACGAAGACCCGTTGCTCTACCCGATCGGTCACATCCCCGGCGCGGTGCAGGTGGATTGGTTCACTACATTGCAGCATCCGGTGCGCCGCGATTTTCTGACCAAAGAGCAATTTGAGGAGGTCGCTTCCCATCTCGGCATCACCAACGATACCACCGTCGTTTTCTATGGCGATAAATCCAACTGGTTTGCCTGTTACGCATTGTGGCTTTTCCAATACTATGGGCATGAAAACGTGAGGGTCATGAACGGGGGGCGCCTCAAATGGGAAAAGGAGGGCCGGCCCCTCGTGAAGGACCTCCCATCGTAC
>Ga0209593_10001167_pt1 | contig 11388 bp, 8 predicted proteins | sample PPLLaktember2015_3_FD_187260 | JGI IMG/M metagenome (GOLD analysis project Ga0209593, IMG submission 187260) | Freshwater sediment microbial communities from Prairie Pothole Lake near Jamestown, North Dakota, USA - PPLs Lake P7 Core (6) Depth... | ecosystem: Environmental > Aquatic > Freshwater...
ATTTGCGACAACGCCAACGCGGTTAAACCCTTTGGGGCCATCGATACGCCAACGCAAGGGGGAATCGCTTCGGGTAAAAGTTATGTCAATTTCGGTTGGGCCCTCACACCGCCGCCCAATGCCATTCCTACAGATGGTTCGACTATTCGAGTATGGGTAGACGGCAAACCCCTGGGCCACCCGGTTTACAATTTATTCCGGCAGGATATCGCCCAATTTTTCCCCGGCTATGCCAACAGCGATGGAGCGGGTGGGTATTATACACTGAATACAACCACCTATACCGACGGCGTTCATACCATCGGTTGGTCCGCCAAAGACGACGCAGGAAATGAAGACGGCATCGGCAGCCGGTTCTTTACGATTCATAATTCCACTTCCGCTCCCGCTCCCGGTTTGTCTTCGACCGCCAGGAACCTTCTTGTAAAAGACCTCACGGAGAGCGCGGTTGCCGGACTTCAAAAAACTTTCGATTACAACTCGTATAGAGATTTATTTAACATAGAAAGCCGGGTTATGGTAAAAAAAGGATTTAACGATGAAGATAATTCGGAAGCATTAGAAATAGTGCCGGATGAAAACGGCGTCACAAGAATCGAGATTAACGAACTGGAACGGGTAGAAATCCACCTCTCGGGCGAAGAGACGTTTAACGGAAGAACGAAAACAGGAAATCCGCAGCCGGGAAACTCCCGGAAGCATCGATTTTCCGGGTATATGATCGTGGGTGACGAATTGAGGGCGCTGCCGATTGGGTCGACCCTGGATACTGACAGAGGGATTTTTTATTGGCAGCCGGGACCGGGGTTTGTCGGGGAATACGATTTTATTTTTATAGAGGAAATAGGTAACGGTTCTTCGCCGGAAGGGATAAAAGAAAGCCACAGAGGCCACAGGGATCACCGAGGAGAAGATAACGGTTCGTCGATATTGGGTATAAAAGCCAGGATTGTGATAGGGGAGAGGCCGATGATCTAAACCCATCACATCGTTTACCTTTGATGACCAGGAAAAGTTTCTCACTGAGCACACGGGAGCACACGAAGCCACACTACGTGTGGGATTATTATGGCACGCTGCGCCATCCGGCGGGATAATCTTTGTAATCCGTTGATTCTCTTTTCCCTGTGTCCCCCGTGAGCCCCGTGAGAGACAAAAAAAGCAAAATATTACCGGGGATGAGGTTCGTCCTTCAATAAACCATGAATAAGAAGGGAAATTTCTTTTTTAATAATGGGTTTCATTAAAAATGCGTCGATGCCTTTGGATTTAAAGTTTTCTTCGTTGATGCGGTCGCTGAAACCGGTGCATAAAATAACCGGGATATCGGGCCGGATGGATTTGATTTCCTGGGATAATTCGTCGCCGGTTAAATAAGGCATGGTTTGATCGGTAATAACCAGGTCGAAGAAGTCGGGGTTGGAGCGGAAATGCGATAGGGCATCGGGGCTGTTGTTAAAAGAAACGGTATGATAACCCAATGCTTCAAGGAGAAGCTTTCCCATTTCGGCCAGGGATGGATCATCATCAACAAAGAGGATTCGGCCCCTTCCTTCGGGGATGATCTCCTGGGAGACCGGTTCCGCAGCTACAGCACTTTCCGCAGTTGGGAAATAGACATGAAAGGTGGTTCCCTTTCCTTCTTCCGAATAGACGGTAATGTCGCCGCCGTGGCTTTTGACGATACCGTGGACCACGGCCAGCCCCATCCCGGTTCCTTCACCCAACGCTTTTGTCGTAAAATAGGGTTCGAAAATTCGTTCGATGATTTTAGCCGGGATACCGTGTCCCATATCGGTGAAACACAATTGTTGGTAGATACCGGCGGGAAGTATTTTTCCTCCCAACAAAGGGGTGTCCAGGTGGATTTCTTTCAGGGAAATGTACAGGATGCCCCCTTTATCTCTCATGGCGTGTGCAGCGTTAGTACAGATATTCATCACCATCTGGTGAAGTTGGGTCGAGTTAGCCAGAATGGGTTTAAGCGGTCCGTGGATATCGGATTGGATATCGATATAAGTCGGGAGAGTCGCCCTCAATAGTTTTAAAGCATCCGAAACGATGTCTTCAAGAAAGAGAGGGACGCGTTTTTGTTCGTCTTTGCGGCTGAAGGCCAGGATTTGTTTGACCATACCTTTGGCTTTATCGGCAGCAGAAAGGACCTGTTCAAGGTTAGAGAAGGATCGGCTTCCTTTCGGGAGGTCGTCCATAGTCAATTCCGTATAGCCCATGATGATACCCAGGATATTGTTAAAATCGTGGGCAATGCCGCCCGCCAGGTTACCGATAGCCTCCATTTTTTGAGCCTGGAGCAGTTGTTCTTCCAATTTTCGTTTTTCTTCTTCGGCTTGTTTGCGTTTCGAAATATCCTGGTAAATCCCGTAAACCGCCAATTGATTGTTTTCGAAAAAGACCGGTTTACCGCGGATGCTGACGTGGAAATGTTGGCCGGTTTTCGATTTCCGGGTGGTTTCCTTCTCGATGAACTCCCGGTGAGCGACTCGATCGGTTAAATCCGATGCTTCTTCTTTGAATTCGTCGGGAACGATGAGGTCATTAATTTGCCGGCCCAGGACTTCTTCTTCCGAATAGCCGAACAATTGAAAAAAACCGCGGTTAATACGTAAAAAGCGGTCGTTATTATCCAGGATAGCGATGGCATCCGGGGAGCTTTCAAATAATTCTTCCAGGTATGTTTTCTGTATCTTGAGTAATTCGTCCGATTTGAGTCGTTCCAGGGTAGAGACCAGGATGTTGCTGGTGGTACGGAGCAAACCGATATCGGCTTCCGCCCATTTAGGAGTGCTGGTGATGGAAGCGAAACCCATCAGGCCCATCAAGTTTTCTTTTGTTTTGAGAGGAACCACCAACAAGGATCGAATGCCCCAATTTTGCAAGATTTTTTTCCCGAAACCGGAATCTCCGCCCAGCTCGTTTATATTGTGCAAATAAATGTATTCATTCTTTTTAAGTTTTTCTACCCACCGTGGGGAAGAGAAACTCGCAGCACCTGCCTGGTCCAGGTGAAACGGTTCGATGCCCGGTGCGCACCATTCATGGATTTTAAAGCCTTGTCCAGGTTTTCCATGGAAAAGCGATATATAGCTATGTTCGACGCAGAAGTATTCGCCCAGTAATTTAACGGCATTCTCAAGAGATGCGTCCAGGTTATGTGTATAGAGATTGACCAGGGTGAGAGATATCCGGTTCAGTACTTGTTCCAGGCGAATGCGTTGGTGAATGGCTTTTTCGGCTTGTTTCCGTTCGGAAATATCCCTGAAAACAGTCTGGGCTGAGGGTTTACCTTTGAAATCGATCATAGTGCCCATCACTTCGACATCGATCGCTTCGCCGCCGAGCTTTAAGAATTTCATTTCCACCGGGCTGGTATTTCGTTCTTTCTTGTAAATCAGGCGAATCCGCTTTTTTGTAATTTTATGGTATTCCTGGGGGATGATATCATATACGGGTTTCCCGATAAAATCAGGCTCGGCGGTTCCCCCCAGGGTTTTAATGGCCTGGGAATTGATGAAAACTATTTTTTCTTCCGAGTGAACCAGGATGGGGATCGGTGAATGGTCCACCAGGTTACGATAGCGTTCTTCACTCTCTTTTAAAGCCTGTTGGAATTCATCGAATTTGGCTTCCGCGTTTTGGAGTTTCGAGAGTTTTGATTTTAAGCGGACAAGCTCGTCGACCCATTCTTCAAATTTTTTATCGCTATCTTTATCGTTATTGTTATTAAATGTATCCATACCGAAAACTCATATTAATCAAAAACCTAGCCATTATAACAGATAAAGAAAGCCTTTACAACCCTTTATTTATTTTGTTGGCAGTCCCGAAAACGTTTAGCAATGATTGCTTTAACCGAACACTTGATTTTTCCCGGTGTTTATGATAAAAAAGAGGGTACAATTAATTTTGGATTTCATAAAATTCCGACTTGGTTCAAATCGGGTATAATCAAAAAAAGAGGAGTACTATAATGGCCAAAACATATGATATAGTAGTCGTTGGCGGTGGAATCATCGGCATGGCAACAGCCGCTTATCTCAGCGAAGCCGGTCTCAAATTAGCGGTAATCGAACGGAAATACCTCGGTGCCGGGTCCACCGGCCGGTGCATCGGGGGGATTCGGCAGCAATTCTCAACCCCCGGTTCTATTCGCCTGATGCAAGAAAGTATCCGGTTATTCGCCCGGATGGAAGACGAATTCGGCTATTCGGTGGAGTTTCACCAGGGTGGGTATTTATTCCTGGCTCATACCCCTGAAATGGTTGAAACCTTTAAAAAAAATATCGAAGTTCAAAAAAAAGAAAACGTCAATGTGTCCCTGTTGACACCCCAGGAAGTCAAAGAAGTCGTCCCGTCTTTAAACGATGAAGGCTTGCTGGCGGGCGCATATTGCCCGGATGACGCCCAGGCATTTCCTTTCCCTGTTTTAAACGGGTACAAAGAAAAAATGGAACGAAACGGCGGTGTTGTTTTTATGGAATCCCTGGTAACGGATTTGAAAAAAGAGACCCATTTCCGGGTCACATTGGCCGACGGTACTGTTATCGAATCCGATAAAGTACTGCTGAGTACCGGACCCTGGACCCGCGACCTGGCCTTTAAAATAGGTCTTGACCTTCCACTCTATCCCGAACGTCATGAAGCCGTAATTACGGAACGCATCCCCAAATTTTTCGAGCCCATGGTGGTGGATTACAGGCCGGATGGATGCTATTTTCATCAATTGATCAGTGGACAAATTATCGCTTGCTATACCCCCATCCCCATAGTCCCGGGCATCCATGAAGATGTAACCCTCGAATTTTTACCTCAAATCGCGTGGAGAATGCGCCGGTTGATCCCGGACCTCAAACATGCGGCTTTTTTGAGGAATTGGTCCGGCTGCTATACCATGACCCCAGACGGCAACCCGATTGTCGACGAAAGTTCCGTCCCCGGGTTTTATATTGGCTCCGGTATGTGTGGACATGGTTTTATGTTAGGTCCCGCTATCGGGAAACACCTCGCCCATTTTATATCCCACGGTCAATGGGATATCGATTTTTCCGAGTTCGCTATCGACCGGCAATACAAATCCAAAGAGAGTATGAAATAATTTTTTCTTAAACACTATAAAACACTATAAAATACCCACATAGACATTTCCTTTTAAGTATGATATAGTCTACCCATGAAAAAGGCTATTAAAAATCAAAAAAGGAGATAAAACCATGAAGACTAAAAAACTTCTTCTAAGCAAAACAACCGTTTCAAACCTTTCCATCCAACAACTGGATGTAATTAAAGGCGGGGTTTTTACCGATCTGTGCACCCAATTCTGTGAAACCCGCCCCCCGATTAATTGTCCCACGGTCATCCAGAGAACCTGCGATTGTTACTAAAAAGAAGAATTGCCATGCCGAAAAAAACAAACCTCAAACTCCCTGAATTGAAAGTCAAAAGCTGCATCACGCTGCTGGAGGACGAAAAAAAACAGGTGAAAGGCTGCGGAATCCAAACCATCGATTACAAAACCTGCGGCCCGGAGTGCACGGTTGTCCTGACTATGCGTTGCCCCACACGCCCCTACTGTTTCCCCTATCCTTTCTAATCTTTTCTTAACACACTTTTTATTATTAAGCAAAACCGGGAGTGGGGAGGTCAAGGTTAATTTCAAACTTCCTCACTCCACTTCTACCGGATCCGGCATCATTCATTGTAACCCGGTTTTAAATCAGATTCTTATTTTTGTATTTTTTTTCAAATCAAATTTCTCCCACCAAAAGAAAGAAATCGTCTTTTTCTATTTTCGAAATAATCGAATTTTAGTTCTCATATCACAATAATATAATACCTATTTTCAAAATTATTTTTCTGCCTGGAACTTTTAAAAAAAAAATACGTAACAATACACTCATGGAAAAAATAATCGAATTAAAAAACATCAACTTTAGTTATGCGAAAAGCGCCAAAACCATCGATAACGTCAGTTTAAATATCGGTCAAGGCGTATTTGGTCTCCTGGGACCTAACGGAGCAGGAAAAACCACCCTGATGAAAATCCTCCTTGGATTTTTAACTCCGGGATCCGGGACAGGTATGGTGTTGGGTTACGATATCACCACCAATCGCAAGATGGTCCGTGAACGAATCGGGTATATGCCGGAAAGCGATTGTTTAATGCCCGGGATGGACGCTGTCGCCCTGACCGCTTACCTTGGGCAACTGAGTGGAATGCCCAAACAGGAAGCCATGAAACGGGCTCACGAAGTTTTGTTCTATGTCGGATTGGAAGAATCGCGGTACCGAAAAGTCGAAGAGTATTCGACAGGGATGAAACAACGCTTGAAATTAGCCCAGGCCCTGGTCCATGACCCTAAACTCCTGTTTCTCGATGAGCCCACTTCCGGTATGGACCCCAACGGCCGCAAAGAAATGCTGGAACTTATCAGGGATATTGCCAGCAAAGAGAGCATGAATATTATCATCTCTTCCCACTTACTGCCGGATATCGAGTATACCTGCCGCCATGTCATTATCATGAACAAAGGCCAAATTATCCACGAACAAGACGTCGGTATCGTCGGACTAGATCAATTCAACCGTTTCGAAATCAAATTCCAGGGCGATACCCAGGCTTTTATCGATCGCCTGAAATCGATGAATTGGACCGTCGATATCGATGAACGCGGATTATGTACTGTTCTACTTCCCAAAGATCAATCCCCTCGCCATTTATTCCACTATGCCCTCGAATCCAATGCCCAGATTCGCCACTTCCGACAGAGCAAAACAACACTGGAAGATACCTTTGTTTCTGCAATAGGAGCTTTAAATGACAATTAGAGAAAAAGGATATTATAACTGGGAAGGCCAATTGTCCCGCTCACCCTTCCCCTGGCTTCCCATTTTTTTCAATGGGATTAAAATGGTTTTTAAACAAAAGTATTCCAAAATGCTCTTCGGACTGGCTTTATCTCCCTTCTTTATTTTCCTGGGGGCAATCTATGTCTCCACAAGACCCGAATTGAGAATGTTTACCCGGATGGTGAAGATGCTCCAGGACGAGGCGCTGTTCTTCAAAGAATTTGCCACCAACGGGTTTACGTTTTTTATGTTGATCATCCTCATCTTGTCTTTCGGCGCGGAACTGATTTCCGGGGATATTCGATTTAAATCGTTTCCCCTCTACTTTTCACGCCCGCTGGATCGAAAGGATTATCTTTTCGGGAAATTTTCCATTATCATGTTTTACTTTTTGCTGTTTACCCTCGTTCCCGGGATATTACTTTACATCTTTAAATTCATTTTTACCGGGAAATTATCCATCCAGCCCTTTACCATTCTTGGGATCATATTTGTCCCGCTGCTGTGCACGTTTTACATTGCTGCCATTACCCTGCTTCTTTCATCCTTTAGCAGTAACAGCAAATATGTGAAGATCATGATGTTTTTGATTTATTTCATTTCGGATGCGATCGCCAACATCTTGTTCCAAATTTTTAAAACCGATTATTTCCATATACTCAGCATGAAAAGTTTGATCCAACAAGTGGGTTCATTTCTATTTAATACGAACCCCCAATACGATTACCCCGCTTGGTTGAGTTTAGCGGTAATCGCTTTAACCAGCCTGGGTGCATGTACTCTTTTATACAAACGAATCGGGAAACTGGAGGCGCAAATTGAAAGCGGTAATTAATGCAGAAAACCTCTCACGGTGGTACGGCAACGTCCTGGGGATCAGCGAAATCTCCCTGGAAATTACACCCGGTATTAAGGGTTTATTGGGGCCCAACGGGGCAGGAAAATCCACATTTTTAAAAATTCTCTGCGGTCAATTAAAACCCAATCTCGGCACCATCACGATTTTCGATGAACCCGTGTTTTCCAATTTTCGCCTTTTTTCGCGTATCGGCTTGTGTCCCGAACATGAATGCTATTATAAAAGCGATACCGGATGGGATGAAGTGTTATTCAAAGCAAAACTCCACGGCTTCAAAGGAAAAGAAGCCGCAGCACGAACAGAAGTTGCGCTGGAGAAAGTGGGGCTCATGGACAGCAAGGATAAATATATCCGGGAATACAGCCTCGGGATGCGGCAGCGTTTAAAACTCGCGGTCTCTTTCGTTCATGACCCCGATATTTTACTTTTGGATGAGCCTCTTCGCGGCATCGATCCATTGTGGCGCGTGAAAATTATCCAGCTCATCAAAGATTATGGGAAAATGGGTAAAACCGTTATTGTTTCCTCCCATGTACTCCCGGAAATCGAAGCCATGACCAATGATATTATTTTAATACACCAGGGGAAGATATTTGCTCAAGGCGATATCCACTATATCCGCGGTTTGTTGGATTCACACCCCCATATGATTTCGGTCAGTTGTCAGAATCCGAGGGAGTTGGCGTATCTCTTGATCGAGAAAGAGTACATTACCAATATTCATTTCGACGCGGACAGTCGAAAAGTGATCTTCGATACCAATAAGCGCGATCAATTTTTCGACCGGTTGAACCGGATAATCGTGGAAAAAGACCTTGATATTTCGGAAATTACATCGCCGGACGATAACCTCCAGGCTGTATTCGATTACCTGGTGGGCAAATAGGAGACAATAATGGGTTTGAAAGCTGCAATAAAAGAGATATTTTCCTTTTTCTTCAAGCAAGAGTTAAAGGCGAAGCGAACAAAGATTTTTTTCCTTTTGAGTTTTGTGCCGGTTTTGATATTGTTGATTGCAAAATTGATCGAGATCATCAATCCCGATACTGCCGGTACTGCCGAGAATGTATTTACAAAAGCGATGCTGATGGTGTATTTCCAGCTTTTGATCCCGGTTTTAGCGCTTTTGTACGGGGCGATGGTCATAAATGAAGAAGTGGACAATAAAACCCTGGTATTCCTGACCACGTCGCCTGTTCCCAAAGCCTCCGTAATCCTGGGAAAGTATGCCGCTTATGTCTTATTAGCGAATATTATAATGAATGCCGGCCTGGTACTATGTTTTTTAATCATCAACATCGATCACCTGGGCAGCATGTCCAACGTCGATAATTTTTTTAAATTTCTCGGTGTCGGGATCCTGGCTTCAATAACATATATGGCTCTTTTTACGCTGCTGGGAACCCTGATGAAGAAATCCATTATGATGGGGATATTTTTTATTTTCGGTTGGGAAAATGTTGTGCAGTACTTTCCGGGTCTGACGCAAAAGTTTACGGTAGTCCATTGGGTTAAATCGTTATTGCCGTCGGTTTCCGAGAGTGGGGATTTTCTCCGTTTCTTAGTATCGCAATTGGAGCCGTCCTCTGCCGGTCAGTCTCTCGCTGTATTGGTGATATTGGTGGTTGGTGCCTTAGTTGTGGCTTCTTACATCTTCCAGCATAAAGAGTATATTCTTTCAGATCTCGCATAACCATAATACGTAGGCTTTTATTGTAGAACAAAGTTATCGTGCGTTTTCCCGGGTATTGTCTGACTCCGATTTTATTGATAATCTTCCCCCATTACCAAAAGCTTTGGGAAGTCCAGGAATCCTTTTTCGAAAGGGTTTCTGGTCGCTGAAGGCAAATTACGCGATATCTTTCGATACTTCCACGAGAGAGCTGGACGCATCGATTTCGATATTAAATCCTCGTTTCTGGAAAACCGCTACCATACGCCGGTTTTCTGTTGTTGTTTCCGCTACGATGCGTTTCAGGTTCCATTTTTTTGCTATATCCAGGCAATAATCCGTTAAAATACTTCCCATGCCTTTATTTTGCCATTCATCCGTAACCAGCACGGCATACTCGACGGTTTCCAGGTCCGGGTCTGCGATCAAACGGCCTACACCCACCAATCGGCGCGTGGAGCCCGAATTGATTTCCGCTACTACGGCGATTTCGCGGTCATAATCGATAAAACAATAGCGGATGGCGGCTTCGTGCGTTTCCCATTGGAAGAAATACCGGAACCGGGCATATATCGACTCCCTGGAGCAGCGTGAGAGCATGTCTTTCCACAGCGGTTCGTCTTCCGGTTTGATGGGTCGCAGTGTTAATGGAGTTCCATCAGGCATGACGGTTTCTCTAACGTACTCGTCGGGATAAGGTCTCAAAGCCAGGTGGGAATAGGGTTCAACTGTTTTTCTTTCTAAGGCTTTCAATATCACACGGGCATCCAGGGCGATGGTTCGATCCGGTGTTACGAGGAGGGGGTTGATATCCAGTTCGATAATTTCGGGGAAATCGGCGGCCAGGTATGAAATGCGAATCATCACTTCGACCAGCCGGTCGATATTCAGGGGGGGGCGTCCCCTGTAACCCTGGAGCAGCGGCCAGATTTTTAAAGATTCCAGCATTCGGCGGGCTAATCGTTCATTCAAAGGAGGAAACTCGATGGTTCGGTCTTTAAACAACTCAGCCGTAACACCGCCCATCCCGACCATGATAACGGTACCGAACACCTCATCCTTTTTCGTTCCCACGATCAATTCGATGCCGTCCCCGGTTTTAATCATGGGTTGAACCGTAACGCCATCGATCCGTGCATCGGGGCGTTTGGTTTTAGCCAGTGAAATGATGCGGTCAAACGTTTCGCGGACTTCCTTTTCATCTTTCAAATCCAGGGCAACGCCTCCCACATCGGTTTTGTGGGTAATATCCGGGGAATGGATTTTCAAAACCACCGGGTACCCGATTTTTGCGGCGATATTCCCAGCCTCATCCGGGGTGGCGGCCGGTTCGGGAAATGTAGTGGGGATCCCGTAGGCTTCCAATAGTTTTTTAGAGATATCTTCGGTTAAAAGTGTCGGTTCTACTGCAGTAGTAAAGGGTAAAAACTGGCTGCGGAGTTGGCAGTGGCCGTGGGGGAACTGGACGGGGATATGTTTGGGTGTTTCATACAATGCGTCGAGGTTGCGGGAGTAAGCCACCAGGGTCATAAAAGCGCGAACACCTTGTTCCGGGGTCATATAAGTCGGTATGCCGGATTCGTTAAGTAACCGGACGCCTTCCGCCATTCGTTCGCCGCCCATCCAGGCAGCAAGAATAGGTTTGGTGGCAGCGGCGGCCAGTTCTATAACGGCTTTTGCGGTAGTAGTCGGATTGGTCATGGCTTGTGGGGTGAGGATAACCAGGACCGCATCGACAGCAGGGTCGTCGCGAACAATTTGAACAGCTTTCGCAACCCGTTTCGACCGGGCGTCTCCCAGCACATCCACGGGGTTGGAGTGGGAACCCGAGGGCGGAAGGTTTTGATCCAATAAGGCGAGGGTATTATCGGAGAATTTCGCCAGGGTCCCGTTTGCAGCAATCAAAGCGTCGGTAGCCATGACCCCGGGGCCGCCGGCATTTGTAACTATGGCCAGGCGGGGTCCTGCAGGAATTTTCTGGCGGCCTAACAAT
>Ga0209593_10001171_pt1 | contig 11376 bp, 10 predicted proteins | sample PPLLaktember2015_3_FD_187260 | JGI IMG/M metagenome (GOLD analysis project Ga0209593, IMG submission 187260) | Freshwater sediment microbial communities from Prairie Pothole Lake near Jamestown, North Dakota, USA - PPLs Lake P7 Core (6) Depth... | ecosystem: Environmental > Aquatic > Freshwater...
TCGCTGTTTCGCTCTTTGCGCCCATGCCGGGAAGTCCGCGCAGTTTGCCTGCACGCGCAGCCGCTTCGAGCTGCGCGAAGGTGGTGATGTTAAGCGTCTTCCAGATCAAGGCCGCCCGCTTCGGTCCCAGGCCCGGAATGGGCAACCATTCCACCAAACCCGGTGGCACTTCTTTCTTGAGCTTTTCAAGGAATCCCAGTTTTCCGGTCTTCAGCAATTCATCGATTTTTTCCGCGATGGCTTTTCCCACGCCGGGGATATCAGCAAGTTTCCCCTCTTTCCAATATTCAGAAGCTTCACGCCCCAGGTTTAACAGGCTGTCGGCCGCCTTGCGATAAGCGAGAGTTTTATAGATGTTCTCCCCTTTGATTTCGGATAAATCAGCAATAAGAGTAAATGCCTCAGCGAGTTGACGATTGTTCAGCATAACAATAATCCTTTCTCTACATTCTTTAATCGATTATACGCCGGTTAGGAAATACAAAAAAGATTAATTCAAATTAATAATCATTCGGCAAATATTAACTTTCTTTAGTACAGAGGTCGTGGTTGGAATACGAAATAATCTTCCAAATTGCAGGCTTACAATAATGTTTGGGGATTTGGTACCCCGATCCTATTCCAATCCGATAAGCATAATCTATAATGCGACCGAGCTACGGGCAACCCAGCGTTCGTCCAGGCAAATTTAAAACGGACCAAAGCGACTTCATCTGCTGTGATTTTGCAGGGGTGCCAAAGGTATTCGGTAAAACTGCCTTCGCATCTCATGCAGTTTTCATTTTTTAACAATAAGGAGATACACCAGTGAACAAAACCATTTACCGAATTATGGGGATTATTGTGTCATTTGCGCTGGCGATGGGAGGTTTTACAAAGGCACAAGCTATTCCAAGCCAGCCTGCTCAAACTTCAACCAGACCCGTCTATGCCTATTACTATTTATGGTGGAGTGCCAAGCACTGGCAGGATAAGTTGGGAGTCAATTATCCTTACGGTGCTTCCCCCCTTCCCTTGCCTGCTACAACGGATTTTGATGGGTGCAACGCTGTATCCGGTTATGCGGGCAATCAATTGCTCGACGTTCCGCCTGCCCTGGTCAGCCAGGACGATCCGGGCGCGATTGAAGAGGACATCCGGCTGGCAAAGAATGCCGGAATTACCGGTTTCTGGTTGAACTGGAATGGTGATGGTACAACCTCCCAAACCCGCACAACAGTTACTTATACCCGCAGGTTATCAGAGGCATTTGCAGCTTCGAGTCGTGTCGGGGGCTTCACGAACTGGGTCAGCTACAAAGTAGCTTCCATGCAGCCTGTCAGTCACATCATCAACGACCTGAACTTCCTCTACAACGAGTTTCAGAATGAGGCAGGCTGGGAGCGGATCGACGGCAAACCTGTCGTGACCTTCACCGGTTCGCGCAAGTATAGTGATGCTGACGTGCAGGCGGTCAGCAACGCGGTCCGCGACCGCATGTTCCTGGTTGGGGATGAGACCCGCGCGACATTGACACCTGCCCGCATCGCCATGTTCGATGCGATCACATACTATTGGTCGAGCCAGGATCCGTGGGGAAACCCTCAATCCTTTGATCAGATCAAGGAAATGGGTGACAAGGTCCATGCGGCTGGCAAGCGCTGGTATGCGCCGCTCAACCCCGGATATAATTCTGCTCTGCTTGATGGAAGTGGGACCTGTGTCCAGCGCCGCAACGGCGAGACCCTGCGCGCCCTGTGGAACGGTAATCTCGCCTCCAACCCGGATGGCTGGGGCATGATCAGTTGGAATGAAATTGCCGAGAATACTCACATCAAGCCCATGCAGAAGTGGGGCAGCGTATACCTAAACGTGTTGTCGCAGCTTATTAATCCAATCCCGCCTCCTGGCAGAGCTACGCTGACTTCACCGGAGGGAAGCATTGGAACCAATTACACCCCAACCTACACCTGGAACAAGGTGTCAACTGCCACCGCATATTATCTGGTGGTGGATGGACCCTCCGGGAATGTGATCACGAAATGGTATACCTCTGTGGATGCCATTTGTAGCGGTTCAACGTGTTCGGTCACACCTAAGATCACACTGGCAGGCGGGAATTATGCCTGGACGGTCCGGGCCTGGAATGGTGGCGGGTATGGTCCCTGGGGCTCCTCCAAGTCTTTCAGCGTAACCACTGCTGCTCTCCCTGGCGTAGCCACTTTGACATCGCCGAGTGGGGACATCGGCGCGAGTTCCACCCCAACCTATACCTGGGAAAAGGCAACAGGTGCCACCGCATATTATCTGGTAGTGGATGGACCCTCCGGGAATGTGATCACGAAATGGTATACCTCTGTGGATGCCATTTGTAGCGGTTCAACGTGTTCGGTCACACCTAAGATCACACTGGCAGGCGGGAATCATGCCTGGGCAGTTCGGGCTTGGAATAGCGCCGGGTTTGGCCGTTGGAGCAAGTCTCAAGCATTCACAATACAATAACTTGCGTTGCCAAATTGAAGGATTAATAAACACACCCCGATGAACTCGGGGTGTGTCGTTATTTAGATTTGCGCAATGACAATTTCTTCGAACACGGGCAACAACCCAAGTTTCTTCGCCAGGTTGGCAGAGGCATCATTTTTTATGTCGTGATTGTAAAAAGGAACTTTTCCTGCACTCATCAAACTTGCTGCCCAGGTATTGACCACTTTCTGTGCAAATCCTTGCTTTCGATATTCAGGCGTTGTAGATACCCATGCTTCACCGCATGTTTCGTTCTCACGTGTGGAAACGCAGGCGGATACGAGAATACCGTTCTGTTCGATGGCATAAACTTGTTCGGCAAAGCCATCGAATTCAAAAGCCTTTACCCTGGAGTCCTGTTTCGATAGGCACAGCACATCCGCATCCATGCCAGGCTGTGAAGAAAATACATACGTTTTGTAATTGCCAACCTCAGCTTGGATATGATGCGACTTCAACACATCGAGTAAACGGTCAATTTTCGGGAACACGACCTTCGCAAGGGTTGCAGATAATTCCTTTTGCAGATCAGGGGATATAACTTCGTCATAGTATGTGACCAACTCTTCATTTCCCAGCCGCGCGAGGAGCATCAATGGCAGTTCCTCATCTGGCACAATTTCAACCTGTTTCATAAGATCCCCTTTTACAAGTTCCTTCCCTTCCAGCCGCATTTGAAGATGAAGATACGCGAGTGGTTGCATGGTTTTTATGATAACATGCCGTCATGGATCATACTGACCATGTCAACTTATTGAAACCTGCAAATTTACCTTTGGGTGGTATCTGGGCGGATTTTGGCGCGGGATCGGGTGCTTTCACGCTTGCCCTGCGGGAACTGGTCGGGCCGGAGGCGACGATCTATGTAGTGGATAAAGACCGCGGTGCTCTCCGCAGATTGGAATCGGCTTACCGCCAGCGTTTCTCTTCAGCCCTTCGACACGTGGCGCCACGCCCTATCGGGCAGAGCCACAGTCAGGACGGCGCCGATCACCTGATTCCGTTAAACCAGGATTTTTCCCGGCCCCTCGAGCTGCCGCCTCTGGATGGCATCGTGATGGCAAATTCGCTGCATTACTTCAAGGACCAGGAAAGGGTCCTGCGTCATGTGCGTGGGTTCTTGAAGCCGAATGGTGTGCTCCTGCTCGTCGAATACAACGTGGACTCGGGGAACCTGTGGGTACCGCACCCATTCTCATTTGAAACCTATCGCTTGCTCGCCAGGCGGGCAGGCTTCAGCGAGCCGCGATTGCTGGCGACCATTCCTTCGAGCTTTTTGCGTGAGTTCTATTCGGCTATCTGTTTTAAATGATTTGAAGCCTGCATCCTTTATGACTGGCAACTCAATTGCTAGGGCGATTGGCGACGATAAATTTCCTGGTCACCGATGATTGTTTCCAAATAATAATAGCGACTGAGACCCTCCATTAACCACTGAGGATGGTCTATTTTTTCTGGTGTATCCAACACAATGTACTTTGTGCGCGGGTCAAAGATGCGCTCTGCCGGCCCGGTCATAAAAATAGTATCGGGCCAGATGACGTCAATAGGCGGCTCGCGGTCTGCGTAATAGTATGCCTGCACGCTCATGGTCCCAAGATAAATCAGGTCCTCTGGAGTTGTGTGAGCCTGTAAATAATTTCCTATGGCTTCTGCATTCAGCGCAGCGGGACCCGTGCCTGAGGTGCCCTCATATCCGTGGATAAAATCTTCACGTGAGATGTGCCCCAGCTTGTAGGCAATGTTGTGGCTGTAAAAATCATAGTTCATAACACCGAAATTAAGAATAACCAGAGCGATCATTACTCCCATCCCTAAAATTGCCTGTCTTTCTGAACTCTTTATTTTCCAGCGCTCGTAAGCTTGAGTGATTTCAAAAGCAGCCATCAATGCCAGGGGAGGCACGACCAAAAGTGCGTAGTGTTCCCAGCCTCCACGGCGCAAGCCTGCCTCTGCAAAAGAGATGATAAGCCAAAGCACTAACATAAAGTTGGTTAAATTGTCTTTGTTTTGCAACGGGAATGCACGGCGTGCACATCGGTAAGTGCCTAGCAGGCCAAAAATCAATAAAGCAGCATTGCTGACACTCATCCAGAAGATGGGGAAGCCAAACGGTGGCGGAAGCCATGCAAGCATACCGCCACCGCGCATATACCCAGAGCCATCCTTGAATATGATAAGCAATCGATCCCATAAACCCAGGCTGACAAAATAAGCCCCAATAACTGCTAAAGGAATGAGTAAGCCGATCGACATCCATGCCAATCGAAAGAAGGCCGTTCTCAACACATTGGCCTGGTTGCGTTTTAACCATGCCTCTGCCAGGATGGAAATCCCCGCGACAGCCAGCGGCGCAACAAAATTGATTTTATAGAGGATGCATATTGCACCAATGAACCCTACCCATATGAATTGCCAGGCTGGTGCCTTGTTGCGGAGCAGAACGATAGACAGAAAAACACCGGCCGTGAGCGGCAGGTTGGCAAAGTGCTCCATCTCTACCGTGGTACCCTTCAATAGAACTTGCGACGAAATCAGGATAAAGAAAACAGTCCCCAATAGCCCGGACAGATTGTTGAGGAACAATCGTCCCATCTGGAAAATAAGCCAGGCACAAGCGAGAGCCCAGGGAAGTAAAAACAATTTGGGTGCGATCGGATTGTCACCAAACAAACTAAATGCAATTTCAAAAGTATAGTAAATACCGGGCAGGTGATGCCCGGTGTGAAACTTATCATATAAGACTTCCCCTCTGAGCATTTGGCGCGCAAAGAAAGCAACGGATCCACTATCATTATCTAGTGGTTCATCCAGGCTCGGTAGGCGGGTAGCAATAAGTATTAAAGTAAAGAGGATGAACAGAACCCAATCGTACTTTTTGTGCATAATAGATCCTTGCTTTAACGTAATCGGCGACGGTATATTTCTCGGCCTTCAAGAGTGGTTTTCAAATCGTAGTTGGCAGCCAGCCCAGCGAGCAACCATTGCGGCCGATCCATTCTTTGTGGTGTATCTAAAATGATATATTTTGTATGTGGGTCAAAGATGCGCTCTGGAGAACCTGTCGCGGCAACGTAGGATGGCCAAAGAATATCAACAGGCGGAGTGCGATCTGCATAGTAATAGACATCCACGTAGATGCTCCAAATGTAAATAAAATCATTAGGCGTGGTGTGTGCTGTAATATATTCTGTTACAGTTTGGCTTGCATATCCGTCTGCGCTCACGTTGCGTAGAAAACTTTCATGAGAGGTCCGGCCAAGTTTATAGTTTAGGTAAGGGCTGTAAAGGTCATAATTCGCCCAAATGAAATTAATAACAATCAGGGCGACAAATACGCCTGCACCCGCTACTGCATAGTTTTTGAACGAGGTTGTTTTCCAACGCTGGTATGCCATATTGATTTCAATGGCAGCCATCAGGACCAACGGTGGTATCACTGGCAAAACATAATGCGCAAAGCCTCCACCGCGCATGCCCGCCAACGCAAAAGAGACAATTAACCAAAGCGCCAGCGCAAAATCGGTCAGATGGTCTGTGGTTCTTAGCGGTAGGGCCCTGCGTGCGAGACGATAGGTACCAAAAAGACCGAAGATTAACACAGCGATATTGTTCACACTCATCCAGAAGAGGGGAAAGCCAAAGGGCCGCGGCAAGTCGGAACCACCCATCAGTTGAGCGTCGTTGACATAGTTGAAACCAAGCTGGAATACAAGGATGAACCGTTCCCATAATCCCAGGCTGGCAAAGTATGCCGCCACCATTACCAATGGAATGACCAAGCCAACTGCCATCCAGATCAACCGGAAAACCATTGTCTTCCATGAATGGACCTGGCCACGCGTCACCCATGCCATTACGAGGATCGATGTCCCGGCAACGATCAACGGCGCAACAAATGTCACTTTGTATAAGATGCTGATTGCGCCAAGCATCCCGACCCAGATGAATTGCCAGGCTGGAGCCTGTTTGCGCAGCAGGGTAATTGTGATAAAAACGCCGGCGATCAATGGCAGATTGGCAAAGTGTTCCATTTCGACCGTCATACCCGTAACCCACCTTTGGGATGAAACCAGTACGAAAAAAAATGCGCCTACTATCCCGGTTTGGTGATCGAAAAGCGAACGACCCATCAAGTAAATCAACCAGGCACAGGCAAGCGTCCAGGGAAACAAAAGCAGCTTGGGTGCAATGGGATTATCGCCAAACAATCGAAATGCAAATTCGAACGTATAGTAAATACCTGGCAGATGGTGTGCCGGATGAAATTTGCCATATAACGTTTCACCCCTCAGCATCTGGCGGGCAAAAAATGCGTTCGCCCCGCTATCAGGATCGAGAGGCATCTCAAAGGATGGCAATCTAAGGATAATGAGGGTCAAGGCCAATGCAATCAAAAGAGTCCAGCTTTGCCTTTTGCTCATGCCAGACTCCTACTTATTAACCTGAAAGACGAATTCAATTTCTTCAAATCCACCAACCCAGTAACACCATAGACGCGAGCATAACCATGGGGATAGATTGGCGAAAAAATCAATGATTGAGCCGACCGTTTGACCTGTAAAATAAAGTATGGCTGGCAACATGTATTTTTTAAGATAGGGCTGTGCAAACCATCTTAATCGCATCTTGATCAGTTTCAATGGAATTCTTTGATATCCCGGACGAAAGGCTGGATTGAAGTAATAAGGAAAGGTTACATCAAAACTACGTTTGTGGTCGGCGTGCGTAAAACCGCGCGAGAAATGTGGGACTCGAATATGAATGGTTGCCCCGGGCGCGCAGATGCGCCGAAGCTCTCGCATCACCTCGAAGGGCTCTGCAAGATGTTCCAGAACGTGGTCGGCTTCCACAAGTTCAAAGTAGTTATCGTCAAATGGATAGGGAAACTTGCTTAAGTCATGCACAACGTCCGGGCTGGAAATTGAATAGTAATCAACATTAACAAAGCCCTCTTTTGAAAACTCTCCGGAGCCCAGATTGAGTTTGCGGGATTGTGAGACTGCGCTCATGTTTAGCCTCGCTCTATGTAGGTGCGGTACCAAAGCTGGAACATCAACAATGTCCAGAGCAATTTGCGGTTATCTTTGCGATGCTCGAAATGTTCCTGGGTCAATTGATGAATATAAGCAGAGGAAAAAAGATCCTGACGTTTAATGCAGGATTCTGACAGCATATCCAGCATGATCTCCTTTAAATCCCTGGACAGCCAGTGGGCAACAGGCATGTTGAAGCCCTTTTTGGGACGTTGGATAATCTCCCGCGGCAATCTTTTTTGCATGGTTTTCTTTAACAAAAATTTGCCTGTCAGGTTGTGCAGCTTCAAATTGAGTGGCAGATCATTTGTAAATTGAACCACTTCACGGTTGAGGAATGGGACACGCACCTCCAGGGAGGCTGCCATGCTGGCCCGATCCACCTTGTACAAAATGTCACCTTCCAGATAGGTTTTTAAGTCATTAAAAAGGATTTGATTAAGTGGCTCTTGCGCGTCGCATTCATGCGCATATTTGTAGGACTGATAATAGGTGTCGCGTAAAACGGGTTTGATCCAATCCTGAAGAAGCAAATTCTTTTCCTCGTCCACAAAGGAGCCCAACCAGCGCTGGTGCCGTGCGATCAGCGGTACGCCGCGTCCGGCCAGAAAGCGTTGCAGGCGAAAATCCAGGCTGAGGTTATCAAACGATATCTTTAAGTTATCCAATATCCGTGGAACAACATAGGTGCGTAGGGCCCAGGGTGTCAGTCGTTCGTAATACTCGATCAGGCGGTGTGACAATACGGTTGGATAACCCGCCAGGAGTTCGTCCCCCCCATCGCCACCCAGCACGACTTTTACTTTTTCGCGCGCGAATTGGGAAAGCAAATAAGTGGGTATGATGGAAGAGTCGGCGAAGGGTTCGTCAAGGATGTTGGATATGGAACCAACCAGCTCGGCCGCCTTTTTGCTGGTCAACACCAGTTCATTATGGCTGGTGCCCAGGTGATTTGCGACCTGGCGGGCATAGCTTGATTCGTCAAATGATTGTTCTTCGAAGGCGATGGTAAAACTTTCCACTTTGCCCGGATACAGATCCACCATTAGGGCGGCAATCGTACTGGAGTCAATGCCGCCGCTAAGCAGTACTCCCACAGGGACATCGCTGACCAATTCATACGCGACAGTGGAACGCAATTTTTCATAAAGCGCCACGGAATAGTCGCGCCAGTGTACAGGCGGGCGACTCTCGCTTTGTTTGAAGCTCAGGCTGTTGTAGGCGCTAATGTGTATTCCCCGTTCATTATAGACAAGCGTGTGACCTGCCTCCAATTTCCAAACGTTGCGAATGATCGTTCTTGGAGTGGGGACATATTCGTAGGAAAGATATTCACTTAAAGCGATCAAATCGATCTTGCGCTCCACCTCGGGGTGGGAAAGTATGGCTTTCATCTCAGAGCCAAATAGAAACTGCCCATTTGCCAGGTGCGTGTAATACATGGGCTTGATCCCCATGCGGTCGCGTGACAGGATCAATTCCTGTTTTTTGCCATTCCAGATGGCAAAGGCGAATATTCCGTTCAAGTGCTGGACACACTCGGTGCCAAATTCCTCGTAGAGGTGCAGGATGGTTTCTGTATCAGAGTTGGTGCGGAAAACATGCCCGTGTTTCTCTAAATAAACTCGCAGCTCGTGGTAGTTGTAGATTTCACCGTTGAAGACAATCCATATCATCCCATCTTCGTTGGTAATGGGCTGCCTGCCACTTTCAAGATCGATAATGGACAGACGCCGCGAGGCCAGGCCTACATTAGCTTTTACATAAAACCCGTCCTCATCCGGGCCCCGGTGAGTAATGGATTGATTCATTCGTTCAAGGATCTCTTTGGAGATCACTTGAGCAGCACTCCCAGTCGCCGCAATGCCGCAAATACCGCACATAGTTAATCTCCCATCAGAATCTCACTGCAAGGTGTTTGCTCTTCGAAAAAGAAACTGGTTGTTTCCAAAACCATGACCGGTGGGTTCGAAGCGCACCAACTCAAATCCCAGGTTTTTATAAAAGCTGATAATTTTCTCGGGTCTGGCCGGTTCAAATGGATAACCACCCAGCCAATCGCGCCAGTCATGGACAAGGGACATGCCCCGATATTTTTTATGTTCGCGGTATCGAATGCTTGGATTGCGTAACCGGACGAGGTCGATCAATAGGCCGGATAGGAAAAAAACAGGGTAAAAGATCAGGCTCATCAGGGCACGGCCCAGCCGCCCGGAGCAATAGAAACGCTTGATGATCCTCCAGATTGCTGAAACGAATCCCTGGTCGTTATAGATTGCTACGAACAGTAATCCACCCTGCCGTACGGGTCGTTGGGCATTGTGGAGCGCCTGCCATAAAGCGCCGGTGTGATGTAAGACACCCCAGGCATAGCAGACGTCGAATTGACCTACCTTGTCGATGAATTCCCCATCAAGGATCGAGCCTTGTTGAATGGTCCACCCCTTTTTGTCCGAAAAGTATCGGCGTTTGAGCTCTTCCGTGCACGCCACAGACTGTGGGTCGTAGTCGAAAGAGTGCACAATGGCTCCCAGCCTGCGGGCTGCCAGGCTATGCAATCCCGAACCCGAACCAATATCCAAAAAGGATTTTCCATTCAAGTCGTGATTATCTAAAAAAGCGCCCAAAGCTTTTTCTGCTTCGAGAATGTGATCCTCTGACAATATGCGTAAAAAATCCTGCCAGTTTTCACCAAAAGCGAACCCTTGTATCTTTGTGTCTGCCATGCTTTCACCAATTTTCGATGTTGCTAAATGCGGAAATCCGTCAGGTCATTGTACATCAGTTAAGCAGGGAAAATGCTCACCGCGCTCAAACAGGTGTTTACAGTTTATTTATTGACTTTTGGGTACACGAAAATTGCCCTTGGAAATTCAAGTATGCAGTTTGGATTGCAAAGGGGCTCTTAAACCGTAGTATTCATTTGTTGCTACTACTTCACTGTCAGCCACACTCCCACCAGGACAACTGCCAACCCAAGCGCGCGCGTCGGGTCAAGCGAGCGTCCCATCGCTCCGAGCAGACCGAAGTGATCGAGAATCGTCCCTACGAGCAACTGACCTGCCACAATCGTCGTGATGGACGCCGCGACGCCCACGCGCGGGATCATGTAACTGATCGCGCTGATCACAATGAGACCAAAGACTCCCGCGCCCAGCACATACCACGGAACGCTGCGCCATTGCGCGAGTTTTCCGCCGCCGTAGAATAACAACGGCAGGAGTGCAATCAACGCACCTCCGATGTGGATGATGAATACGCTTTCGAAGATCCCAAGCCGCTGGGTGATCATGCTCGCCATGGGGCTTTGTAGCCCCACGGCCACGCCGCCTGCCAGACCAATAAGAATGATGAGGAGGATCGATTCCATTTTGGTTGTCCTTTGGTTTTTAAGCGATGATACTTGATTTTGGCAGATTCAAGAAAACATCCGAAGCCGTATGGCTTCGGATGTTTTAATCTTTTGGTTTGAAGACTGGAGTTTTTATGCGGCTTTATTTTGCAGAGCGAATCTTGGGCCCGCTGAGCGGAGCACCGAACAGTGGAGCGAACACACAAAAATCGAACAACCCTGCGAGCAATGGAACAAGACCAATGACAGCCACCAGGATGCCAGTCGCCCCGCCGATCCCCATAAGCCCCCAAAGCACCAGGGCGATACCTGCCACAATCCGTGTAACACGACCTGTCGGGGATGCCATAAATTTAATAAATGGATTCATAGTTAATTTCTCCTTGAAATATGGATTTCTTCCCTGCTTTCAGCAGGAAGTCTTTAGTTTAGAATTTTTGCCAGCACGTCGCTGGCTTCCAGCAGCAAATATTCGGTCCCATC